>ERZ1039804.1314-NODE-1314-length-14420-cov-20.859102_pt1 | contig 14420 bp, 10 predicted proteins | sample MGYA00383089_ERZ1039804 | MGnify/ENA primary metagenome ERZ1039804 (study PRJEB29581, sample SAMEA5548359) | metagenome | biome: marine; feature: coastal; material: water | depth 1 m | study: Short-term variability in the microbial, nano- and picoplankton...
CCGCTGGGTCGCCTTCATTCATGTAGTACACAACAATAAACCAAGAGAATGCCGCCACTACTTGGAAAGCATTAAATATAAAGAAGGTAGCGATACAGATTTTCTGGAAAGGTTTATTGCGCAGAGTTACAACAATACCGCGCCAAAAGTCGTGCATAGTTTCCTTTAATGTTTTTCCATCGTCTTCATGCTGTATGGCCGAAGCCGGCGTTGTATGGGTGCAAAAAATGGCGGGTACCAATGCCATCAGCATACAGCCACCACCAACCCATAGCGAAAGAGTTCTAGCGCCTTCAGTTGCTGATTCATACCAGTCAGGGTCATACAGGATAATCCAGAACCAGGGTGCAATCACCCAGGCCCACTGACCAATCCATTGGGCCACCGCCATAATGCGTGTGCGCTCATGGAAGTCGGAGCTCATCTCATACCCCATGGCTACATAGGGAACGCCAAAGATAGTCATACCAATCCAGAATACACAGGCCCAAAAGAGGAAATAGTAAAAGTTATACATCTCGGTATTAGTGGCGTACAGCTGCCACATCATCATAAATGACAGTCCAGAGATAATGGCGCCGACAAACACATAGGGTCGGCGTTTGCCCCAGCGCGAATTAGTATGATCGGAGATATAACCCATTAACGGGTCGGTTACCGCATCAATTAATTTAGGGATAAAGAAAATCAGTGCCCATAGAACCGGACTCATACCTAAGCCCTGAACCAGAATGACCATAAAGATACCCAGTGCTGCAGGGAACATCTGATTGGCCAGCATGCCAATACCAAAGGCGACTTTTTGACTAAAGGGGACCAAATTACTATTTGTGGATTCCAACGAGTTTTCTTGAGACATAGTCTATTTCTTCTAAAGTTATTATTAGTAATAAGTTATTTCTAATTGTTAGCGTTGTATTAGGATGATTAAACAGCCAGTAATAAAACCATCTAACTAATTTTTTATTCAGCCTATCATCATATAGGGCTATTGCAAATGAATATACCTTAGTCTGTTGAACCAGTCCCTACTGATTCGACTAGAATAGGCATATTTGCGGTAGCCGTTGCACCATGCAAGTCATCTATGTATACAAATAAACGATACTCGCCTTTTCTAGGTGCTTCAAACTTCACCTTTTGCTGGCCAACTGAACCTGATTGCTGCCATACAATTTCTGGCGTTGGTTCAAAATCGCCACCATCACTTTCCATATCACGGTCGACTTCTTTCATGATTTGCCAGCGATAGCCAAGATTGTTGTCTCTGCTATTTATCGTCACTGTCGCATCATAGGTTTTGCCTGTTTGCAGACAAACATTTTCTTCAGCAAGCATTCCGTTAATTCTGAGATCACCTATTTGCGTAATTCTATGAATTGGCCATTGGCCTGTCCAAAGATACTGCATGACTTGAGCCGCCTCCGTGCTTTTATTGTTTTCTAAAAATAGGCCGTACCAGGTTGGTGTCCGCTCTTGCTTTTGTCCCCACAAAAAAACAAAGGAACCAATACATTGGGTTTTATCCGCGGCAATAATATTTAAAAATCTTGAATGGTAATCAGCCGCCTTTTCGGTGCTATTAGCCTCAATGGGTCGATCCCAATCTGTCTGGGTACATTCCCAATGACCTGTGGCACCCCATTCGGTAATCATGTAGGCACCCTTATAGTGACTTTTTTGCAAAAAGCTCGGGAGTTTATCAATTTCGCCATAAATCTGAAAAGAGAGTAAATCCAGATCGGGACAACGCGTCGCAACTAATTTAATCTCGTCGGGTTCAGCGCCGGCGAGCATAGTAGTGGTAGGGTGATTAGGGTCTATTTGGTGAATCATTTTTGAAAGATCATTCACCGCATCCCACACTTTTGGGTTCTTATGGCGAAGATTGAGTTCATTGCCAATGCCCCACATTAACAGTGCTGGATGGTCCTTTAAGTCTAGGATATCTTTCTTAATTTCAGCCATTTGCTTGGCGACTGCGACCTCATCATCGTAATCAAAACCATGACGCTCGCGTTCAACCTCAAGGCCCATACAAACCATCAGTCCATTTTGATGAGCTTCATCGAGTATTTCGCGCCCAGTTTTTTCACCATTATTGACTCGCCAGGTACGTAATGCATTACCGCCATAGTCGGCAAGACTTTTTATATTGCCAAAGTCAACGCCAGCGCCATTAATATAAAAGGGCTGATCATTTACTCTAAGTTGAAATCTATTTTTAATCTTATGTAATTTGACGTTAGCGGGGGTCATTTGAAAACTCATAGTTTTTTTTGGTTGGCTGTATTCTATTTATGACGGCAGAGCAAAACAAGGGTTAATGTGACTAGAAAAACTGTCTATCGAACAATATAATTGTCGCCGTTTTTTTACTCGATAATTTAAGGATAATTTGTGAAGACGTCTTTTTTAATTTCTTTTCTCTTTGCTATTTTTATGGTGGTTGGCTGTGACAAAATCTCTCAGCCTGATCAATCTATTAGCCCCTCAGCTGCTGAGATTTTTGGTAATCCAAATTACCCTGCAATGTCTTATGGTGGGTATCGAGAAAAAACCCGTGAGCAGGGGCCATCGGTTGCAGATTTAAAGGAGGATATGCAGATTCTTAACGCTATGGGCGTGAGAGTACTTCGTACCTATAACGCGTCACAATTCCCCCAAGCGGAACGAATTCTTCAAGCGATTAGTGAATTAAAACAGGCAGATTCAAACTTTGAAATGTACGTCATGCTAGGTGCATGGATTGATTGTAAGAATGCTTGGACAGATTTTGAGCCTGACCACCATCAAGAAAGTGAAGAAAATAATCGCGTAGAAATAGAAAAATCTGTTGCTTTGGCAAATCAATATCCAGATATTGTGAAAGCAATTGCAGTGGGTAATGAAGCCATGGTGCAGTGGGCGGTAAAATACTTTGTTTATCCCAAAACAATACTTCGATGGGTAAATCATTTGCAGAACCTGAAGCAAACGGGTGATTTACCCTCTGATCTTTGGGTTACAAGTTCTGATAACTACGAATCTTGGGGTGGAGGTAATAAGGGCTACCATACAGATGATTTAGTGAAATTAATTAAGGCAGTTGATTTTCTTTCAGTGCATACCTACCCATTCCATGACTCTCACTATAATTCAGATTTTTGGGGTGTGTTAGATGATGAAGAGCAGCTATCAGACCAGCAGATGATTGAAAACGCTATGTTACGCGCCAAACAATACGCTATTTCACAGTATCAAGGGGTAGTGGATTACCTAGTAAGCTTAGATATCGAAAAGCCCATTCATATTGGTGAAACAGGTTGGTCTTCGATTGCGGCAACTGGTTATGGCCCTTCTGGATCAAAAGCAGCTGATGAACTCAAGCAGGCTATTTTTTACAAACATATGCGAGATTGGGAAAAATCATCGGGCATGTCCATTTTTTATTTTGAGGCCTTTGATGAGCAGTGGAAAGATCCAAATGATATTAATGGTTCGGAAAATCATTTCGGATTAATCGCGTTAGATAACACAGTGAAATATGCGTTATGGGATTTAGTTGATCAGAAAGTTTTTGAGGGACTAACTAGAGGTGGCAAGCCACTCGTCAAGAGTTATCAGGGTGATCGAGCTACTTTAATGCAGGGTGTGTTGTTGCCCCCTTTTAAAAGCCAAATGGGCATTCGTAAGCTAACCACGGTTAATTCTAACGCTGTAGCAGGCAAGCCGGTTGAGGCAGAAACCTATGTAGTGGTTAATCCTGCCATGATTCCTTCTGCGAAAAATAATATGACCTACCCAAGTAATGAAATAAAGTTAAACCCTTGGGAAGGGACTATGGATATCCATATGACCAAGCAACATGTTATTGAAATTAGCACTCGATCCGGTGATTGGTGGGGCGGTGGTTTAGAGCTTCAGGGTGATCATGGAGAAAATCTATCTAATTTTGCATCGGGTTATTTAAATTTTGATATTCGTGGTGATGCATCACTGGATTTTAATATTGGCTTTCAAACCGGGATCTTTTTAGCGGGTACACAGGTTAATAATTTTCAGTCATTTGGGCCTCAGAAGGATAGCCAATTAACGGACGACTGGGTCAGCTATAAGCTTCCGCTTGCTGCAATTGATAAGGGTGCTGACCTCACTGATGTGACGGGCATTTTATATTTGTGGAGTAGTTTTTCCGCTGACAAAAAGCATCTTGAAATCAAAAATATCTATTATTCGAAAAACTAATAGAAGTTAATCTTTAAAAGGGGCTGCTATAGCCCCTTTTTTGTCTCTTATTTAAGGCATGGGTTAGCGACGGTCCAAAATTGTTTCCATCTCATCCATAATATTATTCATGCGCTCAACCAGTGCTCGGTAGGGCGCTGGGGTTGCCATATCAACACCAGCATTTCGCATTAATTCGTAAGGATAATCTGACCCGCCTGCTTTAAGAAGATTAATAAAGTCCTGCTGGGCCTGTTGGTCACCAGTGCGTATTTTCTTGGCTAAATTGCTAGCAGCTGCAATGGAGGTTGCGTATTGGAAAACATAAAAATCATAATAAAAGTGTGGAATATAAGCCCACTCTATGGCGTATAAGTCATCAATGGCGATGACCCCTTGATCATGGCCATGGTAGCGCTTCAAAAGTTCTAGATACATTCTGCTTAGCTTCGCGCCAGTTAGGACATTGCCAGATTCAACTTCCTGATTAATTTTTAATTCAAATTCGGCAAACATGGTTTGCCTAAAAAAAGTGCCACGCAGTGCTTCAAGTCCAATACCTAAATAGAAAAGTTTCTCTTCATCAGTTTTTGCTTCTTCTATCACCATATCTTGGAGTAACATTTCATTCATTATAGAGGCTGTTTCAGCGATAAAGGTTGAGTAGCCAGCGGTTTCCCATGGCTGTTGCCCATTAGCTAAAACCGAATGAACGGCATGTCCATATTCGTGGGCAAAGGTAGAAGCGCTCTCATAATCATCGTTATGATTAAGTAATACATAAGGGTGAACATCATAGGCACCTCCAGACATATAGGCGCCTGATCGTTTACCTGGTGATGGGTAAACATGCATCCAGCGATTCTTAACCCCGAGATCATAGGCCGCCAAATACTCTGGCCCCAACGGCTTGAGTGCACGTCGTGTAACTTCAATGGAGTCCTCAATACTAAATGGCTTGTTAAGATTAACCAGTGGTGGGTAGATATCGTAGTAGCGCATCTCATCTTCTATACCGAGCATCCTTTTGCGTAACTTAAAGTAGCGATGCAGAGTGGGTAGCGACTGATTAACCTCTTTCACGAGCGTTTCATAGACCGCAGGTGGCATATGATCATCAAAAAGGGCTCTCCCAAGAGAGCTTTCATAGTTTCGGGTCTCAGTTTTAAAGGCTAACCCTTGAATATGCGAATTCATAATCGCACCCAAAGTCGCCTCGTAGTTCTGCCATACTGCCCAGAAGGTTTCAAAAACCATTTTACGATCGTCTCTAGAAGACGCCTGCCTACCCGCAGAGTAGCCGGCTTGACTCAGTCTAATCTCTTTACCATCAGATAAGGTGACCGTTGGCCAAGGCATATTGGCATTGGCAAAAATTGAGTAAATGGAATTAGCGCTGCTGGTTAATTTGCTCGTTTTAGCCAGTAGCGATTCAATCTCATTTTCGAGTGTATGGGGTGCGCGACGCAGAGCATCCTTGAGACCAAAACCATGGTTAGCTAACTTAGGCTCCTCAGCAAGAAACTGTGAGATTTTCTTGTCGCCTAAAGTCAATATTTCTGGGTTATACCAACTAATGGCTGCACTGAGGTCACTAAAAAGATTTCGTGCTAGTTGACTGCGCTCTTGGTTTTCAGCAATGCGGGTATCAATATCTGCCGTTAAGTTGGCATAAACATAAATACGCACAACCTCTTTATAAACCGCTGAAATCTGATCCGATGCATGTAAAAGTGTTGAGGCACTACTACCCAGCGTGCCTTGTAATTTTGTTAGATCTGTTATTTGTTGAGAAGCCTTTTCTTTAGCTAACTGCCAGTCGTTCAGATTAGGGTATAAATCGGTTATATCCCATTCATATTGTTCGCTTGTAACAGTTTTAGGCGAAGCTATTATTTCCTGCTCTAGAGGTTCATCGCTACAGGCGAATAGAACAAATATCAAAATAAGAGGGTAAAAATATTTATGTTTAATCATTCAGTACCTGCTGATTATTAAAGTAGGCGAACATAGGACTTCAAAAGTTCGGTAATAAAATTTATCCCTTAACGCTATCATGCCTGTATTTTCTGTCAACAGATTCTGTAAACTGGATTTTATAATTTATAGAGAGTCTTTATTAGGAGTGAGTATCCATATTTTGAGATTAGAGAGTTTTTTATTTTCTTCATTAATTAGAAATCGCACTAAGATAAAGTAAATATCCAAATCAAACTTATCATCTGCGGCCAGTGTGTGTTTAGATTTTAGTGTTGGGGCTGACGGGCTTAAAACAGCTTCATAGCCCAGATCATAAACATCCTCTGGAATATCAAGTTGAGCAATATAGCGCCAGTTATCAATAATATGGAAAGCCGCTCTATCGGAATCCTCTGCGTTACGTTCCTCAATCATGATGGCCGTTTGATAGGGCCAAGTCTGAATTTGATAGCGCGCAATAGCTGAATTAAGGCGTTCATTATATTTTTCAGCGGATTCTTTGCCATGACAGGCGCCAAAGCATTTATTTAACTGGCTTCTAAAGCAGGCCATATTCTTGGCCTTAGGTTTTTCTAGGCCAATCAGTTGGTGACAAAGAAAATACTGATCGGCTAACTTTTCCAGCTGAACAGTTGCCTGTCTTGGTGATCGAAATAAGCCAAACTGTTGATCTGAGGGGGCAGCAGATGAAACCGCTTCTGTTTCTAATTGCAGGTAGCCATCAGTATTAGTGGTAGATTTATACTGATAAAGCTTGCGCGTTTTACGCAAGCGCCGATTGTATAGCGGAGCAAGGGATTTGATTTGATGGCTCTCCCGTATCTGCGCACCAAAATCACTGGGTGTGGTTTCAAATGTCACATGGGCTGTCTTCTGGCTCATTTGAAATTCTTTAGAATTCTTATAGTCAGAAGAAAAATGGCTCAATACTCGATTGCGTAGATTAACGCTCTTACCTACATAAAGTAATTCACCCTGTTGGCTATAAAAATAATAGACACCGGCGGTATTGGGAATCCTACTAATTTCATCAGGATCAAGCAGGGGAGGTAATGAAGCCCTCTTTAACAGCTGTTTACAGCATGCCGAAATTTCTTGTGGGGAATAAATAGCAGAGGTCTTAATAAAAAAGCCGTAGATCATCTGCGCATCGTCTAGAGCGCGATGTCGGTTTTCAATGTTTAAATCAAAGCGCCGAATAATCTCTGAAAGGCCATGTCGTTTAAACTGTGGGTAGAGGTTACGGCTCATTTTCACAGAGCAAAGAGGCTTGGTACTGTAGGCTATTCCCGCGCGTTCAAATTCACTTTTTAAAAAACTGTAATCAAATCGTGCATTATGCGCTACCAACGTTCTATCTTTGAGCTTTTCCTGTAGTATTTCCGATATTTCGCCGAACTTAGGCGCATTTTCGACCATATTAGGCGATATTCCCGTTAATTTTTGTATATGACGAGGAATAATAGTCTCAGGATTAATAAACGATTGCCAAGTTTCCACTAATTGCCCATTTTCTATCACCAATAAGCCAATTTCTATAACCCGATGATACTTGGCTCGTCCACCCGTAGTTTCGCAATCCAACAGAACCATTTTCTCAGGGAAGCCATCAGACAGCAGCGTATGATCGGTAGCGGATTGTTCCAGCCAATTAAGTTGCATAGCCCATTCTTTATTAATAGCAAGGATTAATAGATACGCAGTGCTTAAAAATGAATATCAACAGAGTAGTCTATTTTTTACGGTTAGCCTTGGCTTTTCTTTTTCTAGCGGCTTTTTGTTCAAGACGCAGTTCATCAAGGGCTTCTTTTTCTTTTTTCATGATCTCAACCTGTATCATTTCTTGATCAATGACCTCAGGGGTCTCAAAACTCATTGGCCCGAGTTTGCCATCGCGAAGCTCATTAATAAAGATAGTAGAGACTCGCTCTAAATCAATTCGATTGCCACCGCGTAAGCAGCCACGCTGCTTGCCGATAACTTCTAAGAGCTCTATCTCAGTTTCAGGAAGCTGTGAAAGACTAAAGCGCTCTTTGAGGTGTTCAGGATATTCCTTAAGGCAAAACTCAGCGGCAAAAAAGGCGACATCTTCATAGCTGGTAGCAGTATTTTTAATAGCCCCCGTAGTGGCTAATCTATAGCTACTATTCGGGTTATCAATTTTAGGCCACAGAATTCCTGGTGTATCCAGAAGCATAATACCATTGCGCAGATTAATCCGTTGCTGACCTTTGGTAATAGCCGGCTCATCACCTGTATTGGCAATGTGTTTACCCGCAAGGCAGTTAATTAGGGTCGATTTACCCACATTTGGGATGCCCGTAACCATGGCTAGGGTATTGCGCTCAGGCTGCTGTGGGTAGAGCTTATTAATAAGATCAATAATCTGTCCGCTCGGATCCGTGTTAATTAAATCCAATGCTAAAGATTTGGTATTATTTTGGCTCTCAAAATATTCTTGCCACTGTTTAGTGATAGCGGGGTCAGCAAGATCTAACTTAGTGAGCACTTTTATGCGTGGCTTATGGGTACATAATGTTTGTATAAAAGGGTTCGAACTGCTGAATGGGATGCGAGCATCTAATACTTCGACCAGTAAGTTAACCTGAGGCAATGCCTCAGTCATCTCCTTGCTAGCCTTGTGCATATGGCCTGGGTACCATTGAATTGCCATTGTGCGCTGTTCTCTTATCTGTTTTTAATGGCAATTATTCTATCATGGTTCACAGGGAAACTGCGTGATATAGCCACAGTAACCTGTAAATCAATAATCCCTAAAACCCAAGATCCTCTTGAGTCACTCTAACATTTATAGAATCACCTTCAATTTCAGCATTAACTAAAATAGGACGACAGCAAACAAAACAATCTTCGGTATAGGTTTGAGACTCAGAGGGATCAACCATTAGAGTAATTGACTCCCAGCAGTAGGGGCAGGTGACCTGTTCTTCATGCAAAAACACGCTAACTATTCCTCCAACTTGGCTCTTTTCAGCGCCTCAAGATCTTTGCTACCGGTGAGAAACATGGCCCAGCTCAGCTGTTCTCTAAGAATGCCTATTTTATTAATCACCGCCTCGGTACTGTTTAATGCAGGTGCTAAAAATGGCTGTGCAAGGGCAGATATACTGGCACCTAGGCGAAGACAGCGCGCAATATCTAAGCCATCTCTAACACCACCAGAACCAATGAGTTTAAGACTAGGGCAGCTTTCTGAAATAGCGGGTAAAAGCTTAGGCGTATCCATTCCCCAATTAACAAAAGGTGCTGCAACTTGTTTTTCAAAATCCGATGGATTGCGTGCATATTCAATACTGGCCCAATTGGTGCCACCGCGACCAGCAACTTCGATCCACTTAATTCCCGCCTGCTCGAGCTGTTTGGCATTGCTTGGGCTGATGCCCGCACCCACTTCTTTTACGATCACTGGGACTGATAATTTATCAGCACAGAAATAAATTGCCTCCAAAACCTGTTTCCAATTACGGTCTCCGCCTTGCTGAACAAGTTCTTGGAGTGGGTTGAGATGAATAATGAGTGCATTGGCCTGAATAGCTTCAACAGCGCGCTGTGCTAAATCAATGCCCTGTTGCTGTATCTGGGTTGCACCAATATTGCCAAGCAAAACCGCATTAGGTGCATATTGCCTGATAGTCTGTGGCTGATTGTTTTCAAGCGCAGCTCGCTGAGAGCCGACTGCCATAGGGATACCGCAGGCCTCGGCCGCTTCGCCTAGGTGACGATTAATTAAATCGCCGTTCTCACAGCCACCGGTCATAGCGCCGATCATTAGGGGTGCCGCAAGTTCCTGATTAAGAAATTCACAGCTCAGGCTAATATCAGACAATGATATTTCAGGTAGTGCATTATGCTCAAAGCGAATGCCATCAAAGCTTGAATCTGCCTTAGACTGATGCTCTGATTTGAGTGCCAATTCAATATGGTCCTGTTTACGCCTGCCAATATCGGTCATTAGGTTGATTCCCTTCGCTTATCCAATAAATCCACTAAGATTATATGCGGTAAGGTTAATGCGGCAAGACCGATAAATGTTAGTCTAAAAAGAATTTCGGTTGCATTGCCGCTTAAATAAAAAAACAGCGCTAACCCCGCTCCCCATGCTAAAAGGGTGTAAATTAGTGCCTCTCGAATTGCGCCATAGCGCGCATTGGCGGGTAAGCTATTCCAAAGCCGAACCACATGGCCTCGACTATGCCAAAAACAAAAATACAGAGCAAAGCTGACCAGTGGAGGCAATAAAATCACTATCACAATAAGCGCAACCAAATTAAGCAATGGTTTTCGGTATGGTTTGTGATGGTAAGAGAAGATGCAGTAACTTATGCAACTTATGACCCATAAAACAAAAATGACGGAAAGAGCATTTAATAATTGTTGTGCTGCTTCTGCTGAGGTTAAAAAACTAAATAGTTGTAACACCTCCTGCGTATGAAAATTGGGAATTGCCACTGCAACTAAGCCACCGTGTGCAACCCAAGGTAGCCAATCTGAGCCAGAATCGACAATATCACTTGCGCCAAAATGTAGCCCAGATAACAGTAAGAAAACACTTAGACTTGCCAATGGGAACCACCACCAAAGGATCGTTACAGCAATAGCCAATAGTAAATATACGGTATGAAATTCGACCCACGAAAAAAGGTTATTAATTTGCCAGCCACTTCGTCTTGCAATCGCGGCATCAAAACTTCCATGAGGAACGCCTAACAAAACAATCGTAAGCAGTGCCGAAATATCCCAGCTAGTCATCGCTTGAATACCTGTTTTAAAAAAGGGATTTTAGGCATGGATAAAATAACTCTTATCCAGTCGATCAAAGTTGCTTGCCCCAGCATAAAGCGAGCAAACCCCTCAGGGTTGAGGGATCTAGCGGTTTTCATCATCAGGCTCACGGCAAGGCGAGGTTCTGAAGTCAGCACCCCATTAAACAGATTATCCATATAATTCAACTGACTTGAGAGGGGTTTTGGCACCTCAAAGTTACCTTTTTCTATACCTTCTACCAGTTGACTAACCTGAGATTGAATATGGGTAAATGCATAGCCAGAAGACTGCCTAACCGCACCGCTCGCTGCGCCAATTCGCGACATGGTCGGATCAATGGGAAGACTGCTATGCATAGCGATAATCCCAGATTCTTGACGCACAATAGTGTCTATTTCTATTCCTTGTTGATCGAGCCACTGATTTATTGCCTGCCTATACCAATCCTCAGATTCCAGAGATTTAGAGATCATAGTAGACTCAATCAGTATTTCACGATCGGAATAAGGTAACGCATAGATAAAATGCAGACCCCGAGACTGGTCCACCCGAAAATCCATCAGAGTTGCAATATTAGGCGTCTTAAGAAGATTTTTGGTACGAATTTCGAGGCCAAAAAAGTGTTGTTTTAAACCCTCATTGGTTGCCCTAGGTGGGCGCGAATCATAAATATAATTAGCCTTATAATTTTGACCCTTAGCAGAAAAAGAACCGCCATGACCCTCGGGGCTAACATTCTCTGCAGTGGCCCTTACCAATGAAACATTACCGGACAATGTTTCTTCACAGCGCCTTAAATAATCAGCAGAACTTAGGCTAATATAATCATATTCATGACTGTTATGAATAATTTCTTGCTCATGATCCACCAGTCGCCACTGATTCCAGCGCCCCTTAATGGCTGACTGAAAGTTATTCTGCTGATCAGAAGTTGCCCATAATGCCCAGCAAGCATCTCGCTCGGCAGGAGTCTTGGGTTCAATAACTACAGCGCTATGCCCTGACAGTTGGCTGGCAAGGGTTATTCCTGCACTACCGCCCCCAATAATGGCGATATCGGTTTCAATAATTTCATGACCTGAACTATTTTCCATCAACAGCCGCCAGTCCCTTCAGCGATAGGTGTAATTCTGATTGATGTGGCGGCACTTTTTTTGGCCGAAGGTCAAATAGGCTATATAGACTAATCATAATTTTTGCAGTTTTACCTACCATTACCCGACCCTTCCACCAGGCACATTGACGACGCTTTAATACGATGCCAATTTGTCGATAGATGCGCAAGGCAACAGTTATCGAAAAGCGTGATCTAAAGGGCAGGAGCTGGATGCCTAAAAGTGCGCTGGTATAGTATTGTTCCGCTAAATTGAGAAGCCTCTCAGTTGCTATAGACACTGGATCTAGACATTGGGTCTGTGCTTGAGCAATATCATCAGCAGTATAATTAGCCCAGCTGGAAGGAATGTAGCGACGCCCCATCTTGGCATCTTCCAGCACATCTCGCGCAATATTGGTTAGTTGCATTGCAATGCCCAAATCAATAGCAAATTGATCAGCGCGCGCATGCTGACAGTCCAGTACCCTGCACATCATAATGCCCACTGTGCCAGCCACTGCATGGCAGTATCTTAAAAGTTCGGCTTCATCTTTAACTGCTGTAGGCTGTTGGTCCAGTAGCATGCCATCCAGTAATTCTGTGGCAGCATTGATAGGGATATCAATATCCTTGGCGAGCTGCAGAAAGGCCTGCACCTCTGTTCCTGATGAAATCTGATGATTAATTAAACTTTGGCTAATGTCTTCTAGAGTCTCGTGTCGATGAGGTAGGTCGCCATCAGCAATATCATCAACAAAGCGACAAAATTCATACAGACGTGCAGCTCGATCGGCTAATTTTTTACCTAGAAAAAAACTCGCCCAATAGAAAGATTTTCCATGTTTAGCCAAGACCTGTTTTGACGTTAGCTGACCTGATTGCACTGCGTCCATGATTTATCCGCCTGAGCCCACCTCAATACCTGTGAGAAGTTCCTCGACCACCTTGGCCGAGCTAACTACACCCGGTAAACCTGCCCCGGGGTGAGTTCCAGCGCCCACAAAATAAAGATTTTTTACATTGCGATGACGATTGTGGAATCTAAACCAAGCCGATTGAGTGAGTCTAGGCTCGATAGAAAAACCCGCGCCATGCATAGAACGATAATCTTTGGCAAAATCTTCAGGGGTCATCCAAAACACTTCTTCAATCACCGAAGAAAGTTCAGGCAAAATGGAATCTTCCAATGCACTCACAATCCGATCGCGAAGTTTTGGCCCTTCAGTTTGCCAATCGATATCCCCCTGTAGATTAGGCACAGGGCAGAGTACATAAAAAGACTCACAGCCATCAGGTGCAAAACTTTTATCAGTGGCTGTAGGTCTGTGAAGATAGAGTGAAAAATCTTCACTCATTTTTTTGCTATCAAATATTTCAGATAACAGTTCCTTAAACCTAGGTCCCATCCAGATGCTGTGATGAGCGACATCTGGGTACAGTTTTTTGGTACCAAAATAAAGCACATACAACCCCATGCTATAACGCTTTTTAACGGTTGGCATTAGGTTCTTTTTATTGGGCAGTAAATGCTGATAACAGGTTTCTGGGTCGCCGCCAAATACCACTATATCCGCATCAGAAACGGTACCATCAGCCATGCGAACAGCCGTAGCCTGATTATTCTGGGTAATTATTTCGTCCACATCGGCATTTAAAACGATCTTAATTCCCTGGCGCTCCATAAGCTTACCCAGTTCGGTAACTAATTTACCCGTGCCGCCCATACAGAAAAAGACGCCCCAGCGACGCTCCAAATAATGGATAAGCGTGTAAATTGCTGTGGTTTTAAAAGGGTTGCCGCCCACTAAAAGCGGGTGGATTGAAAAAGCCTGCCGAATAAGTGGGTGCTTTAGATAATGGCCAACGAGCTGCGAGACTGTTTTGTAGCATTTTAAAGTGAGTAATGCAGGAATCTGTTTAATCATTAACCACAGGCTATTAAAGGGTCTGTGAACCAGCTTTTTAAAACCAATATCATAAACTTTCTTGGACTGATCAAGCAGAGCCAGATAGCCGTCAGCGTCTTTTGGGCTAAAGCGACGAATTTCTGTTAGGGTGTCCTCAATGGAAGCTCGATAGTCAAACTGACTACCGTCGCTAAAATGAAATCGATAAAAAGGATCAAGGGGAACAAAATTTAAATGGTCTTCCAGCTTTTCATCAAATAACTCAAAAAGCTCATCAAACAGAAAGGGAGCGGTAATCACTGTAGGTCCAGCATCATGAGTGTAGCCGCCGCGCTCAAAAACCTGCGCTCTACCCCCTAGATTGCCGAGTCTTTCCATGAGAGTAACTTGGTAACCTAATGCTCTTAATCTTAATGCTGTGGCTATTCCTGCAAATCCAGCGCCAA
>ERZ1039804.1315-NODE-1315-length-14419-cov-70.357282_pt1 | contig 14419 bp, 25 predicted proteins | sample MGYA00383089_ERZ1039804 | MGnify/ENA primary metagenome ERZ1039804 (study PRJEB29581, sample SAMEA5548359) | metagenome | biome: marine; feature: coastal; material: water | depth 1 m | study: Short-term variability in the microbial, nano- and picoplankton...
AAGAAAGGGTAACAAAATGAGTAGATACTTTAATACAACTAAACATAAGAGAGACAAGAAACGTAAAGACAGGTTAATGAATAGCCTTGTTTATCTTACGTTAGCATTCGCAGCTATTGGTGCAATGTATACCTTTAGTTTACTATTAACGGCAGTATGGGGGTTGTTCTTATGATGGCAAGGTTAGATAGAGCTGAAGAATTGAAGGTATACAAGAGCATGGTATCCAGATTAGAGGATGAATTAAAGAGATACCCTACAGGTGTTAGGCCTAGCCATGTTTCAACTGATGTAGCCATTACAAACATGATGCTCAATGAATACAGAAATAAAATAAAAGAACTGGAGGGGTTGACAGATAAGAAAAAGGGTGTATAATGAGTATTAACGGTTGCCCCTGATACATACTAAGTATAGGGAGTACCAGTTACATTCATATCCCTTCCATATTAACAAGGAGAAATAAGGTAAATGATGATAGAACCTTACATGATGGCTGCATGGGCAGTACTAATAATGTATTCTTTAGGTGTAATCTTTTTAATTGAGGGTTTCTTACCTGAGGAGGGTGAACTAAATTTCTATAAGGTTGCCTTGCTTTGGCCTTGGATAGCTGTTAAGTTAATATGGTACAGGTTAACAACAAGAGAAGGGGATTACTAAAGTATGCGATGTTATATTTGTAATGCTCTAACAAAAGAGACTGAGATATACTGGGAGGAGGATAGACAGAACTGGTCACCTTGTCCTAGATGTATCTCTAAAGTTAAGGAGGCACAAGAGGTTGAACTATTCGATGGAATACGAACACAAGAAACACCAACCATGCCAAAGCTGCGGGAGTAGTGATGGGGCATACCCATATGATGATGGTTTGTTTTGTCATGTTTGTAAGACTAAACATTTTAATGATGATGATGATGAAGGAGTAGCACTAGAAATCATGAAACCAAATTTACAGGCTGTGAAGCCCTTGCCACCAGTATCAGGATCACCTGCAGCTATTACAAGTAGGGGTTTAATTAAGGCAGTATCAGAAAAGTATAAGGTGTTATCATCAGGGGATAAAGTTAACCTGATCTACACTTTAAATGGTAAACCTACAGGGTTTAAAGAGAGAAGTTTAACTGAGAAAACTTTTAAGTTTAATGGCAATGCACAAGCTGACTTGTTTGGGCAGTCATGTTTCTCTAAAGGTGGTAAGTCAGTAACAATTACTGAAGGTGAATATGATGCCATGTCAGTATATCAGATGATGTTTATGTCTGAACCATGTGTATCTGTAATCAATGGGGCGCAAGGTGCAGTCAAAGATTGTAAGAGAAACTATGAATGGCTCGATAGCTTTGAGAAGATTAACATTTGCTTTGATAGTGACAAGGCAGGACAAGAAGCAGCTCTACTAGTAGCTGAGTTGTTTGACCCTCGTAAGGTACGTCTAGTTAAGATGACACTGAATGATCCTAATGACTACATAGGACAAGGCAGGGAAAGAGAATTTATTGACAGTCACAAGAAAGCTGCACCCTTTACACCTGATGGTATACTAGCAGGTACTGATCTCTATGACTTAGTAGCTACACCACCTACCTATGACTGCGTACCGTACCCATTCAGAGGTTTAAATAAAATGACTAGAGGTCTAAGGACAGGTGAGTTAATAACTTTTGTAGCTGGTACAGGTGTTGGTAAGACACAAGTTATGAGAGAGATACTTTACCACCTGATAAGACAAGACAAAGGCCATGTAGGTACTCTATTCTTAGAGGAACCAGTAAGAGATACAGGCCTAGGCATGATGTCAATACATGCTGAGAAGATGTTACACCTACCCGATACACAATACACAAAGGAAGAATTTGATGAAGCTTATAACGCAACTCTTGGTAGCAACCGTGTCTATCTCTACGATAGTTTTGGGAGTAATTCTGTTGAACGCATTGTTAGCATGGTTCGTTATCTTGTCCGTTCCTGCGAGTGTAAGTTTATAATATTAGATCATATTAGTATTGTAGTATCTGATCATGCAAAGGATGAACGTAAAGCCCTAGATGAAATAGTTACTAAGTTAAAAACTTTAACTGTTGAATTAGATATCTGTTTGATTATGGTATCTCACCTGAATAGAGATAAGAATAGGAAATCACCTGAAGAGGGTGGCACTATCAATCTACAGGACATAAGAGGTACGGCAGGGATAGCTCAGTTAAGTAACATGATTGTAGCCTTAGAGAGAAACACCCAAGCTGAAGATGAACTAGAACGTAACACCACTAAGGTACGAGTAATCAAGAATAGATTTACTGGTGAGACAGGTGTATGTGATAGCCTGACCTACAGTAAACGTAGTGGTAGACTACACAGTTACGAGGGATAGAAACAATGAGAGTAGTATTTGATATTGAGACTGATAGTCTAGATGCTACCGTTATCCATGTAGTAGTAGCAAAAGAACTAGGGAAGAAAGGTAACTACATTATACGCAGCCCAAAAGCATTTGCTAAGTTTGCTAAAGATGTAACACAATGGATTGCTCACAACGGTATAGGCTTTGACATACCAGTGATTGAGAAGTTATGGGGATACAAGATACCCTTAGATAAAACATTGGATACACTAGTACTATCTCGTTTGTTTGATCCACAACGTAGAGGTGGACATTCCCTGAAGGTATGGGGTGAGAGACTAGGAGATTTTAAGACTGAGTTCTCAGGGTTCTCTGAGTACACTGAAGAGATGAAAGAGTACTGCAAACAAGATGTTCATGTCACTGAGTTACTATACAAAGAGCTAATGAAAGAGGGTGAAGACTTTAGTCAAGCATCTATCAACTTAGAACACATGGTACATGCAATAATGTGTGAACAAGAACGTAATGGATTTGCACTTGACATTGATTTAGCTCAAGAAATTTACACTGTTTGTCTAAAAGAAAACAATCGTATTGAAACTGAGATAAAGAAATACATGGTTCCAATAGCTGTTAAAGCTAAGGATGTAGAAGTTAAGTACAAGAAAGATGGTAGCATATTTGCTTACCAACTCCTAGATACTCAGGAGGTATGGGGTGACTACACAAAGATACTCTGGGAAGAATTTAATCTGGCTTCACCAACACAAATTAACAAGAGACTAGATAGACTAGGATGGAAACCAACAGTTAAAACTAAGTCAGGAGAGAGCTATAAAATTTGCCCAGAAAATTTAGCTACCATACCTGATGATGCACCTCAGGCAGTGAAGGGATTGAAGGCATGGAAGGTGCTAGAGACACGTTGGAAGATAGCTCAGGAGTGGTTAGAGAAGGCACAAGGAGATGGCAGGGTACACGGTACAGTCATAACAACTGGTGCTGTAACTCATAGGGCTGCACATCGAGGTCCTAACATGGCTAACATACCTTCAGTACCTCACGGTAAGACAGGTATCCTTTGGAAGATGGATGGTATGTACGCAGCTGAATGTAGACAAGTCTTTAAAGTACCTGAAGGTAAGAAGCTAGTAGGTACTGATGCAGCAGGGATACAGCTCAGGGTACTAGCTCACTACATGAATGATCCAGTGTATACCGAACAGGTCATAGAGGGTGACATACATACCTTCAACAAGAATGCTTTAGGTAACTACTGTAAGGATAGGCCAACAGCTAAGACGTTTATCTATGCCTTCTTACTAGGGGCAGGGGTAGGTAAGATTGCTGAGATACTAGGATGTAATGGTGGGCAAGCTAACAAGTCAATGCAGAACTTCTATGAGACACTACCAACACTCAAGAGATTAAAGAGTGAAGCATCGAGAGCTGCAAGTATGGGATGGATGAAAGGATTAGATGGTAGGATCTTACGTATAGGTAGTGATCACCTAGCCTTGTCTGTTTACCTGCAAGGTGGTGAGACAGTGATCATGAGACTAGCCAATGTATTCTGGCAACGTAAAGCTAAAGAAGAACGTATCAACTTTAAGCAATGTGCATGGGTACATGACGAATGGCAAACAGAAGTTGATGCTGATCAAGCTGAGAGATTAGGGGAGATACAAGTACAATCTATTATAGATGCTGGTAAATTCTTTAAGCTAAACTGTCCTATGGATGGTGAAGCAAAAATAGGAAACAATTGGTTAGAAACCCATTGACATATCCTAAAGAGTGTAGTATTATATTTAAACAAACCAACGCCACAAGGAGTAATTCATGGCCAAAGATAAAAAGATAGTAGTTAAAGATGTTGAAGTAAGCTGGGCAAAGCTACAAGAAGCAGCACCTAAGTATATGTCAGAAGACTTAGAGTATACTGTAGCACTCAAGATGAATGATCAGTTAGAAAAGTTAATGACTGACTACAAGTTAAACAAGAAAGTAAAAGAAGGTAAAGATTCTACCTTTGATGGTGCAAGGTTCATTCAGATAGGACTAGATGAAAAGACTAGGGGTGGATGGACACGTTACGGTGAAGTCTATGATGCTAATGGTAACCCATCTGAAGCACTAATAGGTAACGGATCTAAGGTTAACATGTTTGTATCTATTGGTAACAGCCAGTACGGTAACATCATTAAACTAGGCCACTTGTCTACAATGAACAACGAAACTAAAGAGATGTTCTTTGACTTCTGTCAGGTAATGGATCTTGTAGAATACAATCAGACAAGTGCAGTAATTACCTCAAAAGAAACTATAGCTGCAGTTCAAGCTGCACCTGTTGAAGAAGTTACTATAGACTTTTAAAAAAAGTAAAAGGAACTAAAATGAAAAAGAGTATTGATACCTTAATCACTGATGTCTATGACGTTCTTGTAAAGGGATATGATCAGACAGAAGACAACGATAAAGTTATTGATACCTTCGGTGACAACCTAAAAGATTTGCTACGGTCTAGGTTGTCGCCTCGTCAAAAGGGAGGTGCAGTCCTCCGTCTATCCGCAATTGGTAAACCCTCCCGACAATTGTGGTATGACTACAAAGGATACCCTAAGCAGGAACTAACTGGAGATCAGTTACTGAAGTTCCTATATGGAGATATTATTGAAGAAATACTTTTAACATTAGCTAAACTTTCTGGTCACAGTGTGACAAATGAGCAACACTCAGTGAAGGTAGCAGGTATTAAAGGACATATGGACGCAGTAATTGATGGGCATGTTGTTGATGTTAAGTCTGCTTCACCGTTTGCCTATAAGAAGTTCTCTAAGGGTAGCCTCCCTTTTGATGATCCTTTTGGATACCTTCAACAGATAGCAGCATACAGTGAAGGTGTACCAAACAACGAGGGTGTAGCCTTCTGGGCTATGAATAAAGTAGATGGCTCTCTTACCTTGTATCAACCATCAGAAGATGTACTCCCTGATACACAAGAGAGAGTTGATGAACTACATAAAGTATTAGCTGAAGATGAACCACCTGTTAGATGTTATGATGATGTACTGGATAGTAAGACAGGCAACCGTAAGTTAGCTATGGGTTGTGTTTTCTGTGACTTCAAGAAGACTTGTTGGGCTGATGCTAATGGTGGTGAAGGATTGAAAGCTTACAAGTACGCAGCTATTCCCTTTCCTATCTACCTGACTGAGACAGTAAAAGAACCTAGAGTAGATGAGATAGACATTGCCTAAGAAATTAACTACTAGACAAAGAGCAATCAAAGCAGGTTATAGATCAGGCTTAGAAGAACAAACAGCTAAAGCCCTGAAGAAAAAGAAAGTTAAATTCAGTTACGAGTTACTCAAGATTAAGTGGGAAGACTTCAAGATAAGAACCTACACACCTGACTTTCAATTACCTAACGGAATAATAATTGAAACCAAGGGAAGGTTCACAGCTGCAGACAGACGCAAGCATCTAGAAATACAGAGACAGTACTTTAGTGGGTATGATATTAGGTTTGTATTCAGTAACAGCAGGGCTAAATTATACAAGGGTGCTAAGAGTTCTTACGGCGATTGGTGTAAGAAGAATAACTTTCTGTATGCAGATAAAGAAATACCTCAGGAGTGGATAGATGAATAGCAGTTTAGCTAACAAAATAATAGATAGGTTTAGCATAGAAGAGATAGCTGAGATTGTAGGTATCACACCTCACATGTTTGTCCAAGCATTTGCTGATGATATAGTAGACAATCTAGATTCTTTCGGGGAGATAGACTTAGGATTTTTAATAGAGAAAGAAGAAGAAGAATGACAATAGGATTTAGAGAATACCAACAGAAGGCAGTTAGCTTTGCAATCTATCCAGCTACACATAAGGTATTATACCCTGCTTTAGGTCTATGTGGTGAGACAGGTGAGGTAGCTGAGAAGGTTAAGAAACAAGTAAGAGATGGTGTGTTTAACAGACATGAAGTAGCTAAGGAACTAGGAGATGTACTGTGGTACTTAGCTAATCTTAGTAATGACATTGGTTATAACTTAGATGATATAGCTGACATAAATATTGAGAAGCTATCAAGTCGTAAGGATAGAAATAAGATACAAGGTTCAGGGGACAACAGATGAAGATACTAAAAGCAATAGGTAGATGGTGGTTCAGGTTTATTAACTACATGATTACTTGGCAGCTACATAGGGATGCAGTCAAACACCTAAACAAAATGACTGATGCAGAACTAAAAGATATAGGTCTGACAAGGGGTGAGATAGATCGAATGATCTGGTTTAAAGAAGACAAACAGGATAGAGGGACTAAAGAATGAGCAACAACTACCTACCAACTGACTACCAATCTTTCATACACAAGTCACGGTATGCTAAGTACATAGAAGGTGAAGGCCGTGAGTCTTGGAGTAAAACTATAGATAGGTACATGAAGAATGTTGTAGGTACTTTAGTTGATACTGTAACTAAGAAAGAACTAGAGAAAGCTATCCTAGACTTAGGTGTGATGCCAAGTATGAGGTCCCTCATGACTGCGGGCAAGGCTGCTGATCGTGACAACACATGTATGTACAATTGTAGCTACGTAGCTGTTGATGACATTAAAGCATTCGATGAAACTATGTTTATCCTGTTGTGTGGTACTGGTGTAGGGTTCTCAGTTGAACGTCAGTCAATACAGAAGTTACCTGAAGTTCCTAAGTTGTTTGAGAGTGAGACTAACATCGTTGTTAAAGATAGCAAAGAAGGTTGGGCTAAGTCTTTTCGTCAGTTGATTGCTTTACTCTACAGTGGTGAGATACCGACATGGGATGTATCTAAGGTACGCCCAGCAGGTGCTCCCCTCAAGACATTTGGTGGTAGAGCATCAGGACCTGCTCCGTTAGAAGATCTGTTTAACTTTACAATTAAAACATTTCTTGGTGCACAGGGACGTAGATTAAACTCAATTGAATGTCATGATGTCATGTGTAAGATAGGAGCAGTAGTTGTTGTAGGTGGTGTACGTAGGTCAGCTATGATCTCACTATCTAACCTGTCAGATGATCGCATGAGACATGCTAAGTCAGGTGTTTGGTGGGATGAGCCAGAGAATAATATAGTTCGTAATGGTCAAAGATCTTTAGCTAACAACTCTGTTTCCTATACTGAGAAGCCTGACAGCCTATCCTTTATGAGGGAGTGGATGTCTCTTGCTGAATCAGGTTCAGGTGAACGAGGTATCTTTAATAGACAAGCATCTAAGGTACAAGCAGCTAAGAATGGTAGACGTGATCCTGACTATGAGTTCGGGACCAACCCTTGCAGTGAGATAATTTTAAGGCCGTCTCAGTTCTGTAACTTAACTGAAGTTGTAGTAAGAGCAACAGATAATATAGATACCTTGTCTGAGAAAGTTAGGTTAGCTACTATCTTAGGTACTATCCAATCTACTTACACTAAGTTCCCTTACCTCCGTAAAGTATGGAAAGATAATACAGAACAAGAAAGACTGTTGGGTGTATCACTAACTGGTGTTATGGATAATCCGTTAATGACCTTGAAGAACAAAGGTTTAGAGAAGACACTTGCTCACCTAAAGAAAGTTGCTGTAGATACAAATGCTGAATGGGCTGATCGTCTAGGTATACCAGTATCAACTGCTATAACTTGTAATAAACCTAGTGGTACTGTGTCACAGCTAGTAGATAGCTCTAGTGGGATACATGCTAGACATTCTAAGTACTACATCAGGACTGTAAGAGGTGACAACAAAGATCCATTGACACAGTTCATGATGGATCAGGGTATACCTAATGAACCTTGTGCAGGTAAACCTAAGCAAACTACAGTGTTTAGTTTTCCTATGAAGGCTCCTACAAATGCTGTAGTTACCTCTGACATGTCAGCTATTGAACAACTAGAAATGTGGTTAGCTTATCAACGTCACTGGTGTGAACACAAACCATCTGTGACTATCAATATTAAGGCAGAGGAGTGGTTAGATGTCCAAGCATTCGTGTACAAACACTTTGATGAAATGTCAGGTGTATCTTTCTTACCTTACAACAATCATGTATATCTACAAGCACCCTACCAAGAGTGTGACAAGACAGATTATCTCAAGATGTTAGGTCAGATGCCTAACAGAATTGATTGGTCTAAAGTTTCTGAGTACGAGAGTGAAGATAACACTGTAGGTAACCAAACCTTAGCCTGTAGTGGTGATAGTTGTGAGATAGTTGACTTAGTATAATGTTAACTTCAATAGGAATATATATAGCAGTCATACTAGCCTTTGGAGTAATACAGGGGTTAGTATGAAAAGGTATCAGCAATGAATATATTATTAGGATTAGCTCTTACAATACATATGGATACTACAGGTGATTATAACTCGTATCATCCACACATAAGGTTTGAGGAAGGTCAATTCATTGCTGGTGCATATTACAACAGTGAAAGAGGTGTAAGCCCTTATATAGGAGCTAAGCTCTCTAATGAGTTAGGCTTCTTTGAATATGGTGTTGTTTCAGGTTATGAAGGCCAAGCAGGAGGGTTACCTTATGCAAGATTAGGTTTAATACTTAGTGAAACAGGATCACTATTTATTGCACCAGCATTTGAGAAGATATACGGTGAGGTAAGAACTGGAACTGTAATTGGATTTGAAATATTATATTAAGGGATAAACATGTATACTATAATAACTAAAGACGACTGCCCCTTCTGTGGTTCAGCTAAGGCTCTACTTGATAAGGTTAATCAAGGTTACACAGAGTACAATGTACAAACACACAGTTCTAGGTGGGTCTTAACCTTATTAAAGAAAGCAGGTGTTAAAACTGTACCCCAAGTATTCTCATCTGATGGTTCATTGATTGGTGGGTATGCAGAGTTAAGAGTATTTCTAGATCCAGAAACTACAGAAGGAAGAATATAATGGTTATGGTTAAGAAGCCGTTTAGTAGAGCACTATATGAAGCGTATGATGGCAAGGCTAAGGATAGGTTAGCTGCTTATCTTGAGAGTGTAGGACACACAATCGTCAGCACAAAAGAAAACTACAACGTAGATGTTGTTTCTCAGAAAGGTGACTACACCTACTTTAATGAAGCTGAAATTAAGACAGGATGGAAAGGTGATTGGAATACTAACTGGGCTGAGATAAGATTACCTGAACGTAAGGGTAGGTTAGTTAAGCTTTACAAACAACAGAATGGTGTGTTAAACTTCTATATCTTTAGAGCTGACATGAAACAGGCATGGAGAATAAAGGATACTTTATTAACTGAAAATGGTCTGAAGGAAGCTAAAGGTAGATATATTAAGAAGGGAGAGAAGTTCTTTCATATCCCTTACACAGATGCTGAGTTAATTAACTTAGAGAAAGAGGCTGCATAATGGCTAAGTGGAATCTAGATGCACAACATGAACACCCTTTGATGGAAGAGGCAGAAGCAGATGTTGTCAACCAACCACCACACTACGGCAACGGTAAGATAGAGTGTATTGATTACATGAAAGATAACATGGATCACATGATGTTCATGGGATACCTAGAAGGTAACTGCAAGAAGTACTTACACAGATACAGGTACAAACAGAAGCCTTTAGAAGATCTCCGTAAAGCTAGATGGTACTTAGATAAATTAGTAAAGGAAATGGAAGGTGAATAATGTTTACCCCGATTATACTACTGTGTTACCTAGAGACAACAACCTGTATGACTTCTAACGATCCTGTAGTCTACGATAACTTAGAAGACTGTGAGTATAGTTTAAGGATTGGTGTACAGGAGTTACTTAAAACTAAAGATTGGAATATAGAATCAATCCAGTGTTTAAGTTGGTACATAGACACATAAAAATTAAGCCCCTTGGATTTCTCCTTGGGGCTTTTACTATGTTATACTATAACATTGGTACTAGTAACCTGATTTCTTTTTAGCTTTCTTTTTCTTCTTAGTTGCTGCCTTGTGAGTTGCACCCTTCATAAGTTTACCATCTGGCATGTAGTGGTAACCCTTAGGTGCTTTCTTCTTTTTCTTTGGCATGTTCTTTCCTCTCATTGTTTAGATGCCCACATGTTATCAATCATGTTAGGATATTTTCTACCAGCTCTAGATGCTCTAGCTCTAGCCTTCTTCTTCTGACCATCCGTCAAAGGTTTAGACTTACCTAAAGACTTAGGACGTTTCTTTTTCCATATTGGTTTCTTATCTGCCATTACCACTTCACCTTGTTTGCCCAGTAAGCTGCACTCATCTTACCTTTTTTAATGTTCTTAGCATGTCTAGCTTTAAATGCTTTGTTTCTAGCTGATCCATCAGGACTACCCTTAACACCCTTCTGTCCAAAACGTATAGTCTTTATCTTGTCACCTTCTTTAGCAACTACAACGTGTGATTTAGTTGCATGACTAGGAGTAGCTTTAGGTTTATTGTAACCCGATACTCCTGCTCGTTCTAACCTTGGGTCTTTCTTCTTTGCCATTCTATCCTCTTTAATTTAAGGGGTTGTCAACTAATGAATCATATGCTTTCCATATATCATCTATTTCTGTTTGGTATTTGTCAAGCTTATTATCCAAACTATCAGTGATCCCAGTTGATCTTTCAACCTGACTACGTAAGTCAAGCAAGTCTTTTTGTTGTTCCAAGATTGTTTGCATCTGCGTACTAATCGTTGACAACCTAGTGTTAAGCCCTCTAACATCATTATCTTGTACCGCCTGTTCTAGTGTTTGTATTCTTGAACTCAGCTCTCCTGCCTTGCTATCAAACGAACCTGACTTCTTTACAACTGTTTCTATCCCTGACTCAACAGCATAGAACCTTTGCAATGTATCGTATCCGTAGTAGATACCTCCACTAAGAGAACCTAGTATGGGCAGGGCAGCAGCTATGTACCACCCTTTGAATGTAAACCCACCAACTTTTACTTCTGCATCTTCTATCATAGCTATCCTTACATACCTGCTGAAGCTGATCCATGTTGTAAGATGTACGATGCAGCTCCATAAACATCATCAGCATCTTTCATGTCATCTGTTAGGTAACCATTCCAACCTGTACCATAGCCTGAATCATCCCATGCAATGACAAACTCATCAACTGCTTGTGTATAGGTAATGGCTGTGTAAGTACCAATCATGATATTGTTGTTAGCAGTATACGTATCAATACTAGCTGTTAACTCTGTGTTGTTTGCTGCAGCCATGAATGCACCAGCTTGTTGTGCATACTCAGCTACTGCATCTACAGCATTATTATAGTCAGTAACTTCTGAAGCATCTAAACTGTATTCATCTGTAGCTATCATTTCTTGTAGTGCTACTTGCTCAGGCTTTGTGTCAGCTTCTTCAGCAACAGCAGCAACAGATGTAGCAGTCATCAGTACGTTTGTTGCATCACTCAGTACATCAACAGCATCAACTAAACTATTCATTGCAGCAGTATGTTCTTGGATAAACAACTGATTAGCATTAGTAGCTGTAGCATAGTCATGATCTAACACATTCTGTCTAGCATTCTCGTAAGCTGCAAGCATTGCTGTAGTTACTTTAGATCCGTCTAATGCACCATCAACTATTACACCACCAACCTCAGCATAACCTACAGCACCTATACCCAAGTTTAAAGAAAGCTGTAACCGATTGTCTATAATATCTATAGTATTAATTAGTGACTGTATCTTCTGGTCCCCTGTTTGACTGTATTCCTCTGCGAGTACTCCTGAACCGTTCACTAAGACTGCGAGTGTCCCTGCTAGTGTTAGTTTGTTTAGTTGTTTCATCTGTTAAATCCTCTCCTATACGTAACAGCTTATCCCAAAACTTCTTGTTGTCTTCGTACCCAACAATAAACACGTCAGGATTTTCTCTATACTTATCTACTGCTTTCTTACCCATCAGTAGTTTACCAGTTATAACATCCATGATAGGGCAAGGTGTGGATGCTAGTATCATTGCCTTGAATACATTAGGATCATCACAGATAATACTTATCCCTGATACCTGTAAACCTAGACCACCTAGTTGTTGTGGTGTACCTAGTAACCTACTGTTCTTTCTTCTGTTACAGTACTCATCTTGTTTCATTGTACCTTGTGAGTAACCAAACAGACTAACCTGTAGACCTGATGTTGTAGGTAACAAACAACTATCATTACCTCCACCACCCATAACTGTAGGTGCTATTGCTGACATAACTGGTGCTGCTTCACCTGCACCTGTAGCATTATAATTGTTAGTTGTACTATCAGTATCGTTGTTACTACTTACAGTTGAGTCTTCGTAGTTGTTACTGAAGTCACCTAGTGTTACATCCTCAGCTAGTACAATCGTCACCAAGGACAGCTTTAAAATCAGGATCTTGGCAGAGAAGCTTAGTAGCTGCTTCAGGGTTACCAAGAAGGGAGAGTGTTCGAGCATTTAAGTTTCTCTGACATTTGGGTTCATTGTTAGGACAAACAGATGGGTACTCTATGATTGTAGATGAACAACCAGTTAGGATAACTGAGAGTAAGATACATTTACTTATTCTTAGCATTCATAGCTTCCATCATTATACGGATAGACTTAATGTTCTCATCTATACGGGCTAGAGTTAAGGCTTGGGATTGTACTACAGTCTCTAGTCTTTCTATCCTTACCTCTTGTCTGAGTATTTCCTTAGTGTTATTCTTTACGTTGTTATCTAGTGATGATACGTACCAAACAATAGCTATGGTTTGACAGATGATAGCTACAACTAATGTGATGGGTACGGACTTAGAGAGATGCCATTCTGTGTCTTTGTTTATCATTTAGTAAATCCTGCTCCGAAGTATAGGCCAACTATAGCTGACACAATGTGAGTATCTAAAGGTGTTATGACAAAACCAGATGCAGCTTGCCATCTTACAGTCTCGTTAGCACCGAGAAGCCAGTTAAGTATACCACCCTCTACCTCAGTGTAACCAACAATGACATTTACTTCAGGATAGAATACAGCAACTAACTTAGGCAAGACTATAATAGCAAACACAGCAGACAGGGCTATGAGCCTACGTGTCCAAGCAAAGTGTTTGTCATTCTTACCAGCATTACGAGCCTCATCTACAGCACCCCTGTTGAACTCAGCTCTTTGTAGTAGCATCTCGTTCTGTGCTTGTTTAGCTTTAATGCTTTGTCCCCATATGGACATGACCCCACCGAGAACGGTAGAGCCAAGCATTGTGATTAGTTCTAATGGTAATCCAAACATTTATTTACCCTCTAAGTAATTAGCTTCAAGTTTTCTACGACTAGGGTATTTGTCCCCGAAGTTTCTTAACTCCTTAGCCGCAGCCACCCAATTACCACTTGTTACATAACCCCAGAATTTAGGAGTTTCAGTAGCTAAGTTTCCGTATTGGAAAGCTACAGATGCTACAACTGTGGCTTGCTCTTTTGTTAAGTCATCAAATGACACGGTGCTTGCTGAATTATTCCAAGCTTCCTTTAGCTTACCAATCTCTTTTGTCTTAGCAAACTCGTTAATTGTATTTAATTCTTTTGTTGTTAAGGTTAGTTTATTGTTGTCAACAAAAAGTTTAGCTGCATCACCAGTTAAACCTAAGTATGGTTTTAGTTTATTCACCAGATCGGTAGGTAGTCCAGTCAGATCAGATTCATTTCTTTGACCTAGATCAAAACCTGAAGCAATGGTAGGACCTGATTTACCTAGTACAATACCGTTGGCATCTGTAGGTACTCCCATACTTTTCTCGTAACCTTCTCGTTCTTTAATAAAATCAAAGTCTACGTTAGCACTATCCAAAGGTGTTGTAACAATCTCTTCATCAGGTTCTTTAGGTGTAGCTGGAGCATTAGAATCAAAGTCTATATCTTCTAAGGGTATTCCTATCTTAGGAGTTTCACTTTCTATAGTTTCAATTACCTTTGCTCTATCAGTTGGATTTAATCCTATAACTTCAGGTATAACATCTAACTCTACTTTAAGTTTGTTTGCCATGTCATTGAATTGTTTGAATCTTACAGGAATGTTCTTAACTTTATTAAGTTGTCCAACCATTCCTTTCCATAGAG
>ERZ1039804.1325-NODE-1325-length-14337-cov-15.735821_pt1 | contig 14337 bp, 12 predicted proteins | sample MGYA00383089_ERZ1039804 | MGnify/ENA primary metagenome ERZ1039804 (study PRJEB29581, sample SAMEA5548359) | metagenome | biome: marine; feature: coastal; material: water | depth 1 m | study: Short-term variability in the microbial, nano- and picoplankton...
ACCCCCAAAATACAAATCAGCGCACGCTTGGGTTGAGACTTTTCTTCAGGAACCATTGCAGGGCTAACGGTAACAAAGACATATTCTGGGCTTGCTTCTGCTAGCATTTTGCCTTTGATTTGCTCTTCAATAATGGTGTAAAAAACTTCTTTCATCTCTGCGATAGGGGTTTTTACAATTTGTGCCTCAAGGTATTCAATATTGCTATTGACCATTTGCAGCTTTCTTTGTTGCATATGCTGGTTAATTGATACTACTAGCTGATCAACCCATTGTTTTGCCAAATAAGGTGAAAAGTATTCGACTGACAAAGTAATTAACCCTGTTTTTTTATCTGCTGAAATTGAGATATCTTCAATAAATTCCTCATAAAGTTCCCAACTCGTTGGATTGACTGTTTTCCCAGCTGGCGGATTTCTAACCCAACGCTGTGTTTCAGCATCATATAGCTCACTATTAACGCTGAGTTGATTGTTTTTACTATCCCAACCATCGGCAGCAAAAACCTCAACTGCTATATTATTCTCGGTAACAAACTGAGCAATAAAGCCCCAAGAGCGCATAATTTCCTGCGCAATCTGGGCTTCACCGCTTTCACCACCACCAATATTGACGCCTGCAAGTGCTGCCAATCCACCCAAATCACCCAAAGCACCCGATAACCCACCACTCTGCTGCTGCGCGGGGGCAAGCAATGCGCTAGCCTTGTATTGGTTTGGTACAGACAACGCATAAATCACGGAAATAACCGCAAAAACACCAGTAATGGCAATAATTAGTTTTTTCCCAGCCCATAGAACGCTAAAAAGTTCTTTAAGATCAATTTCATCATCATAAACTGGCGCAATTTGATTTTGATTATTCACAAAAAATCCTTTAACTAAAGTTTGCTAGTTTGCTAGTTTGCTAGTTTGGTAGACAGCACTAATTAATCTTTCAATGAGTCAATAGCCACAACACCTAGGCTTAGCTGATAAATGATCTGAGTAATCTCAGAAAACAACTTGATGCCCTCAAAGCGCTTATCATCTGTATCCAAGGGGACAACAATGGTATCACCCGGCTCAATTTTTGTGCTGGCCTTTCTGACTACCAATAGCTTACGTTTAATGACTACAACCTCACCACTGGCTTTTACAATATAGATGCCCTTGGCATCCGCAGTCTGTAACAGTCCACCACTTTTCTCTATATAGTTTTTGTAGTTAAGGCCCTTATCAAAGAAATAAGATGTGGGGCGTTGAACCTCGCCAATCACAGAAACTTCCTGCCTGAACTGAGGCACTCTAAGCACATCCCCAGACTCTAAAATGACATCATTGGCATCACCTTCAATAATTCTCTGTAAAGGGATTACCAATCGACCCGTGGCCTTTGCTGCATTAAGGTTAGCAATTAGATTATCCTGAAGCTGCCGTTGTTGTTCATCAATGGCATCGCCTGAGTTGGCATTAAGAAGCTTTTGACTAGCTAACTCTTCATCCAACCTTTCTTTTAGCCTATCGAGCTCTTTTTGCTCTCTTAACTTTAACTTTTCACGGGTAAATATGGCAGCTTTCACATCAGCCAAATTAGTAAAGCCACCCGCTCGTTCAATCACCGATGAAAGACGCTCGCCCTTGGAAAAATAATATTCCCCCGGGAACACAACCTCACCCATTAAGGTAATGGAATCTTTCTTAAGATAGTCTGGCGTTGTTTTAACGAACACAGAATCCTGAGGCTGAATTAATATATTACCTGCAATAACCGTATTGATTGTTTCCGACGTAGATTGCTCTGGGTTTGAATGATCTCGTCGATTAATCTCAATTAGCCCCGTGTAAGCAGACTCTTTTAAGCCCCCTGCAGCATTAATCAACTCTGTAACACTCATTCCAGGGGTTAGTGGGTAGGTTCCCGGGAATTTAACCGCCCCTCTAATCTCGATCAATGGTGCTGGCTGATCTAACAACGCCTGTGAAGACAAACGCGAAATTAAAGGCTCAATAAGTGCCTTTCGAGAACCATCTGCTTTTGAAAAGAACAACACTTGGTCTCGAGGGAAAAGCTCAATAGGTGCAGATTGGTTAGATTGAGTGAAAAGAGCTTTAGGCTTAAAGGCTAACACCTCTAATTCGCCCAATTGCTTGGCCTCTCTGGCTATCAAACCATAGTCAAGATCCAGCTGTGATGGGAATTGGTCTTTACTGTAAACCAGATCAGATAAGGTTAAACCAAAAGTCCATTTTTGTTCCACCGGATAATGAATAAACCCACCAACAGAAACAGTATCAATTTTATCTTTGACAACCGAATTGATCGTTAATCTATCACCGCTTTTAAGATTAGTTCGCTTGCCCTGCTTACTGGACGCATCAATGTTGACCACTGTCATAAATCCATCAACGCCCACTCGCTCGATTTTTGCACTTTTTGCGAATGCCTTGGGGGAAAGACCGCCCGCAAGAGAGAGAACCTCTTGAACTGTTTTTTCAGTATTTAGTTCATAAATTGCAGGCCTGATAACCTCACCACCAACCGACACCGTCTTACCTATTGTGGGTATAAATATAACATCGGCAGCCTGTAACCTTAGATCATCTTTGACTTCACCCGATAAAAGAAGGTCATATAAATCAAGCGTAGCAACTGTCTTACCCGCCCGTTTTAGCTGAATATTTCTTAATGAGGCAATATCACTAACACCACCTGCGCTTATAAGTGCATGAGTCACTGTGGATAACGATGACACTAAGTATGCACCCGGCTTAAAGGCTTCACCTAGAACAAATACTTGCATTGAGCGCAGTGCACCCATGCTAATGTTGGCTTTTGTACCAATTACCTGCGATTCAATTTGCTTCATAAGCATATTCTTCGCTTCTGAAAAGGTCAGACCTGCTACAACCACTGGCCCTAACTCAGGGAAATCCACCAAACCATCTCGATTAATCTCAACAACTGAGGACTGGTTTAACTTTCCATACAAAATAACGGCTAATTCATCACCAGGACCGAGCAAATAATTGGCGGGTACCGCGATATTAGTGGGTGCCGAAAAAGAACTTGGCATATTTGCAAAAATATCATAACCAAAGGGTCTGATACCTTCTTTTTGCTGCTCGCCTACACTTGGTTCTTTTAACAAGTCACTCTCTTTACTGGAGACTGTCTCTCTTTCAGTTTGAGGCAAAGGGGTTTTATCCACCTTAGTAAGGTCAGTATCCACTGAATTTAGACTGTTGCATAACTTATCAAGATCATAGCCCGCCGCTTTTGCCATTTGACGGTTTGCGGCAGTTAAATCATTACAGGCAGCCTTCGCTTCATCTAAGCTTTGAGCATTACTCAAGCTGGAAAAAGACAAACAAGATAAGATCAAACCCAAACAAATTATTAATTTTGCTGTTACACGTTGCATAAAGTGACCCTGGTCAAAATAATATGTTAAATATACATTTAATGATAATCGCTGTCTGTTAAAAGCGACATTAAGATAAAACAGAATTTACTCATTTTGAAAAAAATAATGAATAAAGCAAGTGTAGTCAGAGAATTGATTACACATTGAATAATATCAATTACCCAAGCAACATTAATGACTTGCTGCTTGGGCACTAAATAAAACTACGTTATTGATTCTCAGCTTGTGGCAGCGCAGGTAGATTATCGTAATCAAGCCCTTGATAGGGATTCTGCACAGCAATCGCATCAGGATGTACAATGGAGATCATAATATCACTGCCATAACTACCCTGTATAAAGGATGCAAAATCTGTTTTAGGGGTAATATCAATTGTGGCATATCTACCCTCTTTCGCGTAAACCAAGGTAATCTCTTCACCCACCTTTGAGCTTACTAGGCCCCAACCCGTTGAAAGTGTTTCATTGCCGTAAAAAATAAGATTTTCAGCCGGCGTATAGCCAGACACCAAAACTACGCGTCCAGAAATTTGATTGCCCGTACCCAGAATAACCGTTGGGTCTTTAATAATATCTGCATCTTTTGGCAAAGGTAGGTCAGATAACAAGTAATCGAGAACCATTCTTTGATTGGCCTGAAATTCATCAACGAAGATAGCACAACCAGACAATACAGCAGCTAAAAAAACAGGGATTATTTTTTTCATTTTTATACCATTATCAGCAATTTGAAGTGACATCATATCAAATAGATTGTGGTTTTAAAGTGAATATTAACGCAATCTTTGAAAAGTAAACTAAGTATTACCTGACCCTATGAAATAGTGGGTCGCAGCAAATCCTATTTTTTAACGATTTTGTTAATTTGGTTACAACTACTCCACTGTGGTGGATTTATTTTGTTTGTAACTGTTTTTTTATTTCTCATTTTAATTCTCTTCTAGAATTCCTTTTTCTTTTAATGTCTTTGTAAGTTTTTTTGTTTGAACAAATGATATTAGTCCAAATACAAACCCAACTGTTCCTAATGACATTCCCATCACTCCAAATACTTCCATAATTAACTCCTATTAAATAACAGTTCGAGACTACAATTATTCTTTAAAAGAATTGTTACATACAAAATCATTCGACCGTAACCGATTTTGCTAAGTTCCTTGGCTGGTCCACATCGGTCCCTTTAACCAGGGCAACATAATAAGACAGAAACTGTAAAGGAATTACAAAGAGTATTGGGGCAGTGAGTGGATTAGCATGTGCCATATTCACTACCTCTAAACCATCACTACTTTCAAAATGATCATCACCATCGGCAAAGACATACATCACCGAACCTCTGGCGCGCACCTCTTCAATATTTGACTTCAATTTGTCTAATAAATCGTTAGTTGGGGCAACTACCACGACCGGCATGTCGGCATCAATAAGTGCTAGCGGACCATGCTTGAGCTCACCCGCGGCATAGGCCTCTGCATGAATATAAGAGATCTCTTTTAGCTTTAAGGCCCCTTCCATCGCCACTGGATACTGATCACCACGGCCAAGAAACAACGCATGCTGCTTATCAGCAAACTGCTCAGATAAAACTTTAATAGGTTGCTCTAAACTAAAAGTACGCTCCATTTGAGCAGGCAAGGTTAATAGCGCCTCGATTGCATCCTGGCAAAATTTGGGTTTAATTTTTTGTGCCTGGCAAATTGCCGCAGATAGCATGAGCAAAGCGGTCAACTGAACCGTAAAGGCTTTAGTTGATGCTACTCCAATCTCTGGCCCAGCATTCATCAAATAAACCAAATCAGATTCTCTAACCAAACTTGAGGTCTCAACATTACAGATTGTGAGTGAAGCGAGATAACCTTGGGACTTTGCAAGCCTCAAGGCTGCAAGTGTATCTGCAGTTTCACCTGACTGAGACAGAGTCACTAAAAGCGAATCCTGATGCACAAAGGATTGTCTGTATCTAAATTCTGAGGCTATTTCTACACTACAACTGATGCCGATATGCTGCTCAATCCAATAGCGCGCCACCATGCCAGCGTTGTAGCTGGTTCCACAGGCGACTATTTGTACATGTTTTATTTTTCCTAAAACGTCCTCAGACCCTACGCCAAAAGCATCAAAAGAAATAGCGCCATCTATCAAACGATCTTTAAGGGTTCTACGAATGGCTTCTGGTTGCTCAAAAATTTCTTTCAGCATGTAATGCTTGTAGCCAGCTTTACCTGTTGAATCAGCCGAGATAGTAGATGTTTCTATCAGTCTTTCAACTTCCTTACCCGAGATATCAGTAATGTTAACTTCTGTCTTAGTCACCGAGGCCACATCGCCTTCTTCGAGCACAGCAAATCGTTGTGTTACAGGCAAAAGTGCCAACTGGTCTGAGGCCACAAAATGCTCACCCACACCATATCCAATTACCAGCGGGCTACCAGAGCGAGCCACAACAAGCTCATCGGGAGATTGACTGTCTAAAACCACCATGCCATAGGCACCCACTAGCTGTTGACTGGCCGCAAAGACTGTTGAACGTAAACTTATGTGCTCAGCAGAAAGCTTATGAATTAGATGGACTATAACCTCAGTATCTGTGTCAGAGACAAAATCATAACCATCGGCTGTGAGAGAATCACGCAGTGCTTGATGATTTTCGATGATACCGTTATGGACCACCGAAAAACGGTTATTTGACTGATGAGGATGTGCGTTGCGCTCAGAGGGGACACCATGTGTTGCCCAGCGAGTATGAGCAATGCCTGTGGTGCCAATCGGCGCTTGCTCTTTAATGGCCGCTGCTAGAGCCTCAACCTTTCCCTCTCTTTTGATGCAAGTGGTAACACCATTATCATCAAGCACAGCGATACCGGCGGAGTCATAACCACGATATTCAAGGCGTTTTAGGCCTTCGACTAATATTTCAGTGATAGGTCGCTCTGCGACTGCACCTACAATTCCACACATAATTTAATCTTAATTGAGTTCTTTATTGGACTACATTGTATCTAAATTGGTTCAAAATGGCTGAACTAATTAATTTCAAGCGATGCAAAATCCGCTTTATCAAGTCTAGGGCCAAAGCGCTCAACCACCATAGCCGCTGCTTGATTAGCAAGCTCTGCTGCCTTTTGATAACTTTTTCCTGAGGTGATTGCATATAAAAATGTGCCTGCAAACATATCACCCGCCCCATTAGTATCAACAGCCTTGGCCTTGACTCCAGCAACCCGTGAAAGACTTTCACCATCAAAAACTGAAGCACCCTTTGCGCCATCGGTAATCACAAAGGCTTTCGCGTAAGATTTTAATCCTTCGGCAGCCTGATCAAGTGTATTGGTACCTGTAAAAGCCAGCGCCTCATCTTTATTGCAAAAGATAAGATCAACACCATCACCGATCACTGACTTTAGATTACCGGAAAATAGCTGCGCAACAAACGGATCGGAAAGACTCAAACCAATCTTTACGCCCTGTTGCTTGGCAAATTCAACCGCTGATTTGACCACAGTTGTCCGATGATCATCCGTTTGCAGATAACCTTCCACATAAAACCATTCGGATTTCGCTAGGGCAGATTGGTTAATTTCAGTTTCTGCGAATTCATCGCTTACACCCAAATAAGTATTCATGGTTCGCTCAGCATCTGAGGTTACCATGACCAAACACTTTCCTGTCACTCCTTGATTTGTTGGAGAGAAAGAATGTGAAACTCCAGCCTGCGTTAAATCATCAGCATACAGTTTACCATCTGCATCATTGGCAACCTTGCCACCAAAATAAGCGTTTGCACCTAGCTGTGCTGCCGCTACCACTGAGTTGCAAGCGGATCCGCCACTCTGCCTGAGAAGCTGAGAACCTTTCTGATTAAGACTTTCAACTAGCTGTGCTTGCCGCGACTGTTCAACCAAGGTCATCACGCCCTTTTCGATGCTGTGCTCAACCAAGAAACTATCTGCGATCTCTACCTCAGTATCTACAAGAGCAGCACCGATGGCATATATTTCATAATTTGGCATATTTTTTATTACTCGCTAAACGTCCAAGATTGTTATAGATTTTTTTAACTCAGCACGCAATTTCAGAATATCGTTTTCTAATTGAAGGTATTCATTCTCTTTTTTCGCTAAAAAAGAACGAATAACCTTTGTCATGTTTATTAAGCCTGCAGGGGTTAATAAATAAGCGTAACCCATTTTATTATTAGAATGCTTAAAGTTTTCCAACTTTACCCATCCAGCTTTGGTTAGAGATTTTAAAAGAAAATTAACTTTACCCAAGCTTACGCCCAGCTCCAAGGCCAATTGGCGCTGAGTAATATGGGGATTATTTTCAAGCCACTTAAGCACATTGTACTCAAGCTCATCATTTGACATAGAGATTAAAAATATTGATTAAATAAAGAGGCAGGCAGGCTACCGCAGAAACTGCACATAGTCAGGCTCTAAAAGTTGTAGCACTACAAATAAACGTTTACTAAATATGCGTTCATTCAGTGAACTAGCGATTATAGCAAGCAGTTAAAATTTAACAACAATGCATAGAAATTAGTACTTTAGTATTAATAGCTTAAGCCGTTGTTTAGGGTGTTTTTTGATTAGCTAGAACTGTCAGCGGCGACCTTGATAGCACCCAATAACACATAAGATAAACAAGTACCTGCACAATAAAAACCCAACCCCAATCTTTGCTAGTAGCTTCTAAATACCCTAAAGATAAACCAACAAATGCAACCCCTGTACTTGCACAGGCAACAATCAAACCAGTCAATGAATTGGCAGCCACACGCGACTTGGTTTTGGTTTTTAGGTGCTTATGAATATAGTTATGAAGGTGGTAATTATCAGGCTTAAACATAGAGCGTCTCGCCAGCCTGCGCCTAATCATGGAGATCACAAGCTCTACACAGGGGTAGCACATCATGACAGCAGCAAATTCGACACTTATTCGATTAGTGTTAACCGAATAAAAACTGCCCAATACAAGAATAGTACCTAGACCATAGGCACCCGCATCTCCTAAAAAGAGACGACCTGAAATGACATTAAATATAAGAAAAACACCGCTAACAATAGAAATAACTTCCCACACCATGGAGCCAATTACTGAATTAAAGATAACCGCAACAATAAACACAATACCGGGCACTAAACCGTTAGCACCATCGGCCATATTAATCGCGTTGATAAATCCAACACAGAAAATAACTGTGATTAACCATCCCAGGAAGGGCTGCGACATAATACTGTCTATCACCGAGTAACCAATATTATTTGGAATGATTTCTGGCCAAATTAAAAAGGTAACTCCAAAAAACAGCACCAACATTATTAATCGAAGTGTCGGCGAAAGAAAGTCATTATCAATATCTTCCACTAAACCAAGAAGACTGGTTGATAAAAACGCGACCCAGCCCCACATATGGATACCAAGTGGGCCCACATCATCAAATTCATAACCTATTATGAATCTTGAAATCAGAAAAGAAACGCAGAGACAAATAATTACGACGCCACCCAAACGAGAAGCATTTACCTGAGATATACCATGCTTGTCTGCCTCATCCTTTGCATAACGCTGCCTAGTTACCCACTGCATAACTAGCATACCCACAAGGCCCGTTAATCCAAACAAACAAGCCGCCAATAGAAGCATGAAAAAAAGTTTGGCTAGCTCCCTTTCTGTAAAAACTAATGGCATAGAATACCCTAATCAAAAATATACAAACTAATGATAACTCAAAAGTCATCAGAATAATGGATTAAAAGATTAAAAGATTAAAAGATTAAAAGATTAAAAGATTAAAAGATTAAAAGATTATTACAATCAAAAGCAGAACACAGAAACTAGACTTTAAACGGCAAGAAAACAACCAATTCTAATTATTTTCCCCTTAGACTTTTACCAACCAGCCCAAACATTAACAATTCTGTTGTTTCAGAGTAACTAAAGCTTTTGTTTACAACTTCCTGAGAGGTGCTACTAACCGCAACAATAGGAGAAGCTAGCAAACAGATGCCAGATACTAATAATACTTTCAAACTAAGGCGGCTAACGCGACTCATAAAAAAACCTCTGGGCTATTCATTTATGCATATTATTACAATAAATTTCATATCAATCAATAATACAGTAATGAATAGATACTTATAGTGGTAATTTGACCACCCCATCTACGTTGTATTAACTAAAATGTAACGCCATAAAATTTTAGAACTGTTAGATGTTTTCAAGACCGATAAACTATGGAACCAATTACAACTATAGACTACTTTTTGAGGTCTCATCGAGTTTCTGAGGGCGGAATGGTCCTTTTTTATTGCGAGCTAAACTTCGAAGAGGCAATATGGTCTTAACTTTTTGACTCAGTATCGTAATCAAAACAATAGCCCTAGAATCGCCATCAATTTGAGAAAAAATAGCGTTAAGTCCACGAAATGATCCATCTAATATTGTTAACTGCTCACCTTTTTCCGGTAAGTCAGTAATCATGGTATCTTCATTTAGGTTCACACGATCCTGAAGCTGAGATATCAGACCATCGGAGACCGCTGCTGGCTTATTTCCAAAGGAAATAATACGACTGACACCGCGAGTATAATTTACTGATAAGGCCGATGTATTGTTTTGGTCCATGCGAACAAAGAGATAATTGGGAAAGAGTACTTCTTTTGCAACCTTACGCTTGCCACGACTAATTTTTTCAACAAAAACTTTTGGGCAAAAGGCTTTCACCCCCTGCATTTCAAGGTTTTCAAGCGCTCTGTCTTCTTGTCTTGGCTTTGTTTGCACCAAAAACCAACTGCTCATGCCATTTACTCTCTATAAAGATAGGATTAATTTACACTGATTCTATCAAAGCTAAAAGCGCATCTTGATTTGACTGTAAAACTTCATGGTCTTCACGAGACTCAATATTCAACCTGATAACTGGTTCAGTATTGCTCATTCTTAGATTAAATCGCCAGTCAGCAAATTCCATTGATACACCATCAGTGGTATCCACAAGCAATGCTTGACTATCATACTTAGCCTTGACCGCTGCAATGACTGCGTTTGCGTCAGATACCTTACGGTTGATTTCACCCGGAGATGGATAGGCTTCGACCATCTGCTTGACTAACTCAGATAATGGCTTACCCGTTTTGCAAACCAATTCTAAAACTAGCAACCAAGGAATCATGCCACTGTCACAGTAAAAGAATTCTTTGAAGTAATGGTGAGCACTCATTTCGCCACCATACACCGCATCTTCAGCGCGCATACGCTCCTTTATAAATGCATGCCCCGTTTTAGACTGAATAGCCTCACCGCCACCACGCTTGGCCACATCAATAGTATTCCAAGTTAAACGTGGATCATGAACCACTTTGGCGCCAGGAGTTTTACTTAAAAATGCCTCTGCCAAAAGACCTACAATATAGTAACCCTCAATAAAGTGACCTTTTTCATCAACCAGGAAACAGCGATCGAAGTCACCATCCCATGCAATACCCATATCCGCATTATGTTCTAACACAGCATCAATAGTTGGCGCTCTATTCTCATGCAAAATTGGGTTGGGAATACCATTTGGGAAATTACCGTCGGGTTCATTATTGATTTTAATAATCTCAACAGGAACTGCAGCCGCTTTAAAGCGCTCTTCAATTGCATCAACTACATGACCAGCCGCACCATTACCGGCATTCATTACTAGCTTGATTGGCTTGATGGAACCTAAATCAATGTAGTTAAGCAGATGATCCACATAGGGCTCAAGAATCGACAGTTGTTTAATACTGCCTCGAGCACTCTCATCTACCTCAGGAAAATTATTTTCTTCTGCTAAGGCCTTTATATCAAGAAGACCAGTATCTGAACTAATCGGCTTTGAATTATCTCTAACAGGTTTCATACCATTGTAATCCAGGGGGTTATGACTAGCAGTCACCTCAATCCCACCGTCGGTTTGCAAATAAGATGTGGCAAAATAAACCTCTTCAGTGCCTACCATACCAATATCAATCACATCCGCACCGGTGTCCCGTATACCATTGGCTAACGCATGCTTTAAAGCCTCACTTGTCAAGCGAACATCACCGCCCAAAACAACATTTTTGGGCTTTAAGAATTCTGCAAAAGCGCGACCTATTCTGTAGGCGATTTCTTCATCGAGCTCCGTTCCAAGTTGACCTCGGATATCGTAGGCTTTAAAACAAGTTAGCTCAGACATTATGCGTCTTACTCCTATCAAAATAGTACACCCATGGGGTGTTGTTACAATTAGCTTAAACCTGCCAAGTTATCTTGGAGCAATAATTCGCGAGTCAATCTGCTTTCAGGCTTTTCATAGCGCGGGATTATACCTAATCTCATGTGACTTTGGTTAACATTTTTGAATCAATATAACAGTGCCAGTCACAATTCCTTTTCTTTTTGTTTTGGCGAATCAAAACTAATTATTTCTTTATTTGCCTGAATTTTTGCCAACCCCATTCCAGGTACCGCTTTTAAATCTTTAAGCTGTGTAAAATCGCCACTCTGCTCTCTGGCACTTACTATTCTTTGCGCTATTTTTTGACCCACACCCTTTAACCTCTTAGCTATTTCTGCAACCGAAGCATGGTTAATATAAAGCGGAGAATTAGCGATTTTTTCCTGTTGGCTTAGGTTTGATTTTGGACTTTTAATCACCGGATGATTTCTTGTAGTTTCAGCTTTGGATATCTCCTCAATACCTTGGTCTGACTGCAGAATTGCATTCAGTAATGCCAAAAGAAATACCATAGCCAAGATAACAAGAAGCACACATCGTTGGTTTACCGAAACTTTCATAGCTGTTCTCCTTAACAGTTTAAAATTAAATTCCTTGTTAATTGTGGCAAATTTTAAGCAAAAGAAAGGAAAACATTTGTGAAGTGACTCACAAAAAATGGTTTTTAAAGGAAAAAAATTAAAACTTAAATAGGCATTAGCACGAACAAATGTAAAGATATTCCCAAACAAAATGGGGTAAGACTGCTACCTACCCCTGCTTTACTAGTGCCTAGGGCAAGTCATCAACTAATTCGCCCTCTTCTGGCTCAATTAGATCTTCTCGATCCACATTCATTGCCAGCATCACTGTCGCCGCCACATAAATGGATGAGTAAGTACCAATACCCACACCAATCATTAGCGCAATAGCAAAGTTATGAATTAGTTCACCGCCAAAAAAGAATAGTGCCAATAAAACCAACATGGTGGTCATTGAGGTATTGATCGTTCGCCATAATGTTTGTGACAGCGATTCATTAATCACTTCCACTGCAGAAGCTTTACGAATTTTACGGAAATTTTCTCGAATACGGTCGGATACCACAATGGTATCGTTTAGAGAGTAGCCAACCACTGCTAGGATGGCTGCTAAAACGGTTAAATCAAATTCCAAACGAGTAATAGAAAAAATACCCAATGTAATTAGCACATCATGCACTAAAGCCAGCACCGCACCCACTGAGAATTTAAACTGAAAGCGAATGGCCACGTAAAGCATCACAACGGCTAAGGCGATCAGCATACCTAAGCCGCCCTTGTCGCGAAGCTCTTCACCAATTTGTGGGCCCACAAAATCTACTCGCCTTAAATCCAGTTCTTCACCGTTTGCCACAAGTGCTGAGTAAATTCGCTCAGCAAGCCCCTGATCAGGTTCACCCTGCATTCGAATAAGCACTTCAGATTCAGAGCCAAAATGCAGTACAACGGGGTCTTCAAAACCTGCTTCTTCTAGCTGATCACGAACGTCTGCGACTTTCACTGGCTGTTTATAACCCACTTCAATTTGCGTGCCACCCGAGAAGTCTAAACCGAGTACAAGGCCTTGACTAAATAGTGAAACAGTAGAAACTAATAATAGGGCTGCAGAAAAGATCACCGCGATACGGCGTAGACCCATAAAGTTATAAATTTTTAATTCACTCATTTTCCAGTCCTATATCCAGAGCTTTTCAATTCTTCGGCCACCAATAATGGCATTGACTAGGCCACGGGTGAGAACAATTGAGGTAAACATGGAAGTTAAAATACCGATCGATAATGTTACTGCGAAACCTTGCACAGGACCCGAGCCGATTAAGAATAAGATAACCGCGACAATTAAGGTGGTGATATTGGCATCTAAAATGGAGACAAAGGCACGATCATAACCACCGCTAATAGCGGCCTGAACCGATGATCCTGAAGCCAGCTCTTCGCGAATACGCGAGAAAATAAGTACATTAGCATCCACTGCCATACCCACTGTCAAAACGATACCGGCAATGCCCGGGAGGGTTAGCGTAGCGCCAAGTAATGACATAAAGCCCACTAAAAGTAAAAGGTTCATGGTCAGTGCAATATTGGCTAATACACCAAAACCACGATAAACAATAATCATAAACAATAAGACTAAGGCCAAGCCCAGTGAAACTGACAGTACGCCTAAACGTATATTGTCAGCACCCAGTGATGGGCCAATGGTTCGTTCTTCGACGATATACATCGGGGCAGCGAGAGCACCGGCTCGAAGTAATAGCGCTAATTCGGAAGATTCTCTTTGGCTATCAAGACCCGTAATTCTGAATGACTTACCTAGCTGACTCTGAACTGTTGCCAAGCTAATAATATGCTTTTCAACAAAGGGCACAGGGGTTATCACTATCTCGCCATTTTCAGCTTTTGATTTTTCTAACTTGGTTTTGTATTCAATAAACAATACAGCCAGGCGACGCCCGACATTGTCTCTGGTTGAGTGGCCCATCTGCCAACCACCCTTGGTATCTAGGGTAATATTGACCTGCGGGCGACCGTTTTCGTCGTAACTAGAGCGGGCATCGGTAACGTTTTCACCGGTAATCACCGCATTGGTTTCTAGTCTTGCATCTAAACCTCTGCCATCGCGAAACTCAAACATTTCGCCAATTCTGCCCTCTGCTTCCAGAC
>ERZ1039804.1326-NODE-1326-length-14334-cov-8.211149_pt1 | contig 14334 bp, 13 predicted proteins | sample MGYA00383089_ERZ1039804 | MGnify/ENA primary metagenome ERZ1039804 (study PRJEB29581, sample SAMEA5548359) | metagenome | biome: marine; feature: coastal; material: water | depth 1 m | study: Short-term variability in the microbial, nano- and picoplankton...
CTGGCCGATGGTGCCTTCTTACTTGCCGATGTTACATTGACTGAAAAGGGCGAAGTTACTGCGCTAAAACGTGCACAGATGAAGATCTATTCCAATGATCGCTATATGTTTGCTTTTATGTACGAAGAGACCTCTAAGCCTGGTGTGGGTGCAGGGCTTACCGAATGGAAAGACGGCGCGTTGATCGAATCGCCTATTTTCAATCAGGATGGTTCTGTGGAGGGATTGCAATTTAGTCTTAAAATTGAGGAGACGGAAGGTGGTTTTTTGCAGGGCATCGAGGGCTTGGAATCTAATGGTCATGTTTACGATATAGTAGAAACATGGGATCGCCAGCCAGGCGATGCATCTGCGTTTGATGGACTGTGGAAACTGCAGGCTCGCACTAGTGAAGAGGGTGGCGAAATAGCTGAGTTCTCTGAAATTAAAATGTTTGGTGGCGGACACTTTATCTTTTCTCAGAGCTTTATGCTCGAAGGGCAGATGCAGCAGCACTTTGGTTTTGGTGAATTCTCAATTGATGCCGAGGGCGTTGTTACTGAAACTGGAATTGCCAGCTCTTTTGATGACTTTGCTGGGACTCAGCACCAGCTGAGTATGAAACTCGTAAACGACAATCAGCTTAGCCAAACCTTTATGTGGGACGGCAAGTCAATAACACAGACTTATATCAGGCAGTAACAACGAAATAAAAAAGCCCCCTTCTAGAGAGGAGGGCTTAATGTATTAGCATGTTGGGCGGGTGCTGGGTGAAGGGATTGATAAATAGCAGGCTGAAGCCTGCTATTTAGTCCTACGGACCGCCTGCGGCGTCCAAAATGCATTCGCATTTAGTCGAACCCGCGAGGGTTCTCACCCTCTTTCTCCGCCAAATAAAAAAGCCCCCTAAAAGGGGGCTTTTTTATTTGGCGGAGAAAGAGGGATTCGAACCCTCGATACGCTATTAACGTATACGCCCTTAGCAGGGGCGCGCCTTCAGCCACTCGGCCATTTCTCCATAAACTTGTGTTCCGGGATTTACTTACTAGCTATAAGTTGCGCCCGGTTTCGCGAAGATTTTTAAGGGAATTTTTGGGTCTCGTTAGAAACAACTATGCCGCCCTTAAACAGCGGCGGCATAATAGCACATTGGCGGGAAAATCAAAGTATCTTATTCAGCTGATTCGTCTGCTGAAGGTGATTGATTTCCACCTTTTTCCATTTGGATGCGCTGATAAATTTCTTCACGATGAACGGCGACTTCCTTCGGTGCATTGACACCAAGTCGAACCTGATTTCCTCTTACTCCAAGTACTGTAACTGTAACGTCATCACCAATTACAAGCGTTTCTCCAACGCGTCTAGTAAGTATTAACATGTATTGCTCCTACACTGCTGTTCACCAATCATTGGTGAAAAATATTTCCTTAATCCGCCATACTCACTGTTTTGCATCTAGTGATCGGCCAATCCCCCTAATTGAACACTGCTTTTGGTTGAAAGAATTACAAAGCAGCGCAGAATCTAACAGCTTTTACCTGCTGTGTCCAAAATCTGACCGCTTATGAATCTGTTTGTTCAAGCCCAAATGCAGAATGTAGCGCTCTCACTGCCAATTCTAAGTACCGCTCCTCAATTACCACCGTTATTTTAATTTCTGAGGTGGTAATCAATTGAATGTTAATTCCCTCTGCCGCGAGAGACTCAAACATGGTGGCAGCTACACCTGCATGGGAGCGCATACCGACACCGACAATTGAAACTTTGACAATGCGGTCGTCTGTAGCAACTTCCAGGGCACCCAGATCTGAGGCAATTTGCTCCAGAAGCTCTTTGGCTCTTTTTAGGTCATTGCGGTGAACCGTAAAGGTGATCGTCGCTGAGTTATCTTTGGCGACATTCTGCACGATTACATCAATTTCGATATTGGCTGCACTAATAGCGCCCAATACTTTGTAGGCAACACCGGGCTGATCCGGTATTCCGCGAATCGTTAACTTGGCTTCGTCGCGGTTGAACGCGATACCTGAAACAACTGGTTTTTCCATCTGATCGTCATCCTCGAGAGAAATCAACGTGCCTGGACCATCTTCGAAACTGGACATCACACGTAGTGGTACATTGTATTTTCCAGCAAATTCTACTGAACGAATCTGCAATATCTTTGAACCCTGACTGGCCATTTCCAGCATTTCTTCAAAGGTAATTTTTTCGAGCCGTTGCGCTTCAGGAACAACTCTTGGGTCGGTGGTATAAACACCGTCGACATCTGTGTAGATCTGGCACTCGTCAGCATCTAGCGCTGCGGCCAATGCCACTGCTGTGGTATCTGAACCACCGCGTCCGAGGGTGGTAATATTGCCCGCATCATCAGCACCCTGAAAACCTGCCACAACAACTACTTTACCGGCTTGTAGGTCATCCTGAATACGGTGTCCGTCGATTTCCTGGATGCGCGCTTTGCCGTGGGCATTGTCAGTAAGAATACGAACCTGACCACCGGTATAGGAGCGCGCTTCAATACCAGCGTCCTGTAAAGCCATGCACAGCAGTGCAATGGTTACCTGCTCACCGGTTGAGACCAGCACATCCATCTCGCGCAGGTTGGGCTCTTCCTGGATCTCTCGGGCAAGGCCAATCAGTCGATTGGTCTCGCCGCTCATGGCTGATACGGCCACCACAATCTGGTCGCCGGCTCTATGCCCCGCGGCTACTTTTTTGGCAACAGCTTTGATTCGATCGACTGTGCCAACCGAGGTGCCGCCATACTTTTGAACAATTAAACTCATTCTATATATCTACTTAGATAAAAAGGTCGCTGATTAAACAGTAATTTCAGTTAAAAGTTAAGGCCTTCAGGGTGTATCCTCAACCCAAGCATAAACAGATTCAAGGGCTGCAGCCAGATTCTCAGTGCTGCCAGCAGCGCCCTGAGCCATATCTGGTCGGCCACCACCTTTGCCATCCACCTGGGCTGTTACAAACTTGAGCAGGTTGCCGGCATTGAGCTTATCGGTTAGATTGCTGGTGACTCCGGCCACCAGTGCCGCTTTATCACCATCTACCGCAGCCAGTAAAAATACGCCAGACTGCATTTTTGAGCGAACCTGGTCGGCAACACCGCGCAGGCTCTTGCCATCGGCGCCTTCAACAACGGTTGCGAGGACACTAATACCCTTGACCTCTTTTAGGGCTGACATCAGGTCAGTGCCTGAAGCGTTGGCCAGTTTACTCTTTAGAGCTTCTATATCTTTCTGCAGGCGACGATTCTCTTCAACCACCTGACGAACCTTGTCGACAACAGTAGGTCGCGCTGCGCGCAGGATATTGGCAACATCATTGAGACTGTCTTGTAGATCATCAACCAGTGCCAGGGCATTATCGCCGGTGACCGCTTCGATACGTCGCACACCTGCGGCAACACTGGACTCACCACTTATCTTAAGCAGGCCAATATCACCCGTGCGTGATGCGTGAGTGCCACCACAGAGCTCGACAGAGAAGTCGCCACCCATACTCAGCACGCGAACTTCATCGCCATACTTCTCGCCGAACAGTGCCATAGCACCTTTTTCAACGGCATCATCCATACTCATCACTTCAGTATTAACCTGGGTATTGCGGAGTATTTCGCGATTAACGATATGTTCCAGCTCACGAATCTGCTCGGCGGTGACCGCTTCACCGTGGGAGAAGTCAAAGCGCAGTCGCTGACTGTCGACCAGTGATCCCTTCTGCTGAACATGGTCGCCAAGTACATCTTGCAAGGCTTTATGTAACAGGTGGGTGGCCGAGTGATTTAACGCTGTGGCGCCTCGCACTGTGGCATCAACCACTGCAGTAACAGTTTCACCCGCTTTTATCTGACCCGAGAGCACACGGCCAATATGTAGATGGTGATCAGCAGATTTACGACAATCTGTGATCTCCATTTTGGCTGAATCAGTCTGCAGGTACCCACTGTCACCCACCTGACCGCCAGACTCGGCATAAAATGGCGTGCTATCGAGAACAACCACAACCTCATTATCTTCAGTGGCCGATTCAACTTCTTCGCCCGCGGCATACAGAGCAACAACAGTAGCTGAGTTTTCCAGACTGCTGTAACCACAGAATTCAGTGCTGCCATCAACGCGGATACTATCGGTGTAATCAATACCAAACTGGCTGGCCGAGCGAGCGCGATTGCGCTGCTCTTCCATGCACTTCTCATAGCCTTCCATATCAAGGCTGTAGCCTTTTTCACGGGCCACATCATTGGTTAAATCTGTTGGGAAGCCATAGGTGTCGTAGAGCTGGAATATCAACTCGCCGGGCAGCACATCGCCGGAGACATTTTCCAGGGCCGCTTCAAGGACTCCCATACCCTTATCCAGGGTTCGGGCAAACTGCTCTTCTTCCTTCTTTAAAGTATTGGTAATTTCTTTCTGCATACTCAGCAGCTCAGGGTAGGCTTCGCCCATCACTTCACCGAGAGATGCAACCAACTTATAGAAGAAGCTGCCTTTGGCACCGAGGTTATGACCATGTCTAAGTGCGCGACGAATAATACGGCGCAGCACATAGCCGCGACCTTCATTGGAGGGCTGCACACCATCAACCACTAAAAAGGCACAGGAGCGAATATGATCGGCAACCACTTTAAGGGAGTTTTCCTGCAGATCGGCAACGCCAATCACTTTGGCAGCGGCTTTGATCAGGTGCTGGAAAAGGTCAATATCGTAATTATTGTGCACGCCCTGCATCACTGCGGCTATTCGCTCGAGACCCATACCTGTATCGATTGAAGGCTTGGGCAGCGGCGTCATCTTGCCGCTGGCATCGCGCTCAAACTGCATAAAAACCAGGTTCCAGATCTCGATATAGCGATCCAGGTCATCGTCTTCACTGCCTGGAGGGCCGCCGGGAATATCTTCACCATGATCCCAAAAGATCTCGGTGCAGGGACCACAGGGGCCGGTATCGCCCATCTGCCAGAAATTATCTTCGTCGAGTCGTGACAGTCGCGCCGGATCAACACCAATTTCATTGATCCAGATATCAGCGGCTTCATCATCGCTGATATGCACCGTTACCCAGAGTCGCTCTTTGGGCAACTCGAGCACTTCGGTCAAAAATTTCCAGGCAAAATTAATCGCATCGCGCTTGAAGTAATCACCGAAGCTAAAGTTGCCAAGCATTTCAAAGAAAGTGTGATGGCGCGCGGTATAACCGACGTTTTCAAGGTCATTGTGCTTGCCACCGGCGCGCACGCAACGCTGTGATGATGCAGCGCGGACATAGTCGCGTTTCTCCGCACCAAGAAAAAGGTCTTTAAACTGCACCATACCCGCATTGGTAAACAGCAGGGTTGGATCATTCCCCGGAACCAAACTGCTACTGGGCACAACACTGTGCTGCTGACTGGCAAAATAGCTTAGGAATGCGTCACGAATTTCGGCGCTTTTCATCATTAAAAATTTCCAATTATGGCCAGGTCGTTGTGACCTCTGCCTTATAAATTTGATTCAGAGAATGTCTCGCTGCCCCGAGAATCGGCCTGAGGATCAGCCAATACATGCAGGTGCAGATGAAAAATTGTCTGGCCAGCCGCCTGACCATTATTAACCACCAGGCGAAAAGCATCGGCAACACCCGCCTGTCTAGCCACTTCGCCAGCAACCCACATTAGATGACCCAGCAGAGGCTTATCGTTGTCCTCTGCATCAGCTAACCTGGCAATTGGCTTACGCGGGATAACCAGCATATGTACCGGTGCCTGCGGTGATATATCGTTAATCACAATACAGAATTCATCTTCGTAGACGATGTCTGCGGGAATCTCACGATCAATAATTCGGGTGAATAATGTTGCTTCTGTCATAACATGCACCTCAACGCTTATTTGGCAGAATCGCGAAGCTTCTCATCAGCCTCAAGCTGCCGAGCTTCGCTCTCCAGCATCACTGGAATTCCATCGCGTATCGGATAGGCGAGACCACTGGCCCGACAAACCAGTTCCTGTTTGTCCTTGTTATATTCAAGAGGTGCCTTGCTAACCGGGCAAACCAATATACTTAAAAGATTTTTGTCCACGATAACCGTCCGTTTTAAAACCGCGTTAGTGTACGCAAAATCCCCCAAAACCGCCATGGCCTGTGGAAAATATCCTTGTAATTAAAGGAGATAGACGCGAATGCTACTGCGCGGGAAGGACTTCCAGAACCAGCTCGGGATCGACACGCACATTGCGCCAATTCATCCGCCAATCCAAATGGGGACCTGTGGCGCGACCGGTTGCTCCCACCAGAGCGATGGCATCGCCGCGGTCAACTCGACTGCCTTCGCCGACCAGAATATCACTGAGATGGAGAAAGCTTGAGCTAAGGCCATGACCATGATCGATAATTAGCGTTCCGCCAGAATAAAAAAGATCCTTGTGGGCCAAGCGAACAAACCCTGCCGCCGGCGCTATCACTTTACTACCAGTGGGCGCGGCATAATCAACACCATAGTGGGGACTTTTGGGGACGCCGTTATAGAATCGCTGGCTACCGTAAACACCGGTTTTCGGGCCATCGAGAGGTTTGATAAAACCCTGTAAGAAATCTGTACTGGCGGTCACTTCTCTTCGCGCCTTAATCACCAGTGCTGAATCCAATCTTATTCGCTGCAACTGCTCAGCCGGTGGTTCAACAGTACTCTGAGGAACACCTTCGATGCGCTGAATTTTATATTCACGCTCGGCAACTGGATATTGTGCCTCTACAACAGAGCCGTCGGGACTGCTGACAATAAAGCGAGACGGACCCTGAGCATTGCGCCCAAGGCCAAATAAAAAACGTCCATCGACAGTGGTCTTTATCTGCTCGCCGGCAAAGCTAATTTTGTCACTGGGTTTAATTTGACCGATCAACAATCCACCTTGCTGCCAGCTGCCCTGCCAGATAATCGCTGATTCAGCAAAAACACGCGAGGTCAGAAAAAGACCGAGGAAAAAAAGTCCCCTAATGCAGAACGAGAGGCGTTTAATTGAAACCATATCTATTGAACTCATACAGGGCCTTAATGTTTACAGAGCCCTGAGAGAATTAATCTAAACTTGTCTCCGGCTTGGACTCTTCAATATTTATATAGGGTTCCAGAGATTCTATTCGACAACTATAGCCCGATGAACCCATAACAGTGAATCGATCAAAACCTGCGCAGAGGCGAAGACCGGAGGTCTGATGAATATAGCCATTGCGCCTGATACCCGGGCACTCGCGCCGCAATTTCAAAATAATCTGGCGTTTATCAGGATTTCGACCGCGCATAGACATCAAAGCAGTCTGATCATCGAGAAATTTAATACGCTTTATTCTTCTCAAGGTTACACAACCATTGCGGATATTCCAAGCAGCTGGGTTGATATCATCCTCAATGGTTTTTAATTGATCACTGAGACTGGCAACCTTTGCCGCCGTCGATATTTCCGCGTCGATTTGCTCGCCAAAAGAGTGGCTGGAAAGGACTGCCGTTGTTATAAATACAATCTGAAAAACAGCTGTTATAGACCTTGTAAACCTGGTTATTTTCATCTTGATCTCCCTGATACAAAGATGACGGGAATACTTGATAGAAGAAATAATTGACCCCTTAACCATCAAGCAACTACTATAAAAATAATAGACAATATCCCGATCACCCACAAAAATAATTATCGCTCTATTGAATATGACTTCACACAGACCATTTACCCCACCTGCGTTGCTAAAAAACCCTCATATACAGAGTATTCTTAACAGCGTTGGGCCAAGAAAAATTCGTGCAAAAAGATTAGTTCAGCGCTTGAATAGCGAGACATTAATCCTTACCGCGGAGGATGGAACCCGACTTAAAGCGGAGTATGATCGCAGCACTGCACCTAAAAAATTAGCTAGTGGCGCAGTGATTATTTTGCTGCATGGATGGGAGGGTTCCAGTAAATCGGCCTACCAGGTAACCACTGCACACTACCTGTTAAAACAGGGCTTCGATGTACTGCGACTCAACCTTCGTGACCATGGCGATACGCAGCACCTCAACCAGGGAATTTTTAATTCAACATTAACCGACGAAGTCGCTGGTGCAATCGCAGATTTCAGCGCTCAATACAGCTACCAGAAAATTTTTCTTGGCGGGTTTTCGCTGGGTGCAAACTTTGCCCTGCGTATCGCTGCAGACCATGGTGAGAAACTCAACCTTACCGCCACTGTGGGCATATGCCCACCAGTGGATCCGGTCAATGCCATGGTCGCTCTGGATAGTACGGTGTTTTTCTATGAAAAATATTTTTTCTATCGCTGGAGCAACTCCCTGAAGAAAAAGTTACAGCATTTTCCGGAGTATGATTTTGGCGAGGCACTAAACAGTGCACGCACACTCAACGATATGAACAAATTATTTATCACCAAATATACCCCATTTGATGATATCGACAGTTATTTCGCGTCCTATGCACTGACCGGTGATCGGCTTGCCAGCCTGGCAACGCCAACCCATCTTATCGCCTCGATGGATGATCCGATCATTCCAGTGACAGATATTGAGAGAATCAACTGCCCAGAGCAATTGAAGATTGAGATTCATCCCTTCGGCGGGCACTGCGGGTTTATTTTAAACTTAGCCGCACATAGCTGGATTGAGCCGCGGCTGGTGGAGATTTTTGATAGCTATCTTTAATAGATTTAAAGTTTCACTGGCGAGCCGGCAATATTATCAGTCAATATAGTCATCGCTATCATCCGATGTGCCCAGGGCATATTTAATCTGATCATAATTGAAGCCACGATACTGCATAAACCGCATTCGCTTGGCTTTTTCCCGCTGATCTGTAGCCTGTCGTCGGCCAAACTTTCGCGTTGCCACATCCTTGGCCAACTCATACCAGTCAATATCTGCCTCCTCAAGCGCCCGGGCAACCAATTCATCAGCAACCCCTTTCTGACGGATATCCTGACGCATCCTAGCGAGACCATGTCCACGGTAAATTCGCGAGCGGATAAAAGCTTCCGCAAACCGTTTATCTGACTGCAGGCCCTCTTCAGTAATCTTTACCAGGACTTCGTCGATAGCAGGGTGACTGTCAAAGCGCTTATTTAGTTTGGTGGCCAGCTCAGCACGGGAGTACTCTCTACCAGTAAGTAGATCCATCGCCGCAATGCGTATTTTTGCTGCCGTTGTGTCCGCCGGACTTTCCAGCATAGACGTCTCCAATACAAAGCTCTTCAATACAAAGCTTTCCAATACCAAGCTTATTAATAAAAAGCTATCTAATAAAAAGCTACTTAATAAAAATCGATCCAACTAAATAACCGCGTAACCTATTGCTTCGCTGCTAGCTAATATAAACAATTTTACAAGTCCCTTTTACACAAAAAGCGCCAAAGGGCGCTTTTTGTCGGGCTATCAATACTACTGTTTAGCTCACCTTATTCTGCGGCCACATCACCTTTAGACGCTTCAGTTGGTGGCGCACCACCCAGCTCTTTTGAGCGAATAAAGGCTTCAATCTCAGCGGCAATCTCAGGATTTTCGGTTAGATAAATACCCACATTGGCCTTGCCCTGACCGATCTTGCTGCCTTTATAGGCATACCAGGCACCAGACTTATCAATCAGACCATGCTTAACACCCAGATCCACCAATTCGCCATTGCGGTTGATACCCTGACCGTAAAGAATTTGGAATTCGGTCTGCTTAAACGGCGGTGCCACTTTGTTCTTCACGACCTTGACGCGGGTTTCATTGCCGACAATCTCGTCGCCATTTTTAACCGCGCCAATACGACGAATATCCAATCGCACTGACGAGTAGAACTTAAGGGCATTACCACCAGTGGTCGTTTCAGGATTGCCAAACATCACGCCGATTTTCATACGAATCTGGTTAATAAAGATAACCAGGCAGTTAGCCGTCTTAATATTACCGGTCAGTTTACGCAGTGCCTGGGACATCAGTCGCGCTTGCAGACCAACGTGATGATCGCCCATCTCGCCTTCAATCTCTGCTCGAGGAGTCAGTGCCGCAACCGAGTCAACCACCAGTACATCACAGGCACCAGAGCGAACCAGCATATCGGTAACTTCCAGAGCCTGCTCACCGGTATCCGGCTGCGAGACAATTAGGTCATCAACCACTACACCGAGCTTCTCGGCATAGACTGGATCAAGTGCGTGCTCGGCATCGACAAAGGCACAGGTGCCACCGGCTTTTTGAGCTTCGGCAATCACCTGCAATGTCAGGGTTGTTTTACCAGAGGATTCCGGTCCGTAGATCTCAACAACACGGCCCTTTGGCAGGCCGCCAATACCCAGCGCAATATCCAAACCCAGTGAACCTGTAGAGATAGCCGGAACAGCCTGACGGGTACCTTCACCCATACGCATTACGGTGCCCTTACCAAACTGTCGTTCTATTTGACCAAGCGCGGCTTCTAGTGCTTTTGATTTATTGGCATCCATTGTTATGACCTCTGTTCTGACGTATAAATAATTTTTTGTGGAATTTTTTGTTGGTTTGACGTTTTTTTCAAAACCAGCATTAACTGTATGGTTATACAGTATTACATCCAGTAACCTGATGCAAGAGTTCTTGTAGAGAAATTTTTACTGCTTGCTCGCGCACTGCTTGTCGGTCGCCCGACAGAAAATGTTTACGTGTTGAAACGCCATCCGGACTCTGCCAGGCAAACCATACAGTGCCCACTGGTTTATCTTTACTGCCACCCCCTGGCCCGGCAATGCCGCTAATCGCCACGGCATAATCTGCACTGGCGCGCTGCGCCGCACCTTTGACCATGCTGATTACCACTGGCTCAGATACCGCACCATGCTCCTTGATCACTGTGCCATCGACACCGAGCATCTCCTGCTTGGCGCTGTTGGAATAGGTGACAAAGCTGCGACTAAACCAAGCCGAGCTTCCGGCGATTTCGGTAATCGCCTGAGCTACTCCGCCCCCGGTACAGGACTCAGCGCTGGTAACTGTGGCATTTTTTAGCAAAAGCGCCCTGCCCAACTGTTCTGAAAGATGATAGATTTCACTGTGCATAGGGAAAGTGTATCTTCGTTTTATCTGCGGCTATAGCTTTATTTAGACTTTACATGTTGGCACTGTGTTTTCGCCTTCGCTCTGATAGAATTCTTGCCCTTGCTGAACCCGGTAATCATCGATTATCGGTTAAGTCATTTTAGAAAGAGCCACCGTTTAATGAGCGCAACAGCCAAAGCCAGTCCACAAACTCATACACCGATGATGCAGCAGTATCTGCGTATCAAGGCAGAACACCCCAACGATATAGTGTTCTATCGCATGGGCGACTTTTATGAACTGTTTTTTGACGATGCCAAACGCGCCAGTCAAATTCTCGATATAACACTAACCGCCAGGGGCAAGACCAACGACAAGCCTATCCCTATGTGTGGCGTTCCCTATCACGCTGCCGAGGGCTATCTGGCCAAGCTGGTTAAACAGGGTCTATCTGTAGCCATCTGTGAGCAGGTCGGTGACCCCGCAACCAGCAAGGGTCCGGTTGAGCGTCAGGTTATGCGGGTAATTACGCCGGGCACTATCAGCGACGAAGCGCTACTCGATGCGCGCCGCGACAACCTTCTTCTCGCCGTTCACTGTGATGCCGATACATCTACTATAGGCGTGGCCACGCTGGATATGAGCAGCGGTCGATTTATGCTTCTTGAGCTGCCCAGTGAAGAGGAATTAATCAGCGAACTGCAGCGCCTGAATCCGGTTGAAATTCTTATTTCAGAAGAGCTTCCAGACAATGATTTTCTGACCAATCGTCCGGGTGTTCGCCGTCGACATATCTGGGAATTCGAACTGGACAGCGCCCAGAGATTACTCAACAAACAGTTTGCTACCCGCGATCTAAGCGGCTTTGGTTGCGACCACCTGCCACTGGCCATCAGTGCCGCCGGCTGTCTTCTTCAATACGCCAAGGATACACAGCGCGGCGCCCTGCCGCATATTCGCAGCATCAGCACCGAAAACCGCGATGAGACAGTGGCACTGGATGCCTCCAGCCGCAAAAATCTCGAGCTGGATATCAACCTTACCGGCGGTCAGGAGAATACCCTCTTTGATGTGCTCGACAATACTGCGACCAATATGGCCAGCCGATTGTTACGCCGCTGGCTAAACCGCCCACTACAACATTTGCCAACCCTGCAGGCGCGTCAACAGAGCATCGCAGCCATGCAGGCAAACTATCTCTACGAAACTCTGCATGGCCATCTCAAACAGGTTGGCGACATGGAGCGTATTCTCACCCGCGTGGCACTGCGTTCCGCGCGTCCGCGAGATCTGACGCGACTTCATGAATCCCTCGCCGTATTGCCACAGCTGGCAACTGCACTGGCCTATGTCCCCGTAGAGCATCTTGGCAATCTGGCTGCAGCTGCCAAACCGCTCCCAGATCTGGTTCAACTGCTAGGCAGTGCTATCCATGAAAACCCGCCAGTGGTGATTCGCGATGGCGGTGTAATTGCCGATGGCTATGACAGCGAACTGGATGAGCTGCGCGCACTCAACAGCAATGCCGGGGACTTCCTGCTGGAACTGGAAGAGCGCGAGAAAGCCCGCACTGGCATAGCCACCCTCAAGGTCGGCTACAACCGAGTGCACGGCTACTATATTGAAATCTCCCGCGGCCAGAGTGACAACGCGCCGGTGGAGTATATTCGTCGCCAGACATTAAAGAATGCCGAGCGATTTATTACTCCGGAACTAAAAACGTTTGAGGACAAGGCGCTAAGCGCCAAGAGTCGCTCCCTGGCCCGAGAGAAACATCTCTACGAAGAGCTGCTGGAACGACTCAATGAAAGCCTGGAACCCCTGCAAAACTGTTCCGCGGCCATCTCCGAACTGGATGTCTTATCCACCCTCGCCGAACGGGCTCAGAACTTAAATTTTTGCCAGCCTGAATTGCATGAAAAATCCGGCATTTCTATCCAGGACGGCCGCCATCCGGTGGTTGAAAAAGTCTCTGATGCCCCCTTTGTCGCCAATGACCTGGAGATGAATGCCGAACGAAAAATGCTGGTTATTACCGGGCCAAACATGGGCGGTAAATCGACCTATATGCGTCAGGCTGCGCTAATTGTACTACTGGCGCAAATCGGCAGTTTTGTACCCGCAGCCTCGGCGAGTATTGGACTGGTAGATCGTATCTTCACCCGCATAGGATCATCCGATGACCTGGCTGGCGGACGCTCAACCTTTATGGTGGAAATGACTGAAACTGCCAATATTCTGCACAATGCCAGCAATCGCAGCCTGGTATTGATGGATGAAGTGGGACGCGGCACCAGTACCTTCGACGGACTGTCCCTGGCCTGGGCCTGCGCCTTCCACTTAGCGGAAAAAGTGCAGGCATTTACGCTCTTTGCAACCCATTATTTCGAGCTGACATCGCTTCCAGAGAAAGTCACCGGCGCCATCAATGTGCACCTGGGCGCCACCGAATACAAAGAGAACATTGTCTTTCTGCACAGTATTCAGGAAGGGCCGGCCAACAAAAGCTATGGAATACAGGTAGCCAAACTCGCCGGCATCCCGAAACCAGTGATAGACCTGGCCCGCCAGGAACTGGCGCTACTCGAAGCTGGCAGTCACGCAGTTATTACTCCGGATATCAGCGCCTCGAACAACAGTGCCCTTGAAAATACGCAGCCCAGCCAAAGTGAGCTTTTCCTGCCCTCGGTTAACCCGCTTCTGCTCCAGCGTATGGAACAGCTAAAGCCAGACGACCTGTCACCCAGAGACGCCCTCGACCTGTTATATGAATTAAAAAAGTTGCTCTAGGCTCACTGGCAGACAAAAAACCCCAACAAGGCATTCACAGCGCAACTCTACCTGTTATAATGCCGCGCAATTTCACATACGCCCCACTTAACAAGAGACTTCAAAATGACTTTTATCGTTGGAGACAACTGCATTAAATGCAAATACACTGACTGTGTAGAAGTATGCCCTGTAGACTGTTTTTACGAAGGACCAAACTTCCTCGTAATTCACCCTGACGAATGTATTGACTGCGCTCTATGTGAACCAGAATGTCCCGCCGGTGCAATTTACGCCGAAGACGAAATTCCCGCCGGTCAGGAAGTCTTCCTGGAATTGAATGCCGAGCTCGCTGACGTGTGGCCAAATATCACTGAACAGAAAGATCCCGCACCAGATGCTGCAGAGTGGGATGGCACGCCAGACAAATTACAGTATTTAGAGCGTTAGTCTAGACTCTAGATAGCAGAGAAAAACCAGATACATCTTAAGCGCTTTAGCGCACCCGTAGCTCAGCTGGATAGAGTAGGTGGCTTCGAACCACTTGGTCGGGGG
>ERZ1039804.1330-NODE-1330-length-14316-cov-6.012411_pt1 | contig 14316 bp, 14 predicted proteins | sample MGYA00383089_ERZ1039804 | MGnify/ENA primary metagenome ERZ1039804 (study PRJEB29581, sample SAMEA5548359) | metagenome | biome: marine; feature: coastal; material: water | depth 1 m | study: Short-term variability in the microbial, nano- and picoplankton...
AAATATAAAAAAAAGAGGCTTATTTAGCCTCTTCTTTCCTTAAATGTTTAACTTTAATCTTCCAGAGACGTTGCGCCTCTTCTAATGTAATCTCCTCGGCTGCGAGTTGAGCTTTAATACCGAAATAAATTGCTTTTTTCTTTAACTCGTAAACCTTGTCGTTGGCTTGTGCCATCATTGTTCCTAAAATGAAAAGCACTCCTACTAGGACTAGCCTAATGGTATTGAAATATTTCATAATATAGGTTTTATATTAATAAATAGGTAGTTCTTAATGTTTTCTTGAACTTGCCTTAATGTTCTATTAATATACGAAGAATATAGCAATAAAAAAACCCTCCACTTGGGAGGGTCTTAATATCCTTGTCGGGTGTAATTAGTAATTAAGAACGCAATAATCCATTGCTACTGTGATTGTTAATTCTGCAACGTCAGAAGTTGCCCAATCAAATGATCCTTGAGCCATATCTGTGATAAATGCTCCTTTTACTACCCACTCACTTACTACGTCTCCTACGGGACCTAATACGTTAAGGGTTAAATCTTTTTTATAAAAATCTGAATATCCAGCTCTTCCTGTTACAGACTCATAAGAAAGTCTTGCCCAGTCCATTACTGCTTGTGCTCCAGAAGGTGTAATTGGATCATATAAAGTCATGTCCATACTACCCCATTCTCTTTTCCCTCTTATCTTACGATAAGTGTTCATGTGGTCTAGTTTAACTTCTTCGTCGGTAAAATTAGGGGCTGTTACGTTTTTGATCATGAAAGACGGAATAGCATCGATATACATGATGAATCTATTCTGTACTTTAGGCTCAAAAGCTCTAAACATTATTTCGTTTGGATCTAATACTGCCATTTTATTTGTTTATTATAAATATCGTTAGTTAAAAATTATGCTGTAAAGGTTGCTCCTGTTGGTTCGATTGTAAAATCTAACTGGATAAACTCTACTGTTTTAGCAGGTTGTATAAAAATTTGCCCGATTAATTGGTTTCTATCAATTACATCTGCAGTATTATTAGTATCGTCCATTACTACTCTATAAGCATACAATCCTTGACGTTGTAATACAGTCTCTAAATAAGGATTTACCGTTGCTAAAAAACTATTTCTAGTTGCAGTAGTATTCTGTTCAAACACTATAGTTCTAGCTGTATCTCCTAAGAATTTCTTAAGTTCAATTAATAGTCTACGAACGTTAACTCTATCAAGAGCTGATTTTTTCTTTTGTAATGTTTTTTGTCCAAATACTGAAATACCTGCGCCTGGGAATGTTGCAATTGGATTTACATTAGCTGCATATAAAGTATCTCTTTGAGATCTTGTCAATTTTCTCTCAGCTTGAATAACATCAGAAATACCTCCTCTAGTTAAACCTGCTGGTGCAAACCATGGTGCTGCTGCTCCATCTGTAAAGGCATAAATTCCTGGGATAACAACTGATGCTGGTGCCCATACGTTTTTACCGTTAGATTGCATTTGTACCCAAGGCCAGTAATTAGCTGCATAAGAACTATTTAAACTTCCTACTCCAGCTGCTGCATTACTTACTGTAGTGCCGTATGATACTGCATCTACTACTGCGATACAATCTCCTCTGCTTTCTGCTAGAGAAACAATTGCATCTATTTGAGTGCTGTGTCCTGTTTGAGAATAAATTAATCCAGGTGCTGAAATGATATTAAAAACATATTCATCTTGGTTACTTAGTATCGAAATTGCATCTGCATACTCGCTTACTGTAATTCCTTGTGATACTGTTCCTATATTATCGAAGTATGTATCTCCTCCTGATACGTTATCTCCTGTAGCGCTTTCAAATGTACCTGTACCAGCTGATGGTAAAGAACCTGATGCTGATGCTACTCTTATGCTACCGTCGTTACCTACATAGTCTAAGGTTTGACGTGCTACAGAGTCTATCTTGATATAGTTAGATCTGTTTACATATTCTCCAGTTGTAGAAATATATTTTGTAGCACCATCAGTACCGACTGTTTTAGTCTGGTTACCAATTACTCTTTCAATGTATCCTGGATTGTTAGGATCTAACGATAGGTCATTGAATGATTCTAGGACTACTTTATTTTTTGTGTTATCATCTCCTCTTCTGATCGATAAAGAGAAAGTACCCTGAGCGTTGTCTATATTAGAAATTTCATATCTAAAATTGTCTGCAGAACCTCCAACTAGGGATCCATCAGAGTTTAGTGAACTGCTACTATTAAGTATAGCTCCTTTTCCTATAGAAGAAAAAGTAAACGGTACCGCTCCTCCGTCTCCTGCAGTTAAAGCTGTGTTTGTTGCTACGCCGAAAGTTCCATTTACTACTCTAGTAACTAATACCGAGTTACCTCCGTTATTGAAGTATGATTTTACTGCCAACGAGGTTAAGTATTCTTGAGTAGATGAACCCGAAGTAAATGTTGTTCCAAATGTGTTTTGGTATTGACCGTAAGAAGTAACCACTGTAGGTTCTTCTACAGGTCCTTTTACTGCTGGTCCTATGATAGCTGCTCCTGCCTCTAAGGCTGCGGGTGCTATGAACGAATTATCATTTTCTCTTGCTAATACACCTGCGGAGATTAATGTTTCTGCCATGTTATATAAGTTAAATTATTGAGTACTATTATAAATATCACAAATAAATCGAAAACATATCTGCAAAAGTTATATGCTTCTTCCTATATAAATATGACGCAAATAGTTAAAAAAGTATTTATTCTGGTATAAATGTTCCGGTTGCTAGATCTACTGATCCCTTACCGTATTTTTCCTGTAACATTTTACCTATCAAGATTTCTTTTTCATTCAATTGAACTTGGTAATTTTTTGCATTTTCTATACGTTTTTCGATACTCAACTCTAATAATTTTATTTGTCCTAATTCTGCCAGTAATTCCTTACTTGCCGATTGTATTTGTTTTAATGTTGTCAGGTCGTTTGTATCTACTTGTACTATATTTTCTTTATTCATAACTTATTATTTAATTTATTCTAGTGTTTCCGTAATGTATTACTTTTATATTTTTATCCGTTTTATAGCTTCTCCATGGATCTACTACTATAGAACCTTCTGGGAAGTCATAATCGTGAAACTTGTCCATATGTCCTAATAAAAATAAAGCTGGTTTGTTAGTTTCTATATCGTATTGAGGTTTGTATCCAGCTATTTCACAGAAATAACCAGTAAGTATAGTAGTTGAACCCTCTTTATAGGGTACATCTGGTTTATATGATTCTCCTAGTATAATGATAGGTAGTAGAGACTTTTCTACAAGCCTAATTAAGGTATCGGCCAAATTCTTAGCTTGTTTCTCTCTTGCATTCATTATAGCATCAAATAAGTCATAACCTAAATCTAACTCTTCTGCCATATAACGCAAAGCGATATTGTCCCTTGGATGACATCCTCCTCCATCTCCCATTCCTGCTTTCATATAAGCTGGTCCTAATATACGGTAAGTAGATCTCTCTAATGCTCCAGTTACGACATCAACATTCATATTTCCTCCTTTTTCAGCTACGTCTTGAATCATATTTACTAAAGCTACCTTAGTAGATATGAAAGTATTGTAAAATATTTTTATAGCTTCTGCTTCATCCCAAGTACCTAGTTCATACCTTGTATCCTCTGTTACAAAGGTTTTATAGAACTCTAATAATAGTTTAGCATCCCCAGTAGTAGATCCATCTTTAGTTCCTATAATAATCATTTCTGGATTAACCATATCCCATTTTACGGTTCCCATTGCTATAAGGTAGGGATTATAAATAAATCTACCGTTTGGTATTCTATCAATAAACTCTCTTCTAATAGTACCAGGCAGTACTGTAGATATAAGGACAATAAGTTGATCTTTGTTTACATGTTTATTTACTTCGTCTAATATGTCATTAACTGTTGTATAGTTAAAATCCTTATTAGGTAAATGAGAAGTTGGATATCGTCCGTCGTAATCTGGGTGATGAGGTGTTGGTACAGCTATGAAAATCATTTCTCGATTTTTACAAGCTTCTTCTATTGAAGGTACCATTTTAAAGTTTTCAGGCTGTACTTCTGTTATATCGTAACCTACTACATTATGTTTTTCTGCCATTACTTCGGCAGCGTCTTTTCCTAGTTTTCCGACTCCTATAAAACCTATCTTCATAAAAAATTATTTTGTATTCATATAAATATATTAAATAAACGAACGAAATCCCTCTGGTAAAGCTTTTTTCACTTTAACTGGTTTTTCGATTAGTACCGTACTAACTGATCTTTCGAATGGCTTATTAAAATTTAAAAAATTAAAATAATCTAAAGATTCTTGTTTAGGTTCAAAAAATAACACACTGTAGTTATGTATTAAAGTATTCTCCATGGCAGTAGTCCAACTAAAAAGCTCATCAGGAGTAAGTTTACTAATTTTTTTTAGTATTTTTTCTATTTTTAATATTCTTTTTGTTAAATTTTCTTCTTCATCATAACTTTCATCCCACCATTTATCAAAAGTCTTATACCCAAGTTTTTTAAGTTCCTTAAGAGAGTGCGGGTTACCTATGAGTATAAAAGGCTGAAGCATGTATATTGGTTTAAATATTTTTTCTGAAAAGAATATGGTTTTGTTACTGTAGAGTGTCTCTGTAACAATGTTAACAAAAGTAGATCGATGAAAATCTAAATTTATAGATAATGCTTTATTAGTATCCTCTAAGTTATCGAGAATATAACTACGTTTATCCCAATCATATGAATTCATAAAAGTTTGTAAACGGGAAGGTATAATCTCCTCTTCTGTTACGTCCCATGGCTGTAAGTCTCTTAAGTCTGAATTAAGACTTATATACTTATGCTGGTTGTCTCGATTAGGAGAGTTATCACCTGATCCTATGGATAGTATAGATTTACTATCTAGCTTACGATTTGATGCTATTACTGCAAAGATTAATAATCTTCCTGCTCTCGGTACCCTATTTAAACATAAAAAATGTTTTTCTTTATTTACCTCTCTGTTATGTACCAGGTTTTTCATAAAGTGTACAATTATATCTCTTTTACTAGGTGCCACATCTGCTCCGTTATATAAAAACCAAGGAAAATCTTGAAAATGAGAATATTTTAATATGGTTATACTTGGTTCTTTTCCTTTCAAGTACTTCATATAAGACTTTGCTAATATTCTATTGCCGTGAGAAAAGAAAAAGTTAGTAAAGTCTAACTTATTTTTAACGGCAAATTTTTTAAACCATTTAAAGTGGGGGTCTCCATATTCCGTACCTTCGGTATCAAAAAAGATGCCTACTTTACATAGCCCGCTATTACATGCTTTAATTACTGCACTACTCAGCATGGGAGGTGCTTTATAAAAAATTTTAGTATCTAAAGCGGAGATAGGGTAAATAAAATTTATATTATTATCAATAAAGTATTGTACATCTTTCAATAATATAAGCTGAGGGTGTAGAGCAATACCGTGTACAAACGGTAAGTCTGGATTAGTATTAAGTTTATCTAGTCCAAAGTTAAGTTTCTTTTCGTATCTGTCTATTAAATAATGATTATGTGACATTTACTTTTTTATTAAATTCTATTAAACATTTTTTAATTAAGTCTATATCGTGTTGTTGATGCTCAGTTCTGAGGTTTCCATTAGTTTTCCAGTACCATAAAGAGGTATTACATACAACTAGTACATGAAATATATCTATAAATATCTCATATGTTTTAGGATTGTAAATTATACTGTTTAACTGTTCTGCCATTGCTTTCCATTCTTCTAGTGGCGGTCTTAACTTTAAATGTGAAGATAGGTAGGTATAGTACTGAAAATGTTGAAGAGGTGAAGGGTGTGAATCCGTCAAAGGACTTATTGGTAGTTCTTCTGAATGTAAAGGTGATTTAAAATCATGTGGGTTCGATCCTAGTGTTTCTTTAGGGTTATCAAAACAAAAACTTTCTATACTACAGGGGATAAAGTAGTCACTTTCATAATGCTTTTTTAATGATTTTAAATATTCAGATGATATCCAATCATTATACCCTTTATTAACTTTTTGTATGTCGGAAGCTGTAGGCTCCCCGAAAAATTTTTCTATCCAAGGCTCAAACATATACAGCATATGTAATTTAAATCCTAATTCTTTAGATAAAGAGATTAAAGATTCTATATAATACAGTAAATCACAAGTCGAATCAATTAAGTTAAAGTACTTTTCCGGGTAATCATCAGAAAAAAGTGGATTGTTTGTTATTACTCCGCCACCGCTCCATTTGGAGTAATTAATTCTATAATCGTGCCTAAGAAGCGAACTCCACTGTACTATTACATGGTGGTCTTTAGGGTCTGTTTCATTTTGGTACTTAAAATAATCTCTTATCCTTATGTAAGAGTACTTAGGTCCGGTGCCTGCTTTTCCTAGAGGTATATGTTTATCATAGTGTTGACCTAACCACATATTCCAACAAGGGTATTGATATTGTGTATAACTACAACCGGAAGTGATTAAAGTACTCATAGTGTTCCTGTTATTTGTAAAGTATATCTAGGTTCAATTCCTATATTACTAGCTGCATGCTCTATGTCATGACTGTACATAATATAATCACCTTTTTTCCAGCCCGTAAAAGGGTTTTTATCGTATTCAAAGTAATGTCCTGGTTTCCAGTCTTCTAAGAACATTATTGCTCTATATACGTTAAATTTTTCTACATCAAAAATACGAGAATATGTTTCAAAGTGATCGTAGTGCGGGGGCATAATATCTAACGTACTCATTTTATAAAAAGTAAATCCGCAGTTTTTTAACCCTACATTATTCCCTATATCTTTAGTCCACCTAGGCATTTTATTTTTACTACCATACATAGCTCCTGTAAAACTATTATGGGAGTACCCACTATCCCTCCATAATTGTACTTCAGATTCTTTTATTGGCTGTTTTTGGTAATTAAAACTTAAATACTCTTCCCCAATAAGTATATTATTTATTTTACCTACTTTTATCATTCTCTTATCATATCATTAGTACAGCAGTGAAAGGATCCTCCAAGTGTTCTGGAATGTCTTATTTTAAGGTCTAATGCTTCTATCTTATATTTTTTTAGGACTTTAATTAACTCAGTCTGCCTGTTATCTATACAGACTGTATTCTCATCTAATGAAAGTAGGTTAATACCTATCCATTCTGATCCTCTTAACACTCCAGTATATCCTATATCAACCATAGGGGGTGAATAAATTACATCCCACCCTTTGAAAAGAGAAGGCATGTTCTTTTCATTAACCCTAGCTGGGTTTACTAGTACAAGTCCATCTCTAAGTATAGAAATTGTGGAGTCTAAATGAGAGTATGAATACATATCCTGTAAGTAGTGAACAGTGTACTCATCTCCTAGTATATTCTTTAACCAAGTAAACCCTTTTTTGTTTCCGGTATTAGAATTTAAATAAAGTATATCGTCATTATGCCTTAATATGTTTGCTGCATCAAAAACAGGTTCTACATTAGTTAAAGTTAAATCATCTAAATTATCTCTTTGATAAGAATTATCTGTTAATCTTGGTTTTGGTGCACAAATCCATTTTGATCCTTTTTCGTTATATTCAATAAATAATTCTCTATAAGCATCTGTCTCAAAATGTCTAGATCTTAATGTCTGAGGTGATTCTATAAGGGTATTCCCTATTACTGTCATAGTATCTCTAGGACAGAAGGTATAGTATTGATCTGTCTCCCAATATCCGTTAGAGATAGTTTTTTTGGTATCTAGAATATTGGGTCTATGTACTTTTGCACCGAAGTCCTCTAAAGCTTGTGCTAATAGATCTAAATCCTCAATAGACTCTTCATACACTTGAGGATCAAATGAACCTCTTTCTGATAAAGGAATATTATCTTTATCAGCATAATTAATTGCGTGTAAGTCAGTACCGTGAAATGGTTGATTAGCATTATCAACTCTACCTACTATTACTTCTTTTAATTTACCGTATTCGTTCTTTACATTAACCATTATTAAAAATTTCAAAATTTGTTAAGTTAGGATAATCCATATAACTCCATTGCCTTGGTTTAGTTGAGATAGCAGAAGCAAGTTTATTTATTCCATTATCTGCTGTTTCTGGGGTCATATAGTAGTGGTACCCAATATTGTTTATTTCTTGATCGATCCAAGGACCTGTGGTGTTATCTCTTCCGTCATAAGCCATACACCTTAATGTATGAGCTGATTCTTTATTATCAGTTAATATCATACCTCCTCTACCTAAACTTAAGTGCTTTTGGTATTGAAATGAAAGGACCATGTATGTATTCTTAATATACGAACTTTTTTTCCAATAAACAGCAGAATCTATAATAGTATCTGTAATGTAGTAATAGTCTACCCATTCATTGTCAGTAAAGTTGCGTTTAATATTTAACTTATTAGATAGCATCGGTATAGAAAGGTAAGTATGATTTGGGACAGTTATTTCCGTTGCATTTGTGTACCTTAATGCTAATTCTAATCCATGAGTACAGCAGTCTACTGCTACTGCATAAGGTGCATTATAGTAATCTGCTATTTTCTGTTCAAAAAATGTTACTTTTTCAAATGGGTTCATTATATTACTTTATCTGGTTTAAAAATATTTTTTCCATTCTGGTAAGTAATCTCCTATCTTTATGTTTCTCTGTTTATCCATTATACTTATGAAAGAATAAAACCTGTCGATGTCTTTTTGTCTAGTTTCTCTAAATAATTCTAATTTTAATTTATCGGACTCGTAAGGAACTAATTCATCTATATTATTAACAATTTCTGTTTTCATTTCTTCAGGAATTAAGCTAACATGTAGATGATCTGGGTAATGTACATAGTTATAGGCTATAACAAGATCGTGTTTTTTAGTAAATTTTCTAAAATTATTTATGTTATATACATTTAATGCACTTATCGTTTGACACATTTCTAAATCAAAAATATCTTTATACTTTAATATTTTATCAAAAGAATTCATAATTACTGACCAATCTGAAGGAAATCTTACATAGTGATTTCTGTCAGCTAAATCATCTATTGATAAATGAATTTTTACTTTACCAAAATGTTTCCATAACTCTATAAAGTAATCGGGAAATTGAGTACAATTTAAACTGTAATGTAAATTAATGTTCTTACTAGTACCGTCATTAATAAATTTTTCCAAGAAGTAACCGTGTTCTCTTATTAATGTCGGTTCTCCTCCGTTAATCCATACTTCTTCTAATTCCTTACATTTAGTATAAAGTTCATCGTAAAAATTAGTATCTCTAAACCATTCAGTTTTGATATCGTTTTTAAAGTAATCTTTTTCAAACTCAGTACCTTTAAATGCTCCTATATCTTGATGCCACCTATTAGATGAAAATGGATTACAAGTAGTGCATTTGAGATTACAAACAGTTCCTAATCTTAACTCTACATATTTGTAGTTAACCTCTTTTAAAGAACCATCAGGATTGACATTTTTAAAGCAATCATCTATTAAATGTGCAAATCTAAGATTTTCATCCATTCTTTTAGATGCAAGTCCTGCTTCATCATATTTGTAACACTTCTGACAAATAGATGGGTATTCTCCATCTATCATTTGTTTTCTTACTTCTTTAAATCTTTTAGAGTTAGCTATATCATCTAAGCTATCTTTAGATAAAAACAAATGGATATCATCGTGTTGTTCTGTAGCTGCAGTAGATACATTATCTTTCATCTCAGTAACACAACAAGGGGTTACTGTTCCAATTGGGTGAGTAGCTAGGTGCGTAAATGGTAATACACAAAATGCTTTTTTTCTATATTCCTCTCCGGGTATAATCATTTAGTATCTATTGAATTCCACCACTCTAAAACGCCTGGGTGTTTAGCGTATATATTTTCAATAACTCCTTCATTTTTTCTCCACTTATCTACTCTTTGTAAGTTCTTTTTACCTTTAATCAGACCTTCTTTCCAGTCTGGGTATATTTCAGAGAATACTTGTCGTGATTTCAGATCTGTTAGACAGTCAATCCAGTTGGAGTATTTAGTATTGATTACTTTTGGTGTTACGTACTCAATTAAATCATCAAGCACTTCATCGTAGAGCTCACGAGGTAGTACCTGTGGGCACATAGTTATTGAACTATCAAATGCAAATGTAGTCTTGATTAATGTCTGAACATTAAGTTCTAATGCTAAATCTAGCATTTCCTTGAGGCAGAATAAACCTGGTGTAGTAATGGTTAGATCAAAAGCTATTCCATATTCTCCATACTTTTCATTTAAAAACAAAAAGTCTTTAAAGTTTTTAATCCAACTATCCCATTTAATTCCATGTCTAACATATTCTACATTTTCTCCTACTCCATCAATTGATGCACATATCTGAACTGTCTTAAAATGAGGTAACATCTCTCTAAGATCCCAATGTTTGTATGTAGTTCTAGAAAAATTAGTATTATAACGAATCCATACATTTTTAGCTAAATCATGTTCAACTAAGTATTCCATAATTTCCCAATGTATCTCCCACATTAGAGGCTCTCCACCTACCCAGTATATTTCTTCTATTACCCCACTCTTAACTGCTTCCCATAATTCGGCTTCAGCAACATCTTTTTGAAAGTTTTCTATCGCAGGTTTGTTTTCTTTTAATGCCCAGAAATCTGTGTTACCTTCGGCATCGTAATCTCCCATTTGTCTCCTCTCTGCTTCCCAAGAAGAAGATAATTGGTCGCCACACATTCTACACTTAAAATTACATAAGTTTCTAACCCTATAATCAAACGATATAGGTAACATATCAGTGTGTCCGTCTTCCCTTGTCTTATCAAATGCTTCGTCTATTTTATTTGGAAATAAACTCTTATTAAAGTAATCCCTATATACAGATATATTTAATAGCTTGTCATTACATACTGTACATTGAGAGATTTCTTTTCCTTCCATTAAATCTTTGCGTATATTTTTCATATACTCTGAGTTCCAATGATCTTTTAAAGTACCTGGGTTATATGTTGATTCCTTATCAGCATCTTCATCGTCTATGTACTGAGTTGCCCAATTGGCTTTTTCTCTAGAGGCACAGCATAACCTTCTCTCACTTTGCGGTGAAAGGTAAGTGTGTGACCATGGAGCCATGCAAAAAGTCTTATTCCCGTCTTCAGGTTTAATTTTCATATTACCTTTTTTATTAAAGGATCACTAGAACGAAGGTGACTCTGTAAGGGTTCTTTTGCAGATAGTTCATCGATATGATCTAGATTATTTATTTCTGTTCCGTATTTTCCTGCTATCCTGCATGCCATATAACTCCAAGAAGAATATGGACTTACAATAATCCTACTACATTTAGATAAAATAAAAAAATCTAATAGTATGTTTCCCATTTTTTTTAAATGTAGTCTAGGTTCTAAGAAACTTGCCTTATCTAATATAGGTTTAATTTTATCGATTACATCGCTAGCAGTATAAATTCTGTCGGAGTATTTAGTTTTATAGTACTCTATTGCTTTTTCATCTACATCTAACCCTATATAAAATTTTACTTCATTATGATTTTCTATAGTTTTATCAATAAACTTAAAATACTCACTATCTCTATAAAAAGCATATAGTCGGTCATTATTTGTAGCTTCAGAGTAGAATTTTCTATATTCTTTAGGTATACTTTTTATATCTCGGGTAGTTACATATACTCCGCTACCTCTTCTTATATGTATACCAATTTTATTTTCAGAAAATTTATTCAATGCAGAGTTTATTTCAGAAGATAAAAGTTTTATATTTGTTAGTTTGTCATTATTGATATCATGAAAATTAGACCTTATCTTATGAGTATGTACAAAATCATATTCAATAGAGTAATTTAAATTGTTATTTAAGTCTATCTTTTTATTCTGTACCCATCTATCTACGTCTTCATTAGTAATAGGAACAGTATTAACTCCTTGTGAATCTGTATAACCAGTATTAGGGAGTGATACTTGACTTAACTCAGGGTAATCTTCTGGAAGTACTTTTATAGTATGTGTATAGCCTGTTCTTGAGGCAATAATGCTTGCTGCCTCCCAGCACTGTAACCTGTTGCCCCATCCGCTATCTATATCGGTTACTCTCTTCCATGGGTCGACTAAAAAGATATAAGGTCTAGATCGCATTTTGTTTATTACCGTTTATGAGATATGCTATACCAGCTGCAAAAACTCTATTAGGGTTCTCTCCAGGATGCATTCCATCTCTTGCTTTGTCATTTTTATTATCTTGAGCTAAATAATGAAAATGTGATGCTATTTGACTCTCATCAAATACGTTAAAAAGTTCCTTATATACTTCTGTATCCCAGCTAGAAACTATTAACTCTATACCTAAATTATCAGCTAATAATTTTATTATATGAAAATTTTTATACATATCAACTAAATCTATATGAGAACTAAGAGATTGTTCATAATCGAGGCAAATCTTCGAATGTGAAGGTTCCAATGGTGGGTGCCCTGGTGAGTAAGTTATAGTTTCAAAGTTCGTATTATCAAGACCCACCCAATTTTTATCAACAAATAGTTCTTGTCTACCATGTGCTGGGAAAAGTATTATTACTCTTTTAGGTTTTTTGATAGGTAGTATAGTAGTAAGTATTCTTGCAATTCTTGAAATAGAAGAACCCGGGAACCCTAAATTTTCAAATGAACAATTGTATTTTTTAGATATGAGATATGGCCAAGTCATTTTATAAGGTAATCCTTCCCCAAAAGTAAAGCTGCATCCTACCATTAAAGTATGTACATAATCTTTTACTAAATCTGTTCCAGAGGTTCTTATTCCTAATCTGTTAATTCTATAAGTTACATCTTTCTCTTTAAACTGAGTTAGATTATCTCTGATTGCTATTATAGACCGTTCTTTTTCATTATCACTGGAGTAGGTTGTTTCTATAGTTTCATCTCCTTTCAAGTTAGATATTTCTACTTCTATATTATTACCGTTGACTATGTAAAAAGATCTTTTCAGGAAATCTTCAAACGACGTATTTGATTTCTTACCGTACAGATACTCGTGTAAGGAAATATGTTTAGTGCCTGAGTTCATATCAATTGAAATATTTTTTGAATTCCGGTTGTACACTACAGTAATCTTGATTTCTAATTTTATCTAGCTTCTTAGTTGTCTCAACAAATTTACTGAAGATTTCCATATTACATTTCTTACTATTCATTAAATTTAATAATGAATCCCAACCGGATGTAGGTATGTTGTATTTTGCCTCACATTCTTTAGCATACTCTGTTATTTTTTTAGTAGCAATCACTTTAATATCTTCCGGTATGTTATGTACTGAGTAAATGTCTGGATGTACACATGGGTTTATATGGAATCTTGAAATAAAATAATCATTTTCGTCAAATCCATGAATTCTACCTGTAGTAGAATCTATTTCTTGTTCGCAGTCTCGAATTTTATTTGGTATGAGATTTAAATTAAATAACTCTTTATGGAGATCCGTTATGTGCAGTATATTAAGTATACTCACTGTTGGATGTATCCAATATCTAATATTACTATTTCCTATATCTATTAGATTTTGTTTTGTTTTTTCCCAATTACCCTTATGTCTAGTCAATTCAAAATGATCTCCTGCTCCGTCTATCGATAAACTTAGATGTACATTTGTAAATTTTTTCCATACGTCCAGTATATTCTTACCTTTAACTATTAATTTAGTAGCGTTTGTAGAATATTTTAACTTTACATCAAATCTATTAGTTTTTTCTAAAAAATCTATAATCTTCCAATGCTCTGGCATGAGTACAGGTTCTCCTCCTGCGAAATGTATTTCTTGTGCTAATGATAGGTTTTCGTCTAACTCTTTCCAGAAGTTAGTTTCATTATCTAAATTTTGGAGTCCTAATTCAATATTATCATCATGAGATCTTAACCTAATATAATCATTAGCCCATGAAGTTGAAAATATAGGATGACAAGTTCTACAGGCTAAGTTACAATAGTTAGAGAATCTGATATCCCAGTATAATAGTCTTACTTCATCTATAGAACCATCAGTATTTGTTTTTTTGACTAAATCTTCAATCTTTGAATACCAATCATCATTCATTCCATGTCTCATAGAACTAAAACCTGATTCTTCTCTTCCTGTACATCTTTCACAGGATTCAGGTAAACTTTTAGATTCTAACATACCTTTCCTCATAGCTTTCATTTTTGGGCTATTGAGAATATCTATGAGGGAACTGTTCTTTACATTCCCTACTACATGATTATCACTTATTTCAGTAACGCAGCAAGGAAAAGCTCTTCCATCATTT
>ERZ1039804.1334-NODE-1334-length-14294-cov-5.027811_pt1 | contig 14294 bp, 13 predicted proteins | sample MGYA00383089_ERZ1039804 | MGnify/ENA primary metagenome ERZ1039804 (study PRJEB29581, sample SAMEA5548359) | metagenome | biome: marine; feature: coastal; material: water | depth 1 m | study: Short-term variability in the microbial, nano- and picoplankton...
GCTTTATTAAATTAAAAAAATATGATATAAACACTTATGAGATAATAGGTGAAATATCTAAAAATTCTAAAATATCTAAAATAGATGAAGAGTTTCTAATAGAACTTAAAATAGAATTAGATGAAAATTTTAATGAAGAAGAAGAATTTGAAATAGAAACTTAATAACATGGCTAAAGTAGTATTTGAAGAACTAATAGATTTTACCACTGTTGAAACTCCATTAATAGGATACCTTATCGGATATGATATAGCAGACGGTATATTAAAACAAAAAGACAAATTTGGTGTCGTGACTCCAATAGGAGCGGGTGCTGTTACTATATCACCAAGTCCATTAGATGTTGTTTTATCTGAGGGTAATAACACTGGTCTTTACGATATTATAATGGATAGTTCTACTAAGATAACTAGTAGTAATGGTAGTGGTAAATTAGAATTAGATAAATCAATAGATGTTGCTTCTTTATCAACAACAAATTCAGAAGTTGAATTAGGTATTAATTCTATTAATATTTCAAACTCTGGTAATGTTTTAACTATAGGAGATGATTCGAGTTTGCAAATTAGTGATACTAATAAATATTCTAAATTGGACCAAAATATTGATAGTTTAAATGTTAGTTTTAATAATGACTCATTAACTGGGGTAAAAACAGTTACTACTATAGATACTGGTGTTAATTATATAGCTGGACCAAATAATATAACTTATTTACATTTAAACACACAAGGTTCAACAACTAATACTAATATTAAAAACTCTGTTATTATAGGTGGTAGTGGATTAGTATCTTCTTCTAATAATACGGTTTATGTTAAAAATTTAGAAACACAAGGTGGTCTTTCTAAATATTCTGTAGATCCTTCTATTATTTCAGGATTTGATGATTTAACAATGGTTACAAAGGGATATGTAGATTTATCTACTGCTTCTATTTATACATATATTGATTCAGTAACTGCTTCTATTTATACATATATAGATAATAATTCTTTTAATCTAACTGCTGATAATGGTTTAAATATATTGAATGATGTTGTCGAATTAGGAGGAACTTTAAATAAAGATACTATTATTAATGGTGATGATAAACAATTTACACTTGGGCAACCAACAAGTAGACTTTCTAATTATAATATAAATGGTGTTGTAAAAACAGAGGTTTATACCACTACAGGACTTGGCAGTATTACTACACAGTACACACCAAATGCTATGTCAAATGTTGCTTCTGATAGCACTAGTACTTTAAATACTAATAAATTATTTACTCCTACTCAAGAAAGAACAAATATTACTGATGATAATTTATTTAATGAATCATTTTTTGATTTAGGTAGTACCCAATTTCAAGGTCTTGCTAGAAATAATACAACTGGTCAAAATAGCTCATTTGATATATCTATTGGTAATTCAAACTTTATACATAATGATGGTAGTGGTGTAAGTAATGGTGTATATCTATCAGATAACAATATGATATTAACAATGTCTGATGGTACAAATGATAGTAGTATAGTATTAAACACTAAATTAAATAAATTATATACATCAGAAAACAATGTCGAAATAGTTAGTTTTGATTTAACAGATACTGATGTTACTTTTACTGACAGTAGATCAACAACAAAAGGTATAGAATATTCGACTGATTACTCGTCAGGATATACCCCACTTAGTTTAATAACTAAAGGTGATTTAGACTCTGCTACTAGTTCCATATATACTTATGTTGATAACATTAGTTTTGGTACTACTTTTAATGATGGTAATGGTATATCAATAGATAGTTCTAGTAATATTAACTTAGGTGGAACTGTTTCACAAACAAAAACTATATTATTACCTGATGGTGTTGGATCTAAAACATTTAGATTCGGTGATGCGGATGGAACAGGAAGTATAATACCTTTCACAAGAGTTGATACTTTAACAAACCAAGGTTTGTTACACATAGATACTTTAGGATCAACACAACCAGTTTCATATACTTTTCAAGATGATTCTATTTATATTAAAAAATATGCTCAACAATCTGGTAACATTAATTTAAATTCCAATCCAGATTCTACATTTGTTAACTTAGGATATCAATCTACGGATAGTATAAATTTATTTTTAAGAACTATTTACGATACACCAGGATCAACAGTAGCTAAGTCTGAATTTAGTCAATCTTCTACAGGATTTGTATTCGATTCTACAACTTCTGATCCATATACTACTAGGTTCTCAATAAGTTCCGGAGCAATATCATCATTTGTATCAGACGTTAATGGTACTGGAAGTGTTATTTTTGGATCAAAAATTATGAGAGTATTAACTACTGATTCAAGTGGATTATCAGTAACTGGTGATGAAGCTAATCTTTTGGGTGGTAGTAGTTATATTAGAATAGACGATACATCAACTGGAGATAATATAATAAACGATGGCTCAACAAACCTTAGGGGTCTTAGGTATGTTGGTTTTGGCGAAACTGATGTAAATGGTTCTAGTGCTAATTATTCTACTTTAGTAGGTACTTCATTAGTTCCTAAAAAGTATGTTGATGATAAGGTAATTTCATCAGTTGATTATAAAGGTGGTTATGATGCTTCTACTTTAGGTCCTAATAGTTCTTCTTTAGTAGGTAATATGTATACTGTTACTGTTAGTGGTGATGGTGGTGGATATTTCACAAAAACATTAGAAATTGGAGATGTGATTATTTCAGAAATTGATAATCCAAGTTCAGAAACAGACTGGACTGTAGTTAATAAAGATTTAGACGCTTCAAGTATAAAGGTAAGTTATGAAAGTAATATAGATACTAATGCTTATACAGATTCCGAAAAAACAAAAATCGGATTTATAGATGTGTCACAATCAGTTGATTTAGATATAATGGAATCCGATATTCTTTTAAATAATATAAAGGTTTCAAACGTAACTACTAATTTAAGTATAGGAAATAAAACACCTACAACTTTAGATGTTTTAAGTTCTGATGGAACAAATGCTACTATTCCTTCGGTTACAAATTTAGAAGCTGGTTTATCGACCGCATCTGATAAAATAAAACTTGATGGTATTGAACCACTCGCTGATGTTACTAATACAACTAACGTAACTAACTCTGGAGCTTTAATGGATTCTGAGATAACTAATTTAACACAAGTTAAATCTTTTGATTCTTCAGACTATGCTACATCAGCTCAAGGTATTCTAGCCACAAATGCTTTACCTAAATCAGGTGGAACAATGACTGGTGATATAAATTTACTAGATGATGTTAGACTTAATGTCGGTAATTCAAGTGATTTACAAATATATCACGATAGTGTAGCTGGTTCTTCTATTATAGAAGATTCTGGTTCTGGAAACCTTATACTTTTAAGTAATGGGCCAGATGGTATATTATTAGGAAAAGGACCTACTAGTTCTTATGAAAGAATGATTAGAGCTTTACCTGATAATGGTGTTGAAATTTTCTTTGATGATGTTAAAAAATTAGAAACTAATAATACGGGAATTGAAGTAACTGGAGATGTTACGTTAACTGGACTTGTTGATGGTAGAGATGTTTCTACGGATGGTTTAAAATTAGATGGTATTGAACCACTCGCTGATGTTACTTTAAACTCTATATCAGCTGGTACTAACATAACTATATCAGCTGGTGGTGTGATAAGTGCTACATTTGGTAGTTCTGGTGTAACTGAATTAGATGACTTATCTGATGTTACTACTAATTTTCCAGTTTCACCAACACAAGCTGATGATGGTAAAATGTTATTTTATGATTATGATTTAGATAAATGGATAACTGATGATACAGTAACACATGGAACTTCTATAATAAATGGTAAGAAATCAACAGCGGGTACAATAACAAAAGGAACTCCAGTTTATTTAGTTGGATTTGATGTTGATCTACATACTGTAGAAGAAGCTAATTCAAATAGTATTTCTACAATGCCTTGTATCGGATTAGCAGCTGAAGATATAGACGATACTAATTCAAAACACATAATAACTTTCGGTAAATTAACCGGAGTAGATACATCATCATTTACACAAAATGATATTCTTTATGTTGATAAAATATCTGGTGGTCTTACTACAACTAGACCAACCGGAAGTTCTTCACAGATACAAAGAATAGCTAAGGTACTTAAAGTAGGTGTTAATGGTGGTCAATTATTTGTTTTTAACACAGCAAGAACAGCTGGGTTACCAAACGTAACTAGTAATAAAATATGGATAGGTGATGTTGATAGTATACCAGAAGAAATAGAAATTGGTAAAGGATTGAATGTTAGTGGTGGTAATTTAATATCGAGACCAACCGATAATACACAAACATCAGTGTCTACGCTAACACCAGATTCTGATATAAATGATCAAGAAACAATAACTGGTTTGTCTACCAATTTAACCATAAATGCTCCAACAGGAACACCTACTAATGGACAAAAGTTGATTTTGAGAATACAAGACGATGGAACCTCTAGATTACTTAGTTGGAATATAATATATGAAGTCATTGGAGTTACTTTACCAACAACAACTAATGCTAATAAGAAAATGTATATAGGTTGTATTTATAATTCTACTGATAGTACCTGGGATGTTGTAGCTATAAATGAAGAAGCATAGGATATGGACTATATAATAACAACTAAGATAAAAGTGATAGAAGGTGAGATTAATCGTACACCTATTGCCTTTCCTAATACAGTAGAAAATGTAGAAACATTTACTACTTGGTGTGATTGGAATGTATGGGTAGATGAAAACTTAAAAGAGGATTCATCTTTACCTGAACACATTGATAATCCAGTATGTTATGAAGGAAAGTGTCAATCAGATAGTATACAAGGTATGGAATTAACAATAGTAGAAGTATTGTAGTATGGCAGTAACTAAACAAAATAGAGGTCAATCAACTCAGAATACGGTATCTCCTTCATGGACATCAGCTACTTATGCTTCACCACCTTCGATGAGTGGATCAGACATGTTGTTAGTTCACATTTGTTTTGGAAACAACATTTTAGTTAACTCAATTACACATGGTGGATCTAACCTTACTAAAGCAGGGGCGAATTGGTTTAATGGACTTGGACAAAGAGAAGAATGGTGGTATCTAAACAGTCCTGCGTCATCAGGATCTATAGTTGTAAACCTTGCATCAGCAATGTTTAATGGTATAACTATTACCGCGATGGGGTTCAATGGTACAAATGGTGTATCTGGTCCTGTGTTTAATGGAGGAATATCTTCACCACATACAAGAAATAGAACAGTATCAGAAGGTTCTATGGTTCATGTAACAGGTATCTCAAGTTCAGCTACTGATGACATTACCATTGATGGAACTACAACTACAGGAGCATCAGGTAATTTAATGCCTAACCAAGTCAATGTAAATGACATTGTTTCAGGTATGTGGTCAAACACTTCACATTCGGCAGGTTCAATAAATACACAAACCGATGCGTCAGCTACCGCCAATATTACCAACTCTTATATAGAGATATTAGGAGTGATAACTACTCCAACTTTAACTGTTTCTACAACTGCGTTAAGTGGATTTACTTACGTAGAAGGAAACGGACCAAGTAATGAAGTTACTTTTACTGTATCAGGAGATGATTTAACTAATAATGCTACAGCAACGGCTCCTTTTGATTATGAAGTATCTTTAACAAGTGGTGGTATATTTACACAAACTGTAACAATTGCTCAATCAGGTGGAGATATTACAGGAGAACCAGTTACTGTTTATGTAAGATTAAAAGCTGGATTGCCTATAGATACTTATACTATAGGTACTTTAACAGTATCCTCACCGGGAGCAACTACTTTAAACCTTAGTGTAAATGGTAATGTAACAGCACCTTTAGGTAAAAATGAAGGTAGTTTTTGGTTATTATTAAGATAACATATCTAAACATAAACAAATTTCTTTTATTTAATATAATTTGTAATGTTACAAGATTATTTCGATAAAGTATATTTAATAAATTTACCAGAACAAAAAGAAAGATTATCAAGTAGTTATTCTGAGTGTGATAAACTTGGAATAAAGTTCGACCTTTTTAAAGCCAAATCTGGTAAAGATAAAGATGTCATTATGAATGGTGAAAAAACCGAAGGTTGGAACAGAAACGCTGCTTCTTTATCATTAAACACATCAACCATAATAGAAGAAGCTAAATTAAAAGGATATAAATCTATTTTTATAATGGAAGATGATGTTGCTTTTGAAGGAAATTTTACTAGTATTTTTAAATCGACTTATAAAGACTTACCTGAAGATTGGCATTTTTTTCATTTAAATACAACACATGAAATATCAACAAGATATGTTAAAGGTTGTTTACATAGAATTGGTGGAGCTTGGTGTTGTCAAGCTTATGCTATAAACCATTTAGTATATGATATTTACTTAGAAGAACTTTATAAAAGAGATAGACCGATAGACCACATTACTTATATGTTACAAAAAGATGTTAAGAAATCATATTGTACAGTTCCGAATATAGTAAAACATTACCCAGATAGATATTCAACGTTAAGAGAAAAGATAGTTAAATATTAAATATAATATGGTTCATAATTTTAATATATAAAATTATGGACTATGAGCTTTTTGAATATTTCACAACTGATAATATATCTGGTAAAAAATGTAATGCTAAATGGTTATCTAAAAACAATAGTGATTTATATAATAGTATAATAAATTGGTGTGATTATTATAATGAGTTAAGAGAAATAGAATTTAAAAGAAAGGTTTATCATTTTTTACATAAATTAACTATAATTCCAATGTGTGAAAAATGCTCAGGTAGTGTTAATTATCGTAGATTAAGGGATGGGTATAATAAATTTTGTTCTGATAAATGTGTTAAATCATCTGAAACATATAAAGAGAAATGGAAAAAAACTTGGTTGAATAATAATAGAAATGGTGAGTTTATAGAAAAAAGAAATAAAACAATATTAGAAAAATATGAATCTATAGAAGAGTATAAAAATATAGTTGATAACAATAAAAAAAAGACTGTTAATGAAAAATATGGTGTTGATTATATATTCGAAAGTGATGAATTTAAGAAAAATAGAAAGAAAGTTCTATTAAATAAATATGGTGATGAGAATTGGAATAATAAAGAAAAAACTAAAAGGACTAGAATATCAAATGGTACTCAAATAGGAGATATTTATGAAAATGATTTTTCCAAATATAAAAAATTAGTTATAAATAGAACTTTAACTATATATAGAAACAATGAAAAACTAATTAACCCATATAAACTAAAACGTTCACATAATAAATATCACATAGACCATAAATATTCAATAAAAATGGGGTTTCTGAATAATATACCATTGGAAATTATAACACATCCATTTAATTTACATATGATGTGGTGGTTTGATAATATTTCTAAACAAGATAGATGTTTAGTTACAAAATTTGAATTGTTAGATGGTATAATAAATTATGAAAAAGATGTTATTGTTAAACACTCAAGTTTTTCATATAAATATGAAAAGGATTATTTGAGTTATCTATGTGAAAAAAATAAAAATATAAATTATGATAATTAACTTAAAAAGCCAAACCGATTTATCTGGATTTTATGTAGTGTACGAAGGGTCTACTAACCTTGAAAAACCAGGTTGGTATGGGATTAGCCACTTGGGTGAGCACCTTTGTTGTAAGGCTTTTGATCATTTACAAGAAGAATTTGATAAAGACGGTATAGATTGGAATGCTTTTACAGATTCTAATAATATTGTATTTTACATGACAGGTTTAGAAGAAAAAGTAAACAAATGGAAATATAAGTTTTTAGAACTTTTATCAGAGTTTAAAATAACTAAAGAAGAATTTGAAAATGAAAGAAAAATAGTATTGGAAGAATATTCTGATTATTTCAATAAACAAACGGATTCACATATTTTAAATCTAAATAGAAAATTGTTTAATGATTATGATCCAATTGGATTAAAAAGTGATTTAGAAAATTTAAAATTTTTAGATATAATAAATTTTTGGGAATTACAATACATGAGACCTAGTAAGATAATTAATGTTTCTAAGAAAAATAAATTTGATAATAATTTAGTTGACTTTGCCAAAAGAGGTTCGGATAGAAAACTTATAATGGGTAATTACGACACTCCTTTAGAGTTGAATAATGATTTTAAAGGTAAGTGTTCAATAGCTATGGTATCACCTGTTATCGATACTGATTTTGGATATATTAATTATATAAATTCAATGTTATCTGTTGGATTAAAATCACCACTTTATCAAGAAGTTAGAGAAAAAAGAGGATTAGTTTATTCTATACATTGTTATTTATCAAGAGTTAATAAACAATCAGTAAATGCTATTGCTACACAAACTTCGGATAAAAACTTTGATACTTTAGTTGGTGTCGTTGGTGATGTTATCAATACACCTGATAAATATTTAACCAAAGAAAGGTTTGATATTATAAATGATTTTTATAAAGTTAGAAAGATTAAAAAGGAAATATTAAGATATGGTAGTGTTAATGAGTGGATTGATCCTAAAGGTTGGTCTGTTTATGATATATTAGATACTGTAGATTATGGTAAGATTAGAGAGGTTTATGATAAGTATTTTAATTTTGATAATTTTTATATCTCAAACGATAAAACCGAGTTCAAAAAGTAATTTCATATAATTTATAAAATTTCATGATAAATATATAATATTATGAAAGATGAGTTAATAAAATTGATGAGAGTTTTGAGTTTATCTAATGAGTTGTTTATAGATATAGAGTTGGATATGGGTCATTTTCACACCATAGAAATACACGAAGATAGTTTGATTTTACATAATTTTGATGATAATGGGTATGATTATGTCTTTGACTTTGATACTTTATCTGAGGAAGATAAAATAAAAATTTACAATAATCTAAAGGTTTTAATTTATAATTAAAACCTTTTTTTATTTTTACTTTTCTTATAAGCTAATATATCATCATATGTTACATTACCTGGATTTAAACTTAATTTTTGTGAGTTACCAACTGGGTTAGGTGTTTCTCTTTTAATCTTTTCTTCTTCTTTCCTAGCTTCGTATTCGGTTTCAGATTCTTTTAATAAATATCCTATATAATTATCTATTCCCTTTTCTTGTTCTAAATTATTATCATATTCAAATATAAATTCATCGTATGATCCATCATCTCCTATATAAATACCAATACTTTTATCATTTATATAAGCATCGTGATAAAATTTAACATCACCAACATTACCATTAGCATAAATAGTTGTTTTATATAAACTGTTAAAATAAAAGGCAAATTTATCACCATCGTTTAATGATCTACTTCCGTTCTTATCAACCGTTGATACTATACCAAGATTTTGTCTAAAGTATTTACATTTTTTAAAAACATTTAAAGTATTTCTACCAGTTACTATATAAAATTCCATAATAATTATATTAATAAAATATTAAATGTTTAATTAAACTTTTCTTTATATGAAAAATATAACAGTAAATTAAAATGTGTAATTATGAAAGATAGTAAATTTAATGAAATCAGATCTAGTTTAGATGAGTCTAGTGATGATTATGAAATGAGTGGTTCTTCTTCATCATCAAAAAAAAGTAAATCAGAAACTCCTATATTAGATTCTTATAGTAGAGACCTTAGTAAATTAGCCGAAGATGATGTTTTAGATCCTATTATTGGAAGAGAAAAAGAAATCAATAGAGTGTGTCAAATATTAGCTAGAAGAAAAAAGAATAATCCAATTTTATTAGGTGAGCCTGGATGTGTAGATGGTGAAACTATTATTACTGTTAGAAAAAAATCAGATAATAATACACATAAAATTATAAACAAATAAATATTAATTTTTTTGTAATAGAAAGATTAAATATATAAATAAAACAAACTTATATTATGGGAAAGAAAAAAAAATTATCAATTAAGGATAAAATAATTTACATGTTTACTTCTAATTATGGAAGACTTGCAATAGCATCCTTTATGATTTTATTTGGTGGTATTTTAGGAACAGACGGATTATTGGAAATAGAATCTCAACAAGACTTTTGGAACGTTGTTATGTATATCGGAGCTTTAGTTATATTTATATATTTTATTGTTGGTATGGTATATGCTGTTAAAAATGGAATAAAAGATATAAAAGGAGAGTAATGATTATTTGGAGATATTTAGTATTAGCTTTATCATTTATGTTTATAACTATCCCACTATACACTAAAAATAGTGGTCGTTATAGAATAATAAAAGGTATGAATTTTTCAGGAATATGGTTTTTGAAAATGTTTTTGAAAAAACAATTACCATTTAAAGCTAAGGTTGTTTTTGATAAGTCTTTTGAAGTTGAGACATTAGGTGTTCAAAAGATATTTGGTATAGGAGACTTATTACACCACAAAAATTCAGACAGATATGGATTTATTTATCAAGGAGATAAAACATTTGGTATTTATTCTTATCAATATAGAAATGGAAAATCGATTCCTTGGATAAAGTTAGGTGAAGTCAAAACCGATGAGCCCTTTTTTATAAACTTTTCTTTACCTGTTGTAGGTAAATACAAAATAGGTAGATATTTATATCCTTATTTCGAACAAGATGGTGATGATGAAAAAGGATCGCCACATACAATGAAATTACACATTAAATTTTATTCCAACACAGAAAGTGTTGATAATAATGAAGGTATATTTTTTGATTTAGAAAACTAAGCTCAATAAAATATAAACTTTATCGTTTTAAAGTATTATAATTCATATTAAAATAAAAAAACAAATAATGGTAGAAACAATTGTTAATCTAGATTTAGAAAAAAATCCAATTAGTCATATTGGTGTAGGTGATGTAATTTCTTTAAAAATTAAAGATTTATATGATTATGTTACTAAGGAAAGTGGAGAGTTTGAGATATTAACCGATGATGGGTATAAATCTATCGGTGATTTGTACAGAAAAGGTGACAAAAATATATTTCAGTTAATTTTATCTAATGGTTTTGAGTTAAAAGGATCCTCAGATCATTTAGTTTTAGTCGATACTACTAAACAAACAGATGATGAGGTAAATGATAATATTGAAGTGTTGGATGATAATACGTGGATTAGACTATCTAAAATTAAAGAAACTGATTGGGTTAAGACAGAAAATGGATCGTTCAAGGTATCTGATATAAACTATGTTGGTGTCGATGATACATATGACTTAGAAGTTTTATCTGATGACCATTCATATATTTCTAATGGTATCATATCACATAACACAGGTAAAAGTTCTATTGCTGAAGGATTGGCTATAAGAATAGCTGAGAAAAAAGTAAGTAGATTGTTATTTAACAAAAGAATTGTAATGTTAGATATGGCTTCTATGGTTTCTGGTACTAAGTATAGAGGACAGTTTGAAGAAAGAATTAAAGGTTTAATGAAAGAATTAGAAAAGAATAAAGATGTTATTCTTTTTATAGATGAAATACATACTATAATTGGTGCTGGTGGAGCTTCTGGTTCTTTAGACGCATCTAACATGTTAAAACCAGCTATGGCTAAAGGTGAGATTCAAATAGTAGGAGCAACTACATTAGACGAATATAGAAAACATATTGAACAAGATGGGGCTTTGGCTAGAAGATTTCAAAAAGTTATGATAGACCCAACTACAGTTGATGAAACTATTGAAATTTTAAGTAGTATTAAAGTTAGATATGAAGATCATCATAATGTTATTTTGAATGATGATATCATTCAAAATTGTGTTGAATTAACTGATAGATATATTACCGATAGACACTTACCAGATAAAGCAATTGATGCTATGGATGAAGTTGGTTCTATGGTTCATATGTCTAATATAAATGTCCCTAAGATTATTAAAGATTTTGAGAAAAAAATTGATAATATAAAAGATCAGAAAAAACAAGTTATTAAGCAACAGAAATATGAAGAAGCTGCTAAATTAAGAGACGAAGAAAAGAAACTCGAAGAAAGATTAGAAGATGAAAGAATAAAGTGGGAAGAAGAATCTGCTAATAATAAAAAGTTAGTCACTTTTGATGACTTAGCTGGTGTTGTTTCTATGATGTGTGGTGTTCCAGTTAACAAAATTAACGAAAGTGAGAATAAAAGGTTGACTAATATGTTTGAGACTATTTCTTCTAAAGTTATTGGACAAGATGGAGCTATTAAAAAGATGGTATCGGCTATACAAAGAGGTAGAGTTGGTATGAAAGATCCTAATAAACCACTTTTATCAGCTATGTTAATTGGTAACTCTGGTACTGGTAAAACAGAACTAGCTAAACAATTGGCTAGATTTATGTTTGATTCTGATGATTCTTTAATTAGAATAGATATGTCTGAATATACTGATAAGATATCTGTTAATAGAATTATCGGTTCTCCATCAGGATATGTTGGATATGAAGATTCTACTATATTAGACAAAGTAAGAAACAAACCTTATTCAGTTATTCTTTTTGATGAAATTGAAAAAGCTCATACTGAAGTTTATAACATATTTCTACAAATGTTAGATGATGGTCATATGACAGATTCACATGGTAGAAAAGTTTCTTTTAAGAATTGTGTTATTTTAATGACATCAAATGTAGGTACAAGAGTTGTTAAAGAATTTGGAACAGGAATTGGATTTGGAACTAAAACTAGTAAAGAAAAACAAGATGAGGTTAATAAAACAACCTTAGAAAAAGAACTTAAAAAGAAATTCGCACCTGAGTTTATAAATAGAATAGATGAAATAATTTATTTTAGAGATTTAGGTAAAGATGAAATCACAAAGATTATTGACATTGAATTAGACAAATCAGTTAAAAGAGCTGAAGAAATTGGATATAATGTTATTAGTGATGATTCTATAAAAGAAAAACTATTTGAAGTTGGTTTTCAACCAGAATATGGAGCTAGACCGTTAAAAAGAGCTATTCAAAGATGGTTTGATGATTCTATAACAAATTACATTATAGAGAAATCACCAAAAGAAGGTTCTAAGCTTTATTTAACATACGATAAAGAAGATGATAAGGTTAACGTAACAGGAAGAAAAACAAGAAAGAAAACTAAATAAATAAAAATAAACCCCGAAAGGGGTTTATTTTTTTAGTCTTTCTTCATAAAGTGTGTTTAGGAATAATAATCAAAATCTTTATCTATTATAAACTTAGTGTCTATAATACCTTTATATGATATACTACCCCAAATATTCAATGATTCTTCTAATTGTTCTTCGTGTGTTTTAGCTTTATTCCAACCGTATATATTTTCTAAATAGTCATCATCGGGTACAAACAAATCTTTATTTAATTTAGAAATTTCTATTTTAAGTCTTACTATTGGTCTATCATCATTTTCGTATTCATCTTCTCCAATTTCTTCATAGAACCATTCCAATTCATCCATTAAATGTTGTGGTAAGTTTGCTTTTGATAAAGAAGATTTATTTGTTAAAAATACTGCTTCTGAACCATTACTATAATTAGTATTTTTATTAGGTATTAAACCTTCTCTCATAATAGAATCTAAATTGTCAACCAACGTATAATGGTATAAAAACTTTTCATCTAATAGATGTCTTGTATAATCCTCAAATAATTTTATATGTTCCATAATATATATTATATCGACCACACTTAATGTGGAAAGACTATTTTTTTAATAAACACTTATACTTATTGAAATGTCGTTTAAGTTATTTTTAGCAATATCTTCTATATTAAATGTTATATCATAACTAGATGTTGTTGTTATGTTATCTAACATATTACTATTAGTTACAGAAATGATGTTTATATTATCCTCACTTAATGACATCGTACCATCTCTATTATCAACAACACTATCTATTAGACCATCTAATAAATCTGTTTTTGTTATTACACTAGAAGTTGCGTAAGTAGCAAATTCAATTTGTGTAGAGAATGTACTACCATCTAATGTATTATATGAAGTAGCAGTTAATCCGTTAAATGTTATAAAATCTCCAGTATTTTCATAATTTTGATTAAAATAAATAACTGGTGGTTCTAAATCTTTTAAAGGACATAAATTATTTAAATCAACTGAAGGATTATTAATTATATGGTTAAATAAAGATTCGGCTTGTATAGCGTTTTCTTCTGTTGAAAATTCTAAAAATGTATCACCTAAAACAGAATCATTAATTTTTAATATTTGAACTGTTCTACCAACTACACTTATATTTGAAATTGTGAAATATGCAAGT
>ERZ1039804.1335-NODE-1335-length-14285-cov-7.550457_pt1 | contig 14285 bp, 13 predicted proteins | sample MGYA00383089_ERZ1039804 | MGnify/ENA primary metagenome ERZ1039804 (study PRJEB29581, sample SAMEA5548359) | metagenome | biome: marine; feature: coastal; material: water | depth 1 m | study: Short-term variability in the microbial, nano- and picoplankton...
CCCCTGGGTAATATAGCCGGCAATATTATCGCCGGGAACCGGACTGCAACAGCGGGCGATCTGGGTAAGCAAATTGCCTACGCCGTGAATAAACACATCGGAGGATTTAAAACGCTGGGCGGCTACCGGTTCTTTGGAGGCAATTCTTTCAATCCCTTTGCTGCCGCCCTGGCGTACCTGTGCGGAGTTGATTACCTGTTCAACACCCACATCGCCGGCACCTATGGCCGCGTAGAGACCGGCAACACCCTGTTTGTTGTAGCGCAGGGCAACTTTCTCCAGATCTATATCAGTAACATTTAACTGGTTGAGTTCGCGATCGAGAAGCTTTTTACCCTCAATCCGATTCTGCTCCTGATTCTGCTTGCGAAACCAGTACTGCACCTGACTTCGGGCACGGTTAGTTTTTAGATAGCCCATTGAAGCGGATAACCAGTCCCGGGAGGGCTGGCCCTGGCGAGCGGTAATAATATTGACCTGGTCTGCGGTCTGTAATTGGGAGTTTAAAGGGGCAATTCGGCCGTTAACTTTGGCACCGCGACAGCGATGGCCAAGACCTGTGTGCACATAGTAGGCAAAGTCCAGGGGCGTCGCGCCCACTGGAAGATCAACCACATGCCCCTCAGGGGTAAAAACATAGATACGACCTTCGTTGATACTGGACTGGGATTGACTGAGCGAATCACTGCTTTCAGCTTTACCGCTGCTGGCCTCAATTTCATTTGACCATTCGAGAACCTGGCGTAGCCATTCAATCTTTTCCTCGTAACTTTTATCCGTCCGCTGGGCATCACTGCCCCCCTTATAACGCCAGTGGGCACAGACACCCAGCTCTGCCTCACTGTGCATATCGAAGGTGCGAATCTGGATCTCGAGAACTTTGCTGTCTGGCCCAATCACTGCGGTGTGCAGGGAGCGATAACCATTCTCTTTGGGTGCGGCTATATAGTCATCGTACTCGCCGGGAATATTTTCCCAGTGGCTGTGCAGCCAGCCGAGAACCTCATAGCAGTCGGCAATACTCGGCACCAGTACACGCAGTGCGCGGATATCATAGACCTCGGAAAAACTGAGGTTTTTGCGCTGCATTTTCGACCAGATAGAGTAGATATGCTTGGGGCGACCCGTGACTTCGCCCTCTATATTGGACGCTTTTAATTGCCCTTCAACCTGCTGCACAGCCTGTTTGATATAGGCCTGTCGATCGCGGCGCTTTTCGGCAAGCAGGCTGGCGATAGAGCTGTAGTCATCGGGCTGCAAATAGCGGAAAGAGAGATCTTCAAGTTCCCATTTAATATTACCCAGCCCCAGTCGATGGGCGAGGGGCGCATAGATATCGAAGACTTCGCGGGCAACACGCACGCGCTTCTCCCTGCTATCATTTTTGACCGCGCGGATAGCGCAGGTGCGCTCGGCAATTTTGATCAACGGCACGCGAATATCGTCGATAATTGAAACCAGCATTTCGCGGATTTTGCTCGCCTGCTGCCCACCCCCATGACCAAATACCGATCTGCCATGACTGTTATTTAAGGTGCTGACGACTGCCATGCGCAGAACTTTATCAATAAGCCCTGCGACTTCTGCGCCAAATTCGCTGCGCACTTTATCATTTGAGATACGCCCTTCACGAACGGCTCGATAGAGAATCGCGGCTTGCAGGCCAACACTGTCAAGGGATAGATCGGCGAGAATTTCTGCCATTTCCAGGGCGGTTTGAAAACAGCCCACGGCATTGTTCCACAGTTTGTCGGGATCAAAGTCTTGCTTGAGTGCATCGCTGGCAAAAACACAGGCGTGGGTAATATCTTCTGCGGCACTGGCTTCGACGTCACTGGATTCAAAGGTATAGCCCTGGACAAGACTCTCTACCCAGGCCTGGATATCGATCTGTTCGGCCTCTTCCTGAGGATGATGTTCGCGAACTTTAACCATGATTTTGACTCGAGTTATAGGCTTTCTACTGCTAGTAACTCTATTGGAATCTGTTTGGCTCTCGGCTTACCCGTAAATTCCCGAGGACAGGTAGCGGTCACCCCGATCACAGATAATAGCAACGATAACTGCATTTTCAACCTGCTGGCTAATTTTCAGGGCGGCGGATACCGAGCCACCAGAAGAAACACCACAGAAAATACCCTCTTCAACTGCCAGGTGACGCATAGTATGTTCGGCTTCTGCCTGGGAAATATCCATAATTTGATCGACCTTGGCAGCATCAAAAATACCGGGTAGATAGGCTTTTGGCCAACGGCGTATTCCGGGTATTGAGGCGCCATCTTCCGGCTGAAGCCCGACTATTTGGATATCGGGATTTTGCTGTTTAAGATAGGCCGAGACACCCATAATGGTGCCAGTGGTTCCCATGGAGCTGATAAAGTGGGTGACTGCTCCAGCTGTGTCTCGCCAGATTTCCGGTCCAGTTCCCCGGTAATGTGCCAGGGGATTGTCGGGGTTGTTAAACTGATCCAGGACCCTGCCCTTTCCCTGCGCCTGCATCTGCATAGCCAGGTCACGGGCACCTTCCATGCCCTGCTCTTTGCTCACCTCAATTAATGTTGCGCCATAGGCGGTCATTGCCGCTTTGCGCTCGGCGGTGGCATTGGCGGGCATGATTAATGTTATCGGGTAGCCCATCATTGCCGCAGCCATGGCCAGGGCTATACCGGTGTTGCCACTGGTGGCTTCAACCAGGTGATCGCCAGGTTTGATCTCACCGCGCTCCTGGGCGCTTTTAATCATGCTTAACGCTGGTCTGTCTTTTACCGAGCCAGCGGGATTGTCCCCTTCCAGTTTGGCCAGAATGGTATTAGAGCTATTGCCGGGCATTCGCTGCAAACGCACTAATCTGGTGTTTCCAATGGTCTGGTCTATGGTTGGGTACTGCATAATGGTTACTCTTTATGCTTGCGATGTTGGACAAATAATCGGGATCTTAGCGCTACATTGTGCCCGAACGCTTTGAATTGCGCCTCTTCAAGACTGTTATAGCTAATAATTGTTTTGCATAACGCGTTAGAATTCAGGTTAGAACTGCATAGGCCATAGCGTAATGGCGCTCGTCGGCCAGGCTAATCAACATTTTCTGACCGCCGCGATCGCGCATAACCTCAGCCGCACCATTGGCTAACTCGACAAAGGGTGCACCCTTTTCATCATTGCCAATAACCATATCCTGAAAGCTTACGCCGTGACCAATACCTGTGCCCAAGGCTTTGGCTATGGCTTCCTTGGCAGCAAAACGTTTGGCGACAAATGCCAGGCCATCACTGTGGCCCTGATATTGCAATTTTTCGCTGGGGCTAAGAACGCGGTCTATAAAGCGCTCCCCCTGTCGCTCGAGTACTTCGGCGATACGGGCAATTTCAACAATATCTGTGCCAATGGCTATGCTCATAATGTTAGTTCCAACAAGGTTCTCGCTTTTCAGGAGGTCTGGGACAGCAGGTGCTGCCGATAGAGCTCCCGACTGTGCAGTGGCCTGCCACCAAGGTAAAAGTCTATCACGCTGCGCAACAGTTGTTTGGCGGTTCGCAGTGGACTGCCCTGAGAAAATTCTCCCCGGGCAATATTGATTAGATCGCTACCGAGGTAACTCCCCTGCGCAGGGCTGCCCTGAGATTGAGAGTTTTGGTTGATCGACAATTGTAACCCCTGCTCGGGAATATACTGGTAGTAGCTGTCAGCTTGTAATGGTAAGCCGGTCTGGGCATCAGAATCCAATACCAACCCATAACCAAGCTCTTCGAGCAGGGTCATTTCCAGATGGCGCAACTGCACCTCATCCGGTTCGCCCTTACAGAGAATAGCGATAAAATTTTGATACTGTTGATAGAGGTATTGATGCATATCCTGCTCTTGGAGCAGACGATAGAACAGTTCATTGAGATAGAGACCGGTAAACAGACAGATCCCTTGCAACTGAACCGGCGCCTGGACGGCATCGGCCTTGGTCAGGGTTTTTAATTCGCCGCGCCCCTGCCAGCTAAATTGATGCTCTGTGTAGGGAAAAATTGGTCGGCTGATGCCCTTTTTATTTGGCTTGCGAAAACCTTTGGCAACACAGCGAATACGGCCGTGATTTTTGGTGTACAGATCGACCAGCAAACTGGTTTCGCGGTAGGGCGTCGAATGCAACAGGAATCCCGGCTCTGCCTCTATACGCACAATAGATTACTCGTCGATATAGCCAAGGCTGCGCAGTGCTCGCTCATCGTCGGACCAGCCACTGCGAACTTTAACCCAGGTTTTGAGCATCACTTTACAGCCCAGCAGGCTCTCCATATCCGCTCGCGCCTGCTGGCCAATATTTTTAATCCGCTCGCCTTTGTTGCCAATAATAATCTTCTTCTGACCCTCACGCTCTACCAGTATCAGGGCATCGATATGCGTGACCTTCGGTTCAACACGAAACTGTTCAATCTCTACAGTAACCTGGTAGGGAACTTCGGCACCCAGTTGGCGAGTTATTTTCTCGCGAACTATTTCCGACGCCAGAAAGCGCTCACTGCGATCAGTAATTTGGTCTTCGGGAAAAATATGCGACGCTTCGGGCATAAAGCTATTAATCTTTTCTTCCAACTGTTCAAAGTTGGTTTTGCGCAGGGCCGAGAGGGGGATTAAGTCAGCAGCATTGACCTTTTCGGAGAGAAACTGCAAATGGGGCAACAGTTCCTCTTTGTCCTCGACCAGATCGACCTTATTGATCGCCACGATAACCGGCACTTCATAGTTAGAGATATATTTGGCGACGTATTCATCGGCCTCGCTCCATTCGAAACGATCGACAACAAAAATTACCAGATCAACATCGGCAATCACACTGGCTGCCGAGCGGTTCATCACCCGGTTAATAGCACGCTCCTGGTTGGTGTGGATACCTGGAGTATCGACAAATACCACTTGAAGGTTCTCTTCTGTCTTAATGCCTAACAATGTGTGCCTGGTTGTCTGCGGCTTACGTGAGGTAATACACAGTTTTTGACCGATCAGGTGATTTAGCAGCGTTGATTTGCCCACATTTGGACGGCCGACAATGGCTGCATAGCCGCAGCGGGTTGGCGTATCTGTCACGACTTATTCCCCATTTTTTTGTACTTCGAGCTGTTTTAATAATTGTTCTGCAACTAACTGCTCTGCCTTGCGACGACTGCTGGCGGTAGCTTCGGAAATGCTTTCCACATCGGCAATCTTACAGCTGATAGTGAATAGGCGACTGTGATCCTCTCCCTGGATTTTTACAACCTCGTATTCCGGCAGCGGCTTGCCTCTGGCCTGCAACCACTCCTGTAAGCCCGTCTTGGGATCTTTGACTGGCGTATCCAAGGTAACGGCATTTAGCAATTCACCGAACCAATTCACCACTGATCGCTCAGCGGCTGCCATTCCTCCGTCCAAATAAATTGCACCAATCAAGGCTTCAATGGTATCGCCAAGAATTGAATCACGGCGATGGCCACCGCTTTTCATCTCTCCCTGACCGAGCAGCAATTCTGGGCCTAAATCAAGCGAACGGGCTACTTTTGCAAGGGATTCTGCGCGTACTATCTGTGAACGATTTCGACTGAGATCACCTTCACGGGCCTCTGGAAAACGCTGAAAAAGAAAGTTGGATACGGTGACTCCGAGCACTGCATCACCCAGAAATTCGAGGCGCTCATTATTTTTACTGCCGCAGCTCCGATGGGAGAGCGCCAGTGTTAAAAGGGTTTGGTCGCTGAACTTATACTGCAAGCGTTCCTGGAGTTGCTGAGCATTACTCGCCACGGATTTTCCTCAGGTTAATAATTTTGCTCGGCACTCTTAATAATCATCAATATTATCAGCAGCTTCGTATTTATTGCTAAATTTTAGAACTACATCGATATTGCCAAACATTTCGATTCGTTTTTCGTAATCCAGACTAATTCGGGTTCCGCTGTCATTACGAGTTATAGCGACTTTTCTTACATCCACATCGCGGATATTGTTGATGGTAAAAAAATCGGCAATCTTTCTGCGTATCTGTGAATTTGATTTACCATTGATATCTGACTGGCCAACCTGGTCAATTGCACTCTGGATAATTCTGTTGTCCAGGTAATGGGGGCCAAGTCTAAAAGCGATGGTTAACAAAAATCCAACAATAAACAGCGAAAATAACGCTGATGTTGTAGTCATACCCTTCTGAGTATTTATACCCATATCACGCTCCCTGAGATATTTTAAAACTGTTGCTGGCAACTAACCTTACTGGATTTTGCCGGCCCGTTCAAAACTCGGCAGGGAGAGAAATTTGTCCCAGAACATCCATCGGGCAAATGCCCTACCGACAATTCGATCTTCGGGGACAGGCCCCCAGACTCGGCTATCACTTGAATTATCGCGGTTATCGCCCATCATAAAATAATACCCCTCGGGCACTACAGCGGTAAAATTCTGGCTTAATCTGGTGGGTAACAATCGCTTTTGCATGGCGTGCTCAATGCCGTTTAGATCCTCGGTCATTACCACCGAACGAGGAGCGGACTCTTCACCCTCGAGGATTTTCTGAGTCATCTTGTCGCCATTAATATACAGCACACCATTCAATACATGTATTTCATCACCGGGCAGGCCGACAACACGCTTGATAAAGTAACGCTCTTCGTGGGGCGGGAAAAACACCATCACATCACCACGCTCTGGCGCGTTAATCTCAAGGATTTTATGGCGAATAACCGGCAGGCGAATGCCGTATGTCCATTTATTGACCAGAATAAAGTCGCCGACTTTAAGAGTTGGTACCATCGACGATGATGGAATCTGGAACGGTTCCACAACAAAGGAGCGCAATACCAAAACAAGGCCGAGCACTGGGGCCATTGATCCCATAAATTCGATAGGTCCTTCAGCCTGCTTGACCATAAACTTGTTGAGCAGCCAGAAAACAGCAGCTACCAGGAAAATCACAGTCAATATAAGCTCGAAATTAAGATCCATGTGGATCAGTCTCCTTTTCTATTCAAGACCTGCCGGCCAATTAACTTTTCAGTACCGCAAGGAATGCATCCTGGGGGATTTCCACACTGCCCACCTGCTTCATGCGTTTCTTACCGGCTTTCTGTTTTTCCAACAGCTTCTTCTTACGGGTAACATCACCACCGTAACATTTGGCAGTAACATTCTTACGCAGTGCTTTAACGGTGGTTCTGGCAACCACGGATCCACCAATAGCCGCCTGAATAGCCACATCAAACATCTGTCGGGGAATTAGCTCTTTCATTTTCTCAGCCAGTACCCGGCCTTTCTGCTGGGAGGTGTCGCGGTGAATAATAGCTGCCAGTGCATCTACTCGATCACCGTTGATCAATACATCCAGCCTAACCAGCGAGGAGGCCTGGAAACGCACAAAGCTGTAGTCCAAGGAAGCGAAGCCTCGGCTGACCGATTTGAGTCGATCAAAGAAATCCATCACCACTTCACTCATCGGCAGCTCATAGCTAATCGCTACCTGCCCGCCGACAAACTGCATATCTTTTTGTACTCCGCGCTTTTCAACGCAGAGTGCAATCACATTGCCAACATAATCTTTGGGAACCAGGATATTGGCTTCGCAGATCGGCTCACGCATCTCTTCCACATGGGCCGGATCTGGCAGCGCCGAGGGGTTGGATATATGTAGCAGATCACCAGAGGTGTTGAGAATTTCATAGACTACTGTAGGCGCCGTGGTAATCAGGTTGAGATCATATTCGCGCTCGAGACGCTCCTGGATAATCTCCATATGTAGCATACCGAGGAAGCCACAGCGAAAGCCAAAGCCCAAGGCGTCGGAACTCTCCGGCTCGAAAAACAATGAGGCATCATTGACCGCCAGTTTAGCCAGTGCTTCGCGGAAGTCTTCAAAATCATCGGAGTCCACCGGGAACATACCCGCATAAACCTGGGGTTTTACCCGCTGGAATCCCGGTAGAGGGTCAACATCAGAGGTGCTCAGGTTGGTAATGGTGTCGCCTACAGGCGCACCGGAAATATCTTTAATACCAGCGACCATAAAGCCAACTTCACCGGCGCTGAGAATGCCGGTCTCTTTGCGCTTGGGTGTAAATACGCCGACACTGTCAACCACATGGGGCTTGCCAATGGTCTTGGTGACAATTTTGCTCTTGCTGGTCAATGTGCCCTGCATAACGCGCACCAGAGAGACAACACCGAGATAGTTATCGAACCAGGAATCAATAATTAATGCCTGTAAGGGGGCATCTACATCACCCTCAGGTGGTGGCACTTTAAGCACCAGCTCTTCGAGAATCTCATTGATTCCCTCACCGGTTTTAGCACTGCAGCGCACTGAATCAGTGGCTTCAATACCGATAATATCTTCAATTTCAGCGATAACCTTTTCAGGCTCCGCCTGGGGTAGATCCATCTTGTTCAACACCGGGATCACTTCCAGCCCCTGTGCAATAGCGGTATAGCAATTCGCCACGGATTGCGCTTCTACACCCTGGGCAGCGTCGACGATCAACAGCGCGCCTTCACAGGCCGCCAACGAGCGGGAGACCTCATAGGAAAAATCCACATGCCCGGGGGTATCAATAAAGTTGAGTTGATAGGTCATACCATCTTTCCCCGTGAAAGGCAGGGTAACGCTCTGGGCTTTAATCGTAATACCGCGCTCGCGTTCAATATCCATGGAGTCGAGAACCTGGGCGGCCATTTCACGCTCGCTCAGGCCTCCACAAACCTGAATAAAGCGGTCTGCGATGGTCGATTTGCCATGGTCAATATGGGCAATAATAGAAAAATTTCTGATGTGACTGAGATCGGACAAGGTGTTTTCACTACCATTAAAAAATGCGAGCGGAGTTTAGCTTATTTATGGCTGTTTCGCTATCAACCGCGCGCCTCTTTAACAGAGACACGCGATCATTAAAGCGTCAATCCACAGGGGCAAAACTATGGCTTGATAATAATGGTTCTGGAAATGGCCCGACCCTGGCGATAAAAGCGAATCAAAATCGGGGTATCAGTTGGCAGTTCGCGGACTACCTGATCGTATTCATCGACATCATCAATACGGCTATAACCGAGCTGTAAAATAATATCACCGCGCCGCAAGCCCGACCCCGATGCTGCAGAATCTGGCGTTATTTGCTCAATGACAACACCGCCGCGAATACCCAGAGAATTCAACTCGCGCTCACTCAAATCCTCGACAACCAGCCCTATTCGATCACTGCCATCACCGCGACCGGCGACAGCTTCATCGCCACCCTCCAGGGCACCAATTTCGACACTGAGTTTTTTCAGTTTGCCCTTGCGATACAGCACGACCGGTGCTTTTTTACCCGGCTTGAGCATGCCGACCACATGGGGCAGATCGCCGGAGTCAACAATTGGTTGCCTGTTAAAACGCACAATAACATCGCCGGGCTTAATGCCACCCCTGTCCGCCGGACTTCCGGGCTCGACGGCGTTTATCAGTGCACCCTGAGGCTTATCTAAATCCAGTGAGCGCGCCAGGTCTCTATCGACATCCTGAATCACCACGCCGAGCCAACCGCGCTGCACCACACCGTTTTCTTTAAGCTGCTCAACCACACCGATGGCAACACTAGCCGGAATTGCAAAGGATAGGCCTATGGAGCCGCCAGAGCGGGAGTATATCTGTGAGTTGATACCCACCACTTCGCCATCGAGATTAAATAGCGGTCCGCCGGAATTACCCGGGTTAATCGCCACATCGGTCTGTATAAAGGGTACATAGTTTTCACCTTTGTCGGTGGGAATACTGCGTCCAATGGCACTGACAATACCGACACTAGCGGAGTAATCAAGTCCGAAAGGCGAGCCTATAGCCAAGACCCATGCACCAACCTTTAACTTGTCGGGCTTGGCAAACCTGAGCACCGGTAACTCTTTGGCTTCGATTTTTAACAGCGCTAAATCTGAACGCCGATCGGTGCCAACTATCTCGGCAGTAAACTCACGGCGATCTGAAAAACGCACTACTATCTCATCCGCACCATCGACGACATGGTGATTGGTAAGAATATAACCATCATCGGAGATAACAAAACCTGAGCCCAGGGAAAATGCCGGTCGCGGCGCCTGCTGCCGACCTCGCTGCTCGAATAATTCGCGGAAAATCTCTGGGATTTGTCCGGGAGATATTTGCGATCCCGAACTTTTACGCGACTTTTGCACAGTATTGATCTTAACCACGGCAGGAGAAGTTTGTTCAATCAGTGCGGTAAAGTCGGGTAACTGGGCATTCGCGACCAGTGATGTAAACAGAATAAAAACAAACAATGTCACTGTGGCAAATCTTTTAATCACAGAATTTTCTCCAATATTAATAATCGCTTTAAGGTAAAAGTGTTATCGGCATTAGTAAGAATAGTCGAGTAAAAAGTCACATAAGTACGAGTACAAAAGACTCGAACAGAAAATAATAGGTAAAGCATCATCAGGAGTAGTTAATACAGATCATCGAACCTGGACAATTTCCGGGTCAGTATCAGAGCCGACTAAAATCGGGTTGTAGCGCAGGTCATTGCGTGATTTTTTGCTGTGCATTCGAACCAGCCATCCGCCCAAGACTAATCCAGCCAGCGCACCACCAATACTCTGCAAGTCGCCGCCACCACCATATATTCCAACCACCATGGCGCCGGCCACAGCCCCAAAGATTGGCAGTAAATAGACCAACAGAGAGGCGAACACTATCACGTCCTCGGGAACCCCTATGGTCACCGACTGGCCGACAGAAAATTTTTGTTGTGATTGATTATCCAGCAAAACCCGAATACTGGCTGTCTTGCCCGCCAACTTGGAAAGAAACTTTTGCCCACAGCCTTTTTCAGCCACACAGACTTCACAGGCGGACTTCTGAATTGTCTCGACCCAGAGACCATCAGACTCAACCGCAACCACTGTTCCCGTTTCAAGAATCATAAGCGCATACCCCTAGTTTCAAGGTGATATACCTATAGCACTGGCCACCTGACTGGCTGTGCCGCGAGGAATTTCACCGACTACACAGATTGCATACTGATGGCCATTAATATCGGCCTTGGTCAGTACGGCAACAGTTGCACCCAATTTTGCATCAACCGACGGTAGCGCTTCGCCCTTTACCGAGTCGATAAAGACTGAGAATACTGCCAGACCATCGGTAAACATCATGGATTCCTGACCATTGGCATCTGGGGATTGGTAGGACGCCAAAACAAAACCTGACGGCAGCCAATTGAGTTGCCACATTGATTGCGGACTTAGCATTTTGCGATTTAATTGAACACAGTCTGCCTGGTCAATATGGTCAATTTCACTCCCTTGTATCTGGGAATCCATCTCTGATAAAGCGCCACCAATACTAATATCTACAAACTGAAACCGCTCGAGGGGTTTGCCGGCATGACTCATCAAGACAGACTGCAGCATCAGACCGGACTGCTTGTCGATAGCCAGCACATAGCCATAGCGGTATTTATCCTTCGGCAGTACATGCACCATTGAGACCTGGCGATTGGCGATGCGCCCATCCCCTTTGATGTGGAACTCATAGAAATCTTGCAGGCGTGAGTAGTTTTCGTCGTTTATCTTATAGGCGTGACCGCGCAGCAGCATATCGCCAGTACGAAGACAGTCGAGATTGTCAGAGCGACTTACCACATCGCGTTGCATGCCATCCATATGCAAGAGGCGCTCATAGGTTTTGCCATCTCGCACTTCATGAATAAGTTTTGCACTGGCGAGATTACCGCGGTGCTCATAGGTGAAGACACCGGTGTAATTAAGCTCGCGTGAGGCTTTGGCCATGCGCTCCATAAGGTCTTGAGCAGACTCCATCGGTTCCGCAAAGAGTGACCCATGCAATAAAACGGCGGCTACCAAAGCTGCCTGTTTAAGGACGTTAGATGTTGCTCTTAGCGTTTTGTCGACAGTGATGGATACAACCATTAGGATTTGCTATTCCTTATCGGATAATGCCTCGCCCGCACTTTTACCACCTATTTCACTCAATCTGGCGAATGGCAACATTCCCTGATTACTATTGAGTGCTGCGTGGCTGGAATGTTTGGTCATAATATTATTGAGGTAGGCGCGCAACTCGGCCTCTGAATACTGCGCTTTGACTTGCTGCTGAGGCACTTGCTGAACCTCTAGCACCGGAATTGTGCGCTGAGAGCTCTTATTATTGCCGCCTGCACTGACAGTGCGGGCATTGATAACTGGCTGGAAACCAGAGGGAAACTGAATCGCCGGACCAGTATTCTCAGCGGGCGCTTGAGCAGAGGCAAATTCTGACATTCCACTGCCACCATTAATTAGACCGTTACTGCTAGGGGTATTGAGCTGCTGCACACCAAACACTGAGACAAGAGCGACGGAGGCGGCTATAGCGAAACGTCCAGCCGAACCGGCAAATACTGCAAGACCGCCGCTGCGATGCGCCGGCTCCTGATCAATCGCCGCAGAAATAGCCACTGAGTAATCCACCGAGGTAGCCACTGGGTCGCCTTTGATTGTCGCCGAGGCCATATGATAACGCTTCCAGCGGTCCCTTAACTTGGGGTCCTCTGCAACCGCTTTAAGTAGGCGATGAGTCTCCATTTCAGTGGCTTCCCCATCCATAAGTGCGGAGAGTGACTGCTCAAGTCGTTCCTTGTGATCGCTCATTCATTTACCTCTTCGTGTGAAATTAGCGCTAATGTTGAATTTCACTAAATTTATTAAATAGCAGTTGGTTGGAAACTGTTCGTTATATAAATACTGTGGATAAGACCGACGATTATTTAAAAGGTTCACCATTACTTCATGCCCCTTCAATTAATTCTAGAACTCGCACATCAATAGCCTCTCTGCCACGGAAAATTCGCGACCTAATAGTCCCCACCGGACAGTTCATCACCGAGGCAATATCCTCATAACTGAGGCCTTCATATTCACGAAGTGTCACCGCTGTCCGCAGATCCTCGGGCAACTCGTTAATCGCCTTATTGATAACCTCTTCAAGCTGATCTCGAAACAGCTGGTTCTCCGGGGTGCCAAAATCTTTGAGCTGCTCGCTGCCAGAATAGTATTCGGCATCATCCAGATCGACATCTGAGGATGGCGGTCTTCTACTGCGGGCAACCAGGTAGTTCTTTGCGGTATTTACGGCGATTCTGTAAAGCCAGGTATAAAACTGGCTGTCACCACGAAACTTGGGCAGTGCTCGGTAGGCTTTGATAAAGGCCTCCTGCACTACATCCCTAACTTCATCACTGTCGCGAATAAAGCGTGCGACGATGGCATGTACTTTGTATTGATATTTGAGTACGAGAAGATCAAAGGCGCGCTTATCACCTTTTTGCACTCTGACGACGAGCTGCTGATCAGTGGCTTCTGTCTTTTTTTCTGTCATTTAACAGTCCATTTATCCTGCATTTCCGGGTTATTATTGTTTCTTAACGCTAATATAAATAACGGTAATCAAAGACAGACCACCAACAAGCAATTTAGTTCGCTTGTCATTTGAGCTTATACTATCATGCCGCGTCAAACGATTGTGACCCAACCATGAAACAAACCCATATCTACGATGTTCTGATTATAGGCAGTGGTGCCGCTGGTTTAGCAGTAGCATTACAGCTGGAATCACACTTGCGTGTCGCGCTGATTAGTAAAGCATCGCTTCAGGGTGGAGCCTCATGGTTAGCTCAGGGTGGTATCGCCGCAGTAATCGATAAAAACGACAGTGCTGAAGCGCATATTGCCGATACACTGGTTGCTGGCGCAGGGCTCTGTCACGAGGAAGCCGTGCGCTTTGTGGTCGAAAATGGTCCGGCCTCGGTGCATTGGCTGATCAACAAAGGTGTTGATTTTACCCGCGAAGAGGACCAGACAACCTACCATCTGACTCAGGAGGGTGGCCACAGTCATCGGCGCATACTGCACACTGCGGATGCTACCGGTAAAGAAATTACCGGAACACTGGTCGATCGTGCCATTGCCGCCGAAAATATTGATATCTATGAGCACCATTGCGCTGTCGATCTGGTTACTCAGGCAGACAACAACTCGCGTAAAATCCGCTGCACCGGCTCCTACATATTGGATATCAAAACTGGTGCAGTCTCGCTGTTTAGGGCCAAGAGCGTTGTTCTGGCCACCGGTGGCGCCAGCAAAACCTACCTCTACACCAGCAACCCCGACGGTGCCAGTGGCGACGGTATTGCCATGGCCTGGCGTCGCGGCTGTCGCGTCGCCAACTTGGAATTTAACCAGTTTCACCCAACCTGCCTCTATCACCCTAAGGCCAAATCATTTCTGAT
>ERZ1039804.1336-NODE-1336-length-14282-cov-6.838898_pt1 | contig 14282 bp, 28 predicted proteins | sample MGYA00383089_ERZ1039804 | MGnify/ENA primary metagenome ERZ1039804 (study PRJEB29581, sample SAMEA5548359) | metagenome | biome: marine; feature: coastal; material: water | depth 1 m | study: Short-term variability in the microbial, nano- and picoplankton...
GCTCCTACATCAACACCGAAGTAATTACCTCCGAATGCTCCATGCTCTATTACCTGCCTTGGAGTTAGTAGTGGATTAAATGTAAGTCTACTCATCTTCTCTTTCCTCTTTTAGTTCTTATAACATCTTCAAGCTTGACTTCACCTCTAAGCTTCCTGGCTAATCTCTCACGTTCTTCTTTCATCTCTCTGGCTACTTGTAAGTAAAGCTGGCTGGAATGTTCACATCCTATGTATCCTTTTTTCATAACCATCCAATTATAATGTTCAATGCTATTAATATATTAGTTATTATAGCTTGAGCAACTATGATCGTTCTAAATCTAGCTACTACATCTGCTTCTTCATTAGTCTTACCAATCTTCTCTCCTAATGCTCTTGCCCATAGTCTCCACATATCTTCTAATTTATTAAGTTAAATTCGCGCGTGCTCACTTCGTTCGATGAGGAGAGGACCGCCCCTCCCCCTCTTCACTTAAACTTTCTACCATCGCCTGCTCTATCGCTCTTTGGATGGGGCAATCATCTTCCATCCAATCCCATTCTCTTCCACTATTGATCATACTATTCGAATAAGTTTAATTGGAGTCCTTCTACTTTTTTAGGAGTAATCTTATAAGCAGCTTGAACCTTTCTAGTAGGTAAGAACTTATTCGAGTCCCAATCTAATAACTCTCCATCTTTAACAGTTAGAGCATGCTTGGCAACCATCACCATAAAAGTTCCTTTAGGATGATCAGCTATAAAGCTTTTTAGAGTCTTCTGTCTCCAAATGATATCTCCTTTAACCTTATATCTATTTTTAATATCTGACTTCCCTAACACTTTTACATTGACCGAATTGTTTCCAATCGAAAGCTCGCCACTATCAAATTTAAGCATCTGAGTAGTAATAGCTAAATTAGAAGTTCCTTTTTTATTCTCTCTACCAAATACTTCATTACAGAATTTATGAGCTATATCATAAGTAACAGAAGCAGCAGTAGCTAACGAACGTACTACACAGTCGTTCTTTTCTTCTTTAGCAAGTTGAGAATTAAATGTTGAATAAATTGAATTTGTTGATAAGTACATAACCTTTATTTTTAATAATTAATATACCTTAATATAAGAAGAATATCTCAGTTACGCAACTAAATCTTATACTTTTTTTTATATTTATCTGCAAATGCTGCGCCTACTCCTATCTCTAATATTTCACACCCTTCCGGAAGCTTATTAGACCTGTTAGTAAGGAGAGGGTCTGGGCATCTAAGATCAGTGAAAACTTTCAACCAATACTTAGAGCCAGACTTCTTCTTATAGACCACTGCAATAGGGGTCCGTAGAGGAGGGACATATTTACTCACTCGATAAGTTTTTAAAGTACTCAATTAAAAAGTTAGTTTCCTTTACATTAAGTTTCCTCATCTCTGTAATACCTTTAGGCATATCCTTAGTCCAGAAGTTATGAAATCTTACTTCACCTGTACCATCTGTCATCTTATAACCGCCAAACTTATCGACTACTAATTGGAATAAGTGTTGCTCAAGTTGCTCAGCTTGTAGTCTATTTTCACACCAGTAGTTAGCTAATAGATTTACATCCTGTAATAAACCTGTTGTTACTTCTTCTTTAAATCTAGTTTTAATAACATCTTTCTTATTAGTAAGTCCAACTTTATAAATCGGTATACGTTGATTGTTATCCATAAGATAAGCTTTTACTAAATAGACTTGAGTAGGCATTGCTTCTACTTCCTTATTTGATAAGGAATCAAACCAGACTACATCACCTACTTTAGAATTACTTAGCCCTCCTTCTTTCCATAATCTATTCAACGTAGTTTTTTTCCAGACCTTTGTATTAGGTCCCATAGCAGTTATTCTCTCACCTTCAGGTAGAATATTTGCAGCTTTCATTTTTCCATAAACATAATTGTCACTTTTACCTAGTACCTGTGCAATATCTGCAGCAGAATACGCTTCTTCTTTAAACATAATTTTATAGTTTTAAATTAATTTTCAAACCAATATAACATCTTGGCTCTGCTCATCCCTCTGTCTTCTGAGACAGATTGTACTGCTTCTATCATATGGGGTGTTTGTTTTTCTTTTTTTAAACCCTCCAAACCATCAGATAAAATGCTCACGACCTCTTGACGTCTCAATTTAATAGCGTCATAGGTGCGTTCTAAAGTAGTAGCGATATCATCGCATAGTACAGTTACATCTCGTTGTTTTACACCATCAAGGTATAAATTTAAAAATTGTGTAGATTCTTGGATTGACCAAGGCTCTAGGTGTCGTTTTGCTTTTTTAGTTCTCATGTTATTATCTTTATATATTATAAATATAAGAAACTATCCTCGTATATCCAACTCTTTCCCATATAACTTTAATTTTAATCTCTCATACATCTCACCAATGTAGTCTTCAGTCTGATATACTCTGAATAATTTCTGGGTATATTCACTGTTCTGTTTAAAGAAGTTATTAATATAATTTCTAGCTGAATCACAGTGATCTAAAGTTGTGCATGAGTCTATTACTCTTAGAGCTTTCTTATAACTCGGTATTGAATTTCGCATATTATCTATTATTAAAAAAGGTTACTAAAAAGATTGTTAATTGTATAGGCCAGGTAAGAATATGAACTATACGTGTTCTATAATTCCAATCAGCATTCAGACTGGTGGACGTATAAATTTCAAGTCCTGAGGCCCATATGAGTCCTATTATAATGTAACTAGCCATTTTTTACTTCTTTTATATGTTTACAATTTCTATGAGATATATACCCCCAGCAGGAGCAACTTAACTCATTCTTAATATTATATCTAACTATATACTCCTCACCGGTTCTAGCTGATATAAACTTCCATTGCTCTTCTTGTTTATTATCTTCAAATAGTTCAGCAAATGGTTTCGCTTCTACTACAATATCATCTAAAGTAGTAGTAGGAAGAACTTCCGTCCAAGAAGGAGTATGATAATGCTTTCCGTTAATATGAAGCAATCCTCCTTTACCTACATTAGTATATGGTACGGTATATTTCATTTACCCTTTATATAAGTTACTACCCCATCCTACTCTCTGATCCATCTTTCTAATAGTACCAGCAGCTTCAGCATCTTTGATAATCTCAGTTTCAGCATACTCAGTCTTTCCAGAAATAATATTCCTTACATACCAAGCATTAGTAGTCGAACACTTTACACAAGTCTTAGTACCAGGTAAAGCTTTTAGTCTGAGAGGATTTATATCCTCAGTACATTTACAGCACTTCATTAGAATGGTAATTTTTCGTCAACATTTTCACTAACTGGTCCACAATAGTCTAACTCTCTATAACCAAAAGAAGCAAACGGTTGCTCACCTATTTCAGTTATTTGAGGTCTAGCATTAGGATACTTTTCATCGATCTTATCTGCCATCTTATGAGCTCTTTTACGAGCCATATAATCGTTCTCTGCATAGACATAAACGTCTAATTGAACAGCATATCTTTTTTTATCTTTCATAATTTAATTATTATGAGTTAAGTGTTGATCTAAATTCCATTCTATCATTTGCAGAAGGTCTCCTTCAGGGTCACCTAACTCCGTCCATTCAAATAAGATAGATTCAGATAAAGACAAAATAACTTCACTTGATAAGGGCGGAACCTTTTCGTTATTCAATCGCTTGAGAGCAATTATGTCTCCTAATTCTGATTTAATGTAATCTAATAATCTATTCATAACCTTTATTTTTATTTATACTCTAATATACGAACTTTATCTCAGTTAGCCAACCAATTGCTTATTTACTTTAGCTCTTCTAAGTAGAGACTCTACCTTCTCCATTCTAACACTCGTATAAGTATCAGTAACATCAGTATCGATATAAGATTCAGTTTCACTATCCCATCTATTAGACTTCTGAGTAATCTCTAAGTCAGCAGACTTACCTGAAGCAGTCATTCTTAATACTCTTAAGCTTTTAATTCGGCCGATAGTCCAATCATATCTTACATCAAGTTCTGGTAAAGTACCGCGACTATATCTACCGTCTTCAGACTTAACAAACTTAACTCCTTTAGAAGTAAGAATTTCAGTTAAAGACTCTTTCTCTAATATATCTATATCTCTAGATTGATCATTAATAGACTTTCTAATAGCTGATTGAGCTTCTCTAAAAGTGTCAATTAACTTATTATATTTAGCTTCGATTGTATTCCATGCAGCCATAATATCATCATTATGATCTACAGCACATTGCATAAACTCAAATCTAGCTTGAGATTGATCTAGCATAGACTCATCTATTTTTTCGTATGTTGAACCATTGTGATAAACTCTAGAAGATTCAACCTCATCAGTCATCTTATCTCTTGACCATCTATCTTGAAGTTCATAAGAAACTATAGTACCATAACTATCACCGTCATAGTGAAGACCTATTCTAGTATCACTATTAGCAGTACAAACAAACTTATCATCTGATACACTAAAGAATGAGTTAAGCATAAGTTTCTGCTCGTTCTGTTTACGCAATCTTAATCTATTCGTTCTGTAATCTAGCTTGTTAGCATCACCTTCAAGCTGCTCTAATCTAATTTCAAGAATTTCTACTCGTTTTGACATAACCGTTTATTTAAATATTATACCTTAATATAAGAAAAATAATTCAGACTAGCAACTAATTTAGTTACTTAAAGGAGCTTTTATTAAAGGTTGAGATTTATAATCAATTAACTCTACATCGAAGTCTCCTCTGTATATATCGTAACAGCTAAGTTTAACAGAAGGAAGATCATATGGAACTCTAATAATCTGTTGAGTAGCTTGATTTAAATGATTGCTATACAAATGTATATCTCCAAAGTTTCCTATTAGTTCTCCAGGTTCTAATTTAGTCTCTTTACATAATAGCAAAAGTAATAAGCCGTAGCTACTAATGTTAAACGGTACTCCTAGGAATAGATCAGCACTTCGTTGATTCCACATCAGAGAGAGCTTACCATCTGCTACATAACACTGGAATGAATAATGGCAAGGAGGAAGAGTCATCTTATCTAAATCTTCTGCATTCCAGCTATCTACTAAATGTCTTCTGCTATCTGGATTGCTTATGATACCTGTAATAAGATTCTCTAGTTGATCTATTCCGTTTATATCTCTCCATTGCTTTCCATATACTGGACCTAACTCACCCCACTTTTTAGCAAACTTATCATCTGTTTTAACTAACTCAATAAATTGTTCTTGAGTTTCAAAATGATCATGAGGAACTTGTAACTTACAGTATCTTTTATAAGCATCACCATTCCAGATATTACATTTATTATCAACTAAGTACTTGATATTAGTATCTCCTTTAAGGAACCATTTTAACTCTGTGACCATAGTCTTGAATGCTACCTTCTTAGTAGTTAATATAGGAAAGCCTTCTGACATGTTATGCCTGATAGAAGCTCCAAAGGTAGATAATGTTCCTGTTCCTGTCCTATCTTCTTTATTTTTTCCGGTTTCTAAAACTCTTCGGAGAAGGTTTTGATACTGTTGATCTAAATTATTCATCAGTTAAATTATTGGTTTAGTTTTAATATGATTGTATATATTCATAGCATAATTGTAGTTTCCCTCTGTGCCCATATGCCAATCGTCAATTCCTCGTGAATATTTTGTTAAATAGTCTTTTTCAAAATCTATATCAAATGTATTTAAATTAGTAATATCGAAATAGTACTTAAACTCAGAAGATACTAATAAGTTGATTACGTCTATTCCTTTGTCTTTTAAATATAGATTGACTTGGTTTACTATAGTTTTGTTATCAAACCTTTCACTATATTGTGTATGAAAATCTTTAAACCAGATTTCACTTCTACCTTTACCCCAACTGTTTATTAATCCAGTGTCTGTTTCTTTATCTAGAAAAAAATGATACCTATCAGGATATGTCCACAGAATGATGACTGTATCATCCAATTTAAATGAGAAGTTAAATACGTTATGTTGTATAGTTCTATTACTAGCTCCAGGACTACCTAAATTAATTAACTCTTTGTCAAGCTTATCAGAAAGTATAGATGGCCAAGATTCCCTAGAAGGATTTGATACGCCCTCACAATAAGTATGGCTACAACCTAGAGTAATTAGTCTACTCATAATATACTTTTTTGAATATTAGAATTTACTTTAGACCAAAAATTGTCAACTCTATCATACTGGTGGTATATATAGTATTCTTTTTTAGTATCCCAAGCTGTGCAAGATAAATTAATTACATAGTTACTATCGATGACATTGTAATTATATTTATTGTATGCAAGTATGTTAAATGCCATTTGGTCTACTGTGCTTTTCTTTACTTTTAATTCTGATTCAAAGGTGTAGTTAAAAACATCTTCAAATAGATTTATAATATTTTCATTCTTCCCTAATACTACACCTGCACATAAATGATGTTTGTTTTTAATTGTATCGTATTTAGTAGGATACATTTTCATCATCTCTTTTGTAGCCCACTCATTATCTAAGAGTGGGTAGTCTCCATCGATTCCTATATGTAATTTACTTGACTTATACAATTCGGGGTTCTTATGAAAGTATACATCTCTGCAATCAACACTCAGTACTTGTTCATTAGCATCATAATCTAAGAGTACATCAGATATATCTTTAAATCTTTTTGTAACAACTTGAATATTATCTAAATCTTTTTGATAGATAATCCAACCATTATTATTTAAGTATTCCTTAGTAGAGTTATTACACTCATACACAATCATTATCTTCTTCCCTGTATACCCTGAGTTATTTAAAGAGTTTACAAAGCTATAGAGATTATCAACTGTATATTTATCACATGCTGATATAACAATCATATTAACGTATTAGCCGTATATGAGTATTCTTTCCTGCTTATCTGTATTTAATAGACTTCTTTGAAGAGATTTACCCTGCGGTCTTTTAGAAGTCTGTTCGTACACCAATCCATCTACAGTTATATGGTAACCTGCTAACACAGTTTCAGAAATTCGTGCGTTAACTCTCGATGGAGAAATAAAATAAAGTTTTTTCATAACATTTGTTTTTAATAGTTTATATACCTTAATATAAGAATATTATATCAGAGTTACAACTATATAAGGGGGTTCTTTAAAGGTATCTTTCTATAGGTTATTACAGGTATAGTATAATTCTTTTGATTAGTATATCTTAATCTATCTCTAGCTAACTCACTGTCACTAAGCTTATACTTTCTTTTTTCTAATTGAAAAATTGGCTGTAATGCTCCCATAAGTGCATTTCTAAACTGTATACAAACTGCCCTATTAGACTCAAAGACAGGACCGGCCCAAAAAGAAAATATACCGTCTTTTTTTAATAATTTAGGAAGCATAGGAATAAACTCTTCTAAAAATCCTAATCCACCGGCGTCGTGAGGGTTTAAAATATCATATGCATCAAAGTAAATTGAATCAAATTTATCTTCTATCCCGTCTTTTAATCCTTCTTGCCAAGTAAATGGAAGCACATGAACATTAGGTTTATTAAACCATCCATCGGTCTTCATTTTTTTTAATACATCTGTGTGGGGTTCACATATATAGTGTGCCTCTACTGGGTATGTCTGTATAAATCTATCTATTATACCTAATCCAAATCCTATATTAAGTACTCTACCTCCTTTACTGCAGATAATTTTAGCAGACTCATCCATCCATTCAGTCTCCCAATCCATCATTACAGGTTCACCGTAACCATCGTAAACAGCTTTATTACCATCAAATGTTAATTTTTGATCTAAAAATTTTGTTCTCATATTAAAACTGTTTTTCTACTAATTCTTTGTTTTTTAGTTTGAGCTATTGTATTCTCATACACTTCCCTATTAAACTCGGCAAACTCAGAAGTTAGGTAATTAATAACTTTATTAGAATAAAATATATCTTCATAATATATTACTTCTTGTTTTAACTCTAAGCCTAACTGTTCTATTTGTTTCTTTTGATCCTTTACTTCTTCGTAGTTAATTACTTTCTCTATTTCATTTAAAGAAGCTTGCGGTATATCTTCATATACATATAAACCTTTAGTACCGTATTCTATAATATGCTCTCTATAGTATAAATTTACTAAACTTTCATAATGGTCTTTATCATCTAACCTTGATAAAAGTATAACCTTATCAAAAAATAAACAGAATTCTTTTAAATTGTAACCAACATTATTATTAGGGCTCATCCTGAATATAACTCTATCTTTTCTAATAGAAGATTCTATAAAAGAGCTGTTTTGCTCATATGAATACGAATCAGGTATACTAATATAAGGAATATCTAAGGACTTAGAGAGAGACTTTATGAATGAAGAAGAGCCAGTACGAGGAACACAGACAAATAGTATTCTCATATTACTGTCTTTTGATATATAAAGTTATCTTCAGAAAGATGATAGGTTAAACTGTACCGTATACCGCTGGTAATTAGCTTAACTTCATGTAACTCCTTGCTTAAAAATAGAGAATAGTCGCCTTGTGTTCTACTTTGAGGCTGATCTAGTACATAAAAGGTTCCTCCTTCATATTCATTTTCATCTGTAAGTTGTATGACTAAGGTCTTAAATATAGATCCTGTTCCATAGAAATTAAAATCGTGATGAGGTTCAAAATAATCACCTTCACAGTATCTTGCAATCTTAACATATTCAGGTAAAGATACTATACCTATTGAGGACAGCTTACTTAGGAGAAAATTTCTAAGTATAGGATTGTTGCAATCTAGATATCTACCACTAACTTTAGTTCTAAACTTAATGGTATTAACTTCATCTATCTTTTGTTCCAAGTATTTAGTACTAGCTAAACTCTCATCTTCATTCCAGAAAGATAGAACATGCTTACATTCACCTTTTGACAATAACATTTTTTAGCTTTTATTACAAATGTTTAGCTTTAAAATAAGTAATAAATGATCCTAGAGTAGTTGAAATAGAGGTAGCTCTTGCTGATGTAGCTGGTGTTACTGTTCTATTATTTACTGCTTTATACGATGTGGACTTGTATACTGTTGCCATATTGAATATTTTTATAGTTGTTATTTATTGTGTACTAAAATTCCGTTAGCATAAAAGTTATGATTATCTTCTATTCTTAAAGTAGTAGTCTGAATATCTGCATCTAATAAGCCAGCGTCTATATCTTTAATGGCTGATTTAGATCCGTCTACTTTAATAAGTACGTCTCCTATCTCTATCTTTTCTACTTCTAATCCGTATAGCGAAGCAGTTTTATCCGGATTAAATGCTTTTAATGCTAATCCATCAACGAAATAAGGATGATCGTAAGTTGAAGAAACTTTAGTCCCGTCTTCTAATGTATATTCTATAATATCATTATGCTTAGCAGAGATTACACCGTACACAGTTTTAGATTCTTGCTGACCTGATTTTTCGTTTAAGGTTAATACTTCATCCCCTTGTTCTACATCTTCGATATTTTTTACATCTCCATTTGCTAAAGTTACTTCTGTACCGTCGACAAAGCAGCTTACAGCTCTACTATAGTTATGAACTAATATATCATTTGCAAAATAAGTATGCTCTGATCCTACATTCATTAAGTGGTATACTTCAAATTCTCCTTCTATTAAGGTAATTTTAGTAATTGCAGTTAGGTTCCCTAAACTATTTAGTAAGTAATCACCTTCTCTTAATTCATTAGCATCTCTCCATCCTTCAGAAGTATACATTTTATGACCTTTAGTACATTTAATTACTTCGTCAGTTTCTGTAGCAATTTCTAGTAAATCTGTCTGAGTAGATGATTTGAGTTTCTCTACCCTAGCAGAAGAAAATTCTTTTTTAACAACATCGTATGTTATTACATTTTCTCCACCTTCAAAGTTTTCGATTAGCTTAGTTTCTCCTTCTTCTACTAAATTAATAGAAGTTCCAGCAGGAAAGCATGCATTGTGAGCAACTACTTTCATATTGATTCCTGCTTCATGGACTAAGTATGTATCTACTTCTTCCATATCTAAGAGATATACCTTATGATCGTCTTCTAATATCTCTATTGAATTAGAAGTAATATCTATTGTTGTACCGTCTAACCTAAGTAAGTGGTCGGTATTTTCATCTATCTGATAAGCTTCTTTGTATACTAATTCATCTGAACCAGAATCGTAAGTTAATAAATGCTGGTTACCTGATAATCTTATAGAGTGCCCACCATCAACGACTACATTACAGACTAACTTTCTATAAACAGTACTAGGTACTGAGTTAGTTAGGAGTGATGAGGTTTCATAAGAACCAGCAGGTAACGTAGATCCTGCATAACTCCAATCACCAAATTCAGAAACAAGATCTGTATCTGGAGAGCCAGAGATAAAGTAAGACTTATAAGCTGTACCTACTGATGCGCTGACTACTGGTACTGCTGTTCCATCAAGAGCTGTAATTGATTCTTCTTCGAATATTCCTCCGTAACCATCTTTAGGTTGGAAGAAAGGATAGTTAGTAGAAAATTCGTAAAAATGTTTATCGTCTACTAAACTACCTGAAAGGGTAAGAGAAGTTGGTTTTTCAAACAGTGCAGGAATTTCTAAATCAGCTAAATTAATTAACTCTAAATCTGTTCCATAAACTATATTATAAGAACGGAAACTCTTTTGATGAGTACCAGAAGTATTATAAAAATTTGTAACGAATGCATCGGGTCCTATAGATCCTAACCAGTAGTTTATGTTTTCAAAATCTGTTCCATCTCCTTGAACTTTAATAAATTCAACACCTTTACCTGATTCTGTAGCATCTTTGATAACAAAATCCGGAATATCATCTCCGTTTACACTGTAATCAAGTGTATTAATAATTTCTGCAGAAGAAGAGTGCCATGCTTCTGCGACTGCGTCTTGATCTGAAGCAGAGACGAAAAGAGATGTTACTTCGTTGTTATTCTTACAGTAAGTAGAATCAAATACAGTAGATTCATCGTAAGCAAGTCGTAAAATAAATTTATCTGCTGCATCAGTAACTACAGTAGGGTAGATAGTATAATTCTCCTCTACAGTATTAGTAAAGTTTGTAATGACTCCTTCTGCTGCAACACTCTGTGAGACAGCTGTTACGAATTTGTCTTGGAAACCTTTACTAATTACGTGTAAGTTTACAATATTACTAGATGATATGATATTATGGAGTCCTGTATAATCAAAATGCGTTAAAGCACTTGAGTAAAAGCCCGTGTCAGTGTTTATCTCTAACAACCTAAGATTGTCATTAGAATCTTGTACGAAGTCAGCTGAGAATAATGTTCCTTTCATTATGTGAGTAGATTAAATATATATTTACTATAAATATCGGGATTAAACAGAAAAGTGTTTAAAAAACCGTATTTCTTTTGTTTAGTTATTGCATTTATGCTTTGGCATATATACTAATATAGCAACTTTCGCACAATTGACCGGAGCCTTCTACGTAAAAGTTGCGAAAATATATATTATCATTAAAGTTGTATGGAGTTGTAGCATTGCAACTCACACATTTTTCAATTGGATTGTTCATAAGCTTTTGGGTTTGGTAAGCCGGAATAGTAGTCCCATTCGTCATCTACTTTATTATAGAACTTCTTTTTAGCTTGTTCTCTATCGTAATGTTCCTCATCTATATAATGGGCACCTGAACTACACATTACAGTCTTCTTTATGTTTATTAAACCAACCTCCACACTTACATTTAATATAGTAAGCAGTTGTCATTATTATAGGGGAGGAAGCAAGAGCTGACCATAAATTTGGATGCCAATGCTCCCCACAGATCCCTAGACTATGTCTTATAACTTCTATCATTTTTTTTATTTAATTTTTATTCTTCTGGTCCATGCATCTTTCCTATTCCTGCATCTGTCCATCCATGAGATGTAGTTACTCTTTCACCTGGTTGTACTATATATTTAACTCCTTGTATCCTACATGTACCGCCTTGCTTAGCAATTTTCTTAAATAGTGTTATATCTCTATCTGTCCAATTATGAGACTTGTCTACTATTCTCTCCCTACTTACTACTCCTTCTCCTTCAATTGTGAATTGAGATGTCTTTGTGACTGATACTTTTTTAATTGCCATAATTTAATTATTTATTAGTAGTCCTACAAGGACTCGAACCTTGAACGCCGGTACCAAAAACCGGTGTGTTACCATTACACCATAGGACAACTTAATTACACCAGTGCTGTTGCCAGCTTAAATAATTCCTTATTTACTTTTATTTCTTTCTCAAAGGATTTAATCTTACGCACCTTACGTACTTTAGCTCCAGTAAGAGCAGCATGAAAATCTCCTTGAGTGATCTTCTCTTGAATAACATTAAACACTCTCCATAAATCATCTCCTTTATCCGCATCTCTTTTTGGGTCTAATATATCTGTAATAGTCTCTTCATCATATTGAAGCTCTTTTACTCCAGCTCTAATAAGCATAGCATCTAAAGCCATCTTTCTCTTTTCATCTTCAGTTAAGATTCTATTCTTCATATCATTCATTACCTGAACTTTATTAGGAAGATCTTCTACAGCTTGACGAACTACATTTCTAAGCTCAGCAAATGTATATCCTTTATGCTTAATCTTAAAGTCACTAAACTGCTCATCAGCTACTACTAAGCCGTTTGAACAAACTAATCTAAAGATACCAACACTAAACTTAAATGCTTGCATACCATCATGACTATTAGTCAATAAGATTCTAGGATAAGCATCATCACCATCTTCAGAAGTAATCTTAATATTAGGATTCTGGAAAGCAACCATATGCTTAGAGAATATAGTACTACTATCTTGTCTACTTTTTCTTTCAGCTGCCTGAACTGGTAACCATCCTAGCTTTTCTAAATCGTCTATAATAGTTTCAGTATTGACAAACAGGTACTTTTTACTAACGTTAGGGTTAGTAGGAGCATCTGCAAATACTAGTGGAGATGAATTTCTAATCTGATCTTTGGTTAGGTACCCATCTAATCCTTTACCAAAACTTAACATAACTTCTTTCATATTTATAACCTTTATCATTTATTTATATCTAAATATAAGAAATAAAAATGTAACTACCAACTAATCGAAAGAAAACTTTGTAAGTTTCTCATAAAGTTTTTCGCCTCCTGATTTATTAGATAGTCTAAAAGAAGGATATATCTCCTTAAAGTACCTATGTATATCTAGTATTGGTTGATCTCCTACTCTTAATCTAATGTTGTGTATAATATAAGCTTGCATCCACTCATACCATTTCATATACGTAGCATGCATAAATCCACCAAAATTATTATCGAGAGAATTACTAAACTCAGTAAGTGAGTTAAACACAATTTTACTTTTGATATTTTTATATGGAGAAAGTCCAGGACAGTCGCACAAACTACGAACCTTGAACAAAAGAGGCCACTGAACATCATCTATACTGGGAGTGTAGTTTTGTTCCCCAATAAGTAGTGTTGGAACATCTTTAAAAATAAGATGTTTATGTTTGTCGGAAGATATACGGTATTTGTCATCTAAACTTCTTAATACTTGATGGAGTACTAATTGTTCGATATAACAAGGTCCATATTTTTCTTTATCGATAAGTTTTTTATTTTTTTCATAATGCTTAATGGTAATGTCTACTGCTTCAGAAAATAAGTCTATATCATTTACATATGTAATATTCATGTTAGGTATTGATGACACATCAAACTCAGAAGTTATCCTACTATCCGGAACTCCACTGTTATGTATTTTAAAGTATAGTCTTAAATAAGTTTCATTCAACCTACTAAAGTATGTATTTCTTGACATAACATCCACATCGGTAGTCTGTATTAGTTGACTGATAGCATAAGAAACATCTTTTTCCACTCTAGTTTTATTGTGCTTTTTCACACTGGTATCAGGATGGCTAAATAAGATGTACTGGCCAAACTTACTAAAGTCTATCTTATCAAACAAAAAGGTATCGTTATCAATATGAAGAAAAGGTTCTTTCATATCTTTATATGCTCTAAGTTTAGGCATACTCCATGTAACATCTTTAGAGGATACACTGGAGGTATGAACGTTTGAGTAAGGAAATCCTAATCTTTCTATTACCTTAGCTATAGGTTTAGTTGTATGAAAATCTATACTACCGTAATGTTCTTTAGCTAGTATAGCACTCAAAAACTGAGAGTACATAAGTTCTTTCCAGATAACGTTATGTTCATTCGCAAAACTATGTAAAACTTTTACCATGCTTTAGCTGCTTCTAATAGTTTCCAACAATCTATTTCTTCAT
>ERZ1039804.1339-NODE-1339-length-14262-cov-21.766101_pt1 | contig 14262 bp, 13 predicted proteins | sample MGYA00383089_ERZ1039804 | MGnify/ENA primary metagenome ERZ1039804 (study PRJEB29581, sample SAMEA5548359) | metagenome | biome: marine; feature: coastal; material: water | depth 1 m | study: Short-term variability in the microbial, nano- and picoplankton...
CCCATTGCAATGCATCCAGATAATCTGCAACACAAAGCATGGAAGGCGTATTAATAGTTGCGCCACGGAAAATACCCTCTATTAACTTACCGCCTTTGGTTAGGCGGAAAATTTTCGGTAACGGCCAAGGCGGGGTGTAACTTTCTAATCGCTCAACAGCTCGCGGGCTAAGGATTAACATACCGTGTGCACCCTCACCACCCAGTACTTTTTGCCAGCTGTAAGTGACAACATCAAGCTTTTCCCAAGGCATATCCATAGCAAAAACTGCAGAGGTTGCATCACAAATAGTCAGGCCTGTCCGATCATCACTAATCCAATCAGCATTTGGCACTTTTACACCGGAGGTGGTGCCGTTCCAAGTGAATATGCAATCATTATCAGGGTTTGCCTGAGACATGTCTGGCAAAGCACCATAGTCCGCAGTATAGCTATTAAGATTCTCAAGTTTGAGCTGCTTGACGGCGTCTGTTAACCAGCCGCGGCCAAAGGATTCCCAAGCGAAGATATCTACCGGACGCTGCCCCAGCACTGACCACATAATCATTTCAACAGCACCCGTATCTGATGCTGGCACAACACCCACACGATAGCCCTCGGGCAAGCCCAAGATTTCAGCCGTTTCAGTACAGGCTAAACCCAGTGCTTTTTTACCCAAAGAGGAGCGATGCGAACGCCCTAAAGTTTCTATTTGTAGCTGATCAAGGCTATAACCTGGACGTTTGGAGCAGGGGCCTGACGAAAAATTTGGGTTATTTGGCTTTGTATTTGGTTTCATATTTTTTGCTTTGGCTGTTGCCATTTTCTCCAACTTTAAAAATAGAACGCCACCGAATATTCGATGGCTTAACAGTTATATTCGATAATAAGAAGCTATTTAGCTTCAGCTGATCGCTCTTTTTCGATCAGAAATTCAGCAACTTTAAGCATGCCTGAAAAACCACCGGCTGTGGCTGTGCTAACGCGATATTTGCCATTGACAATAATCTCAGGTGTTCCACGAACTCGATAAGCTCGGACTCTAGATTTTGCTTGGTTTACCATGCTGTTGGTGCCAAATGAATTAAACGCACTGTCAAACTTTTCTTTGCTTAAGCCAGCTGCAACAAAAATCGCTTCAAAATCACTTTGCTTTTTAACTGACTCCTTTTTGACATGGATCGCTTCAAAAATTGGCATATGCACCTTATCCAGTACATTTAAAATTTTAGCCGCGTAGTAAGCTCGGGCATATGGCTCGATTTTTGGTCGCCATATTGCTGGCGTCCTTTGGAAATCAACATCAGCAGGGAGTTTTTTTACCCAGGGATGAAGCTCAGATTGAAAATTAAAACAATGCCCGCAGGTGTATGAAAAAACCTCATTAATTTCAATTTTTTCAGCATTTGCAGTACGCACTGATTGAGGCAGGATATCGTAATGCTCTCCCGCTTTGAATACTTCATCTGCCGCATGGCAAATAGCCAATGGAGCAAGAGCCAGTATAAAAATAAGTCTTTTAATCCATAACATCGTTAATCTCCTTTCAAACCAAAATAAGCCTTCGTTAAGCTTAGTTTAATCCAGAAATATAGTTGGCGAGCGCTTGAATTTCTTTATTACTCAGCGCCTTTGCTACACCCTGCATTATTTTGGCATTGGAGCCTGAATCACGCTCACCACTTCTATAAGCTTTTAGTTGCTTCTCAGTGTATTCGGCGTATTGACCACCGAGCGCTGGGTAACCGGCAGGGCCATTACCCTTGCCTGAAGGCGAGTGACAGGCTATACAGGCTGCAACCCCTGTTTTTAAATTACCCGCTCGGTAAAGTTTTTCACCTAGTTCAAGAACTTTTTCAGGATCATCCATACCTAATAGTGTAATTTCTTTAGCCCCTGCAATGTGCAAAGATTGGCTGTTGTAGTAGGCTGCCATATCTTGAAGATCTTGATCTGTCATATGGTCAAGGATCCCCGTCATTTCCACAATAACTCGCTCGCCAGCCTTAATATGGCGAAGTTGAGCTGTAAGATATTTTTCACCAAGACCTGCAATTTTTGGGAAAGAGGGTATTGCACTGTTTCCATCCTGACCGTGGCAACCAGCACAACTGGCAGTTTTTAACTTGCCAGCCTCTGCATCACCAGCAGCCCAAACAGGTGCGATTAAAAACATAGAAAGCAAGCCGTAAACAAAAAAGATTCTTTTCATGGTTATTCCAAATCTCATAATCCGTTAGAATAGTCGCTTGTACGGTTTAAATACGCGCGACAAATTAATAGGGGTTAGCTCGTTGAGCATTAGCCGGCGCATTATATACCAATAAGCTGCTTTTCTTAAGCAAATTACACTGTCTTTTTATGGATTTTAAAAAAGTGAATTTTAATACTGTTAAATTTTTGATCAGCGCACAAACTCTTCAACAGTGCCCAGCGGATACGGGTAGCGAAATTGCTTTTGCAGGCCGCTCTAATGCTGGGAAATCTAGCGCCATCAACACGCTAACCCGCAATAAAAGCTTAGCTCGAACCAGTAAAACACCAGGGCGAACTCAGCTGATCAATCACTTTGAACTAACGTCTGAAAGTCGCCTTGTAGACTTGCCTGGCTATGGCTACGCCAAGGTACCAAAAGCAATTAAAGCCAAATGGGATCGCAACCTTGCTGAATACCTCCAAAATCGCAATAGCTTATGCGGATTGGTTCTGTTGATGGATATAAGACATCCACTGCAAGATTTTGATCGTCAGATGCTTAATTGGGCGGCTCAGGCTGGCCTTCCCGTGCATATTTTGCTGACCAAGGCGGATAAACTTAAACGCGGTCCAGCAATGAGCTCATTGTTGGGCGTTGAAAAATTACTTCGCGATATGGATCCAGGCTATACGCTGTTGAGCGCCCAAATTTTTTCATCCCTTAAGAAAACAGGTCTTGAAAATCTTGAGCAAAAATTGATTAGTTGGCTGCAGGATTAACTTAAAAAAAGGCCCTGATCAAAAGATGCAGGGCCTGAATATACTCGGAGAGATCATGTGCAATTCTCACTAGGGGAAGAGAACTCACTTTTTACTACTTGCACTAATTTAGACAGCCTTTTTTGAGTAAGTTCAATTTTATTTAAAAAAAATATTTATTTTTTAATGTGCTTCATCCCAATTATCACCGACGCCTACATCTACCACTAACTCAACCTGCAGGTTGGCGGCATTTTCCATGCATTCTTTAATACCAATAATGGCCTGCTGATGTTCGCTTTCAGGCACTTCTAGCACCAGCTCATCATGGACTTGCATAATCATTCGGCTTTTTAGCTTTTGGTTTCTAAGCCAGTTGTCTACATTGATCATCGCCAGTTTTATAATATCTGCCGCCGTGCCCTGCATAGGCGCGTTAATTGCTGTTCGCTCTGCCGCCTGACGAAGCATGCCATTTCGGCTATTTATTTCTGGTAGATAAAGCCTTCTGCCAAAATGAGTTTCTACATAACCCTTTTCAGCCGCACTGTGACGCACCTGATTCATATATTCTTGCACGCCTGGGTAGCGCTGAAAATAAAGCTCAATATATTCCGCTGCTTGCTTGCGCCCGATATTTAACTGCTTCGCCAAGCCAAATGCAGACATCCCGTAAATAAGACCAAAATTAATGGCTTTTGCACTGCGGCGCTGATCGCTTGTGACCTGCGCTAAATTAACGCCAAAAACTTCAGCTGCTGTCGCCCTATGGACGTCTTGTCCCTGCTCAAATGCTTTGAGCAAATTCTTATCACCTGACAGATGCGCCATAATACGTAATTCAATTTGCGAGTAATCTGCAGCGATTAGCCTATGTCCCTCGGGTGCTATAAACGCTTGCCTCACACGACGCCCCTCAGCCGTTCGAATGGGTATATTTTGTAGATTGGGATCAGAGGATGAAAGCCTACCCGTTGCAGTACCCGCCTGATGATAGGAGGTATGAATGCGTCTCGTTTTGGGGTTAATCATAACCGGCAGCTTATCGGTGTATGTCGACTTTAGCTTAGCTAGACCCCGATGCTCTAAGAGGACTTTAGGCAAGGGATAATCCAGAGCTAACTCTTGCAAAACCTCTTCTTTGGTCGAGGGTGCTCCCTTGGCGGTTTTCTTTAACACCGGGATTTCTAATTTTGTGAATAGAATTTCAGCCAGCTGCTTGGGGGATGCTAAATTAAACTGCTGCCCTGCCAACTCCCATGCCTGTGTTTCCAATTCAGCCAGCCGCTCTGCCAGTTCTTGGCTTTGTTGAAATAATAATGTGTCATCAACCAGCGCACCGGTGCGCTCAATGCGTGATAGCACTTTTATAAGCGGTAACTCGATTTCTTCGAATAAGGTTTTTAAAGGTAATTCAGCCTTCACCTGTGGCCAAAGCACCTGATGCAAACGCAAGGTAATATCTGCGTCTTCAGCGGCATAGGGTCCAGCCTGCTCTAGGGCAATCTGATTAAACGTTAGCTGTGATGCTCCCTTGCCTGCAATCTCAGTAAAACTTGTGGTGCTTTGGTCTAAATAGTGCTGAGCTAGGCTATCCATATCATGTCGCGTTGCCACGCTGTTAATAACGTACGATTCCAGCATAGTGTCATAGGCAATGCCTTTGAGGTCGATGCCGTGCTGTGCCAGCACGCTTGTATCATATTTTAAATTTTGACCTACCTTTTTAATTTTCGGGTCTTCAAGGATTGGTTTGATTGCCTCAAGTACAGTGTCCCGCGACAACTGCTGTGGCGCCCCCAAATAGTCATGTCCAAAGGGAATATAAGCGGCCTCACCAGCTTCAACAGCAACGCTAATACCCACAAGATCTGCCACCATATAATCCAAGCTTGTCGTTTCTGTATCTACCGCTATAAGCGAACTATTTTGCAATTTTTGTAACCAGTTTGAAAATTGTTGCTGGTCTAATAGCGTTTCATAATTAATGGTTGATGGCGCGACCACGGATGGATGGCTACTGGCCTCAGCATCCTTAGAGGCAGGTATCGACTGAGCTGAATCGACATCTCCCGATAATTCATTAATCCAAGTTTTGAACTCTAAGTCGACAAATAGGCTCAGTAATTTATCCTTATCAGGCGCCTGATTAGCTAACTCATCAACCGCAAGATCAACCTCAACATCCGTTTTAATGGTGGCTAACTGATAAGACAGGTAAGCTAGCTCACGGTGTTCTTCAAGCTTAGCCGCCATAGTTTTGGCGCCGCGGAAATTCAAGGTTTTAACCTCATCAAGCCGCTGATAAATTGAATCAATACTCCCCAGCCCCTGCAATAAACCTAGTGCGGTTTTTTCACCTACTCCCGGTACCCCGGGAATATTGTCAGATTTATCCCCAAGCAGGGCTAGGAAATCAATGATGAGTTCTGGTGGGATACCAAATTTAGCGATCACCCCTTCCCTATCAAGCTCAGTGTCAGTCATAGTATTAACCAAGCTGATATGCTCGTTAACTAGCTGAGCTATGTCTTTGTCACCAGTTGAAATAACCACAGGCTGCTTTTTTTCAGTGGCTTGAACCGCGTAGGTACCAATAACATCATCGGCTTCTACGCCTTCAATACTAATAAGCGGCATGCCCATAGCTCGGATAACATCATGTATGGGTTGAATTTGCGACCTGAGTTCGTCGGGCATAGGGGGCCGATTAGCCTTGTAGTCACTATAGATGTCATCGCGAAATGTTTTACCCTTGGCATCAAATATCACTGCAGTGGTGCTGTTGGGGTAATCTTTTTGCAGGCGTCGCATCATATTGATAACGCCTTTCACTGCGCCTGTCGGCAATCCCTTGCTATTAGTCAGCGGAGGCAATGCATGAAAGGCTCGATAAAGGTATGAGGAGCCATCCACAAGAATTAGCGGCGTTTTATCAGTCATAATTTCTAACTTGTATAATTACTTTAATAAATTAAGGATACATCAATTTTCAAAGCAAGAAGCAAATTGCTTTGCCAAACCATATAGATAGGATTCATAGCTGGGCAATTCTTCTTCATATCCCACTGCGAGTATATCTATTGTTTTTGTTGGGACAGCCAAATCCTTAGCAATGCCAACGGCGTCTTTCTGGCCATGCTGCGGCTCAACAAATACACAGCTAACGCCCCTTTTTTGGCCCTCTAAGCGTAAATTATATTGTGTTTTCGCGCCCTGCTGCTTACCCAGCATGTCACGAATTGACAAACCCGGCTGAAGATTAAATGCTTCAACAAAATATCCAAACCCCTGATGATGAACAATATAATTACCCTGTTTGGCATTTTTTAAAAGATGTTCTATAGCCTGATTAGACTTTTGACTTAAAATTTGATCAGCCCTGATGCCTAGCCTCTTAGAGAGCAAGTAGGTTAACTGCTGAACAATTTTGGGAGATAGCCAAATGTGGGGATCAATACCACCATGGTGATCGTCATGGTCATTATGTGAGAGATCTCCATAATCCTCGGAATGCTCTTCATGCTCTTCATGCTCTTCATGCTCTTCATGCTCTTCATGCTCTTCATTATGACCAGTGTCCTGATGATCAGCCTCTAGCACGTCCATTGCCATGATAAGTTTTTCCGAGGGTATATTAGCAAACTGTTTGGCAGCTCTAACTTCAAATTCTGGCCCAATCCACAATACTAGGTCTGCATCTGCAATTTTTCGCACATCTGAGAGTTTAAGGATAACGTCATGAGGTGAAAGCGCCGCAGGCATCAGATATTCAACCGTCACATTATCTTTAAACGCTGACTGGGCAATAATTGCCAGGGGTTTTATGCTAGTGACCAGCAATGGCTTGCTGTTTTCTTGCGCAGAAATTATTGGTGCTAGACAAAATAACGAAACAAGTAAAGGAAAGCAGAGCGCCTTGAATGCAATGTTATAATATAACATAATTAGTATTTCACCACTTTAATTCTATAAAAATAACTTTTAGAGCCGTGTAATTCATAAATAGCTGTGTTATATTATAACATACTATTTATTAACATGGGTATTATATGCTCACTAATGCGCGCCTAGTCTACCAGCCACACGATCATGTTCGCTGTATTAATGCCGCCCTAGATCGCGCCCATGAAATATGCGACGACGCCAATCTGCGTCTTACCTCAACTAGAGAGGCTGTATTAAAGCTGTTATGGCAAAGCCATCAACCATTGGGCGCTTACCAGTTGCAGCAGCAGTTAGCCAAAGTCACTGACAAGCCCATCGCGCCACCTACAATATACCGTGCCATTGAATTTCTTACTGACCTAGGCCTTGTCCATCGCATTCCTTCATTGAATGCATTTGTTGGGTGCCCCTTTCCTAACAGCGAGCATAGTAATATCTTTTTAATCTGCGAGAGCTGTAAAACTGTAGCAGAAATAGCGGATAATAGGGTTAATACTTTGCTAGAGACGCTGAGTAATAAGGCTAACTTTCAGCCTAAGTCACAAATAATTGAATTATTTGGTCTCTGCCCAAATTGTGAGTCTGGAGACAATAATGAATAGCCCGTTAATAACGCTTGAATCTATCAGTAAATCTTTTGCAGAGAAAAAAGTTTTGCAAAACGTCTCCATGACTATTAATAGGGGTGAAATTACCACTATTATTGGCCCCAATGGTGCCGGAAAGTCCTCTTTAGTGCGGGTTATACTAGGCTTGATAACGCCAGACCAAGGCAATATACAAAAATCTGAAGATTTAGTGATTGGCTATATGCCGCAAAAAATTCATATAGACCCAACACTGCCAATTTCAACTTGTAGATTTTTACAGCTCGCTAACACCTCGCATGATGCCTGCCATAAGGCCCTGGATCTTGTGGGGATACCCGAGGTTAAAAATACGCCTTTTCATAAATTATCTGGTGGAGAAATGCAGCGCGCACTCCTAGCCAGAGCTATTTTACGCCAACCCAACTTATTAGTTTTGGATGAACCTGTTCAGGGCGTAGATTTCAATGGTCAAAACGCGCTGTACGGACTTATAGGCGACCTCAGATCGTCTCTTAATTGCGGAATTGTGATGGTGTCTCATGATTTACATCTTGTCATGTCATCTACGGATCATGTGATCTGCCTCAATCATCATATTTGTTGTCAGGGTAAACCTGAACAGGTGACCCAAGACCCAGCCTATTTGGATATTTTTGGCGAAACTGCACTCTATAATCACCATCACAATCATCAGCACAGCTTGCAAGGCAAAGTGTTAGATGACGACGGTAATCATCAACATGGCGAGGGGTGTCAGCATGATTGATTTTCTTCTGTACGCTCTTCTTGCTGGCCTAGGCGTTGCGCTAGTCGCAGGGCCTCTAGGTTGCTTTGTAGTGTGGCGCCGGATGGCATACTTTGGAGATACGCTGGCTCACAGTGCGCTCTTAGGCGTTGCACTCGGCGTTTTATTAAATGTTGATTTGGGTATTGCTGTTACTGCAGTCTGTCTATTAATGGCACTGGGGCTTGTGGCCCTTGATCATCAGGGCGTGCTAGCACTGGATACCCTATTAGGCATTTTATCTCATTCCTCTCTGGCTGCAGGGTTGGTGGTGATTTCACTGCTCTCCGATGTCAGAGTAGACCTCATGTCTCTATTATTTGGCGACCTACTGTCCGTTACTAAGGCGGATTTATGGGTCATCTATTCGGGGGCAGGGATAGCCATTCTACTTCTAATCTCCTTATGGAAGTCGTTGATAAGCATTACCGTTGAGCCAGAATTAGCTGCAGTAGAAGGGATTAAAGTTGCACGCGTGCGCACAGCCTTAATGGTTATCACTGCTTTAGTCATTGCGATTGCCATGAAAATTGTTGGTGTCTTATTAATTACGGCATTACTCATTATTCCCGCCGCTGCCGCACGTAGAATTAGTGCTACACCTGAGTCAATGGCCGTCGCTGCTAGCCTAGTAGCAATGCTAGCGGTGGTCTCTGGCCTTGGCGCTTCCTGGTATATTGATACACCAGCAGGGCCCTCCATTGTGATTAGTGCGACGCTGGTTTTTTGCCTATCTCTGGGGCTGAAACAAAAGGGCTAGCAATCAAACTCTGGAGTGATGCCTTTAAAACTTAGTCAACCCTTCGGATAGCGCCTGCCATATTTCATCGGCATCAGTATTGGCAGTATTTGTGTCTTTACTGTGGGCATTCAATAAAATTGACCGACCTATTCCCGCCGCCTTAGCCGCCTGCATATCGGTTTCATTATCACCAATCATGACACAGTCGCTTGGCTCAAGATCAAAATCTTTAATAGCTTGAAGTAACATGCCTGGAGCAGGCTTGCGGCATTCGCTATTTTTTAGATAGGGATGTTTGGCTTTTTCCGGATGAAAGGGACTGTAGTAAAGAGCATCTATTGGGCACTGACTCTCTGCAAACTGCGTCTTCATCCATTCAGATAATTTTAGAAAATCGTCTTCTGTATAGTATCCGCGACCAATTCCTGACTGGTTAGTAGCAACAATTAACTTATAACCAAGTCGCTTGAGATGCTGGCATAACTCTAGAATGTTAGGCATAAAATCAAATTCTTCCATTTTATGCACATAGCCATGATCGATGTTAATAACACCATCTCTATCTAGAAAAACTGCCTTGTTGCTCATGCCAACTTTTGCTCCCTAACAACCGTATCGAACATCTCTATAACCGATTCTGTTGTTATCTGTTTCATAAGCTCACTGCCTTTATTGCGGCGTCCCCAAGGGAGCTGCTGTGCAGATTTGCCATATTGTTGCTTGAGATTATGATGATATACCTCAACCGCGTAATTTTGATATAAATAGGGCCCTGTTCGCGCTGGATTTGAGTGCGCATAAAGCCCAATCACTGGAGTCCCCATGCAAACCGCCATATGTGCTGGACCTGTATCTGGGGCAATCACTAACGACGCCTGCTCTAGCACAGATAGCAGCTGTTTTAATGAAGTCTTAGCCACCAAGTCTACTATAGGGAAGTCAGCTAATGTCATAATTTCTGCGGCTAAATCGCGCTCTAACTGAGTGGGTCCACCGGTAAGTAGGACCGAAAACCCTTGGCTGTGAGCATATTGGCCAACCTCAACATATCGGCTGGCAACCCAGTTACGCTCTGCACCGCTGGCCGCCGGGGCAATGACCAAGGTTTTATCCAGTCCACCTAGCTGCTCTTTAGCAAACGTCTTATCGGCGTCGGTAACCGGCATCTGCCAAGTAGGCTCAAAGCTTGGCACACCAATAGCCCGCGCAAACCCCATAAAACCCTCAATGACATGGGCTTCATTCTGTTTTTCGATGCGCTTATTAATAAACAACGAATGACCTTCTTTGGCTCGCTGCCAGTCAAAGCCAATTTTTACTTTGGCGGGAATACAGCGCGCAACAAGATTAGCGCGCATGGCTACTTGCATATGCAGTAACACATCGAATCTTGATGCTTTAAATTCATGCTTTATTTTTTGATAGGCTAACTTACCTTGGCTTTTATCAAAAATAACAAAATTTACTCCCGGTAAATCCTGCAACAAAGCGGCTTCAACCTTGCCTATTACCCAGGTAATTTTAGACTCGGGATAGTACCTTTGAATCGCCTGAACCACAGCAACGGCATGACATACATCACCAATAGCCGAAAGCCGAAGAACGCAAATATCCTTTGGTTTATCTGATAATATCACTTGCAACCTTAAATAATATAATGAAGCTCGCGACGCACTTCATAGTTTTCAAGTCAAACCCACTAAAGATCAGTTGGGCCATATATCACTGCCTCATCAAGCTTGTTATACTAATAAAAATCAAGGTAAACCCTATGCTCGATATCATTAATAACGGCAATCATACAGTACTCACAGCCGTTACTAACCCCTTAAAGATAAACCAAGATTGGTTTTTGCCAGACTACTGGCGTAACCAAAATGCCATTATAGCCGAAAAAAAAGGCCGCTCTACCACTTGGTTTATTAAGTATTCTTCCGGCACAGGCGTACTTCGTCACTATTGGCGCGGCGGCCTAGTTGGGAAAATTCTTAGCGATCAATATCTGTTTACTGGATTAAAAAACACTCGCACTTATCAAGAATTTACATTGCTACTCGAGCTTCAAAAAAGAGGGCTTAATGTGCCCATGCCGATTGGCGCTCAGGTTAAAACCTCAGGCTTAATTTATCGTGGCGATTTGCTAACCCAAGAAATTACGGGGGCGCAAAGCTTACTAGAGATACTGAATCACAGGCCCTTAGCCGCCGCTGAAATTGCCAAAGTAGGGGAGACGATTGCAGCCTTTCACCAACAGGGCGTCTATCATGCAGATCTAAATATTAATAATATTCTGCTTGATCATGAACAAAGTGTATTTATTATTGATTTTGATAGGGGACGCCTAGTTCGTCCAAGCCACCCGAGCTTAAAACAAAACATGGCTCGGCTGAAACGGTCATTTTTGAAAGAGGCTTCGAGAAACAGCCCCTTTTATTGGCAGGACAGGCAATGGAGCAAGCTAATTGAAAGCTATGAAAAGACTATGGCTAGCTAGTTTTTATTTTCTTGATAACATTTGAGGTTGAGCAATCATTCACAAATTCTAATACTTCAACCTGCCCCCCATTAGCCAATACTGTGTCTGCACCGGCAATATCTTCCACCTTATAATCGCCGCCTTTTACCAGAATGTCTGGATTAAGAGCCTTGATTAAATTGGCTGGCGTGTCATCTTCTTCAATAGCGCCAAAGGGAATTACCCAATCAACCGAAGCCAACGCCATGAGGACGGTGGCCCGCTCTTCTAGCTTATTAATTGGACGGTCTGCACCTTTAAGGCGGGTTATAGATTGATCATTATTCAATCCCACTACGAGCTTGTCACCGCGAGCTTTTGCCTGAGCTAAATAACGTACGTGGCCCGCATGTAAAATATCAAAACAACCATTGGTGAATACGATGGTTTCGCCCCGCCGTCTAGCCTGCTCAATATGATCAAACACTTCTTCAGTAGCAGGATGATAGCGCTCACCGGTTTTACCCAGATACTCGGTTAACTCTGCAGATAACTCTTCAGGCGAAACGGTTGCAGCACCTAGTCGCGTTACCGAGATTCCTGCAGCCACATTGGCAATCTCTACCGCTTGGGGCTCAGGCATCTGCGTTGCCAGCATCACAGCGAGAGTAGCAATGACGGTATCACCAGCGCCCGTGACATCGGCTACCTCTAATGTTTGCGCCTCAAAGTCATGCTTTTGTTGTGACGAAATTAATGACATGCCCTGCTCAGAGCGCGTCAACAGCATAGCGCCAAGCTTACAGTCTGAAATAATCTTTCTAGCGCTCTGAGTGATCTGATCTTCGTCGCCTAAAACCCCGCCAGCGGCGAGATATTCAGTTAGGTTAGGCGTAATGAAATCAGCGCCCGCATAGTCTGATAAATCTTTTGACTTGGGATCCACCAAAACTGTTTTACCCGCTTTTTTTGCCAGGCTAATCATGGTGCCAATATTAGCTAATGACCCTTTGTTATAGTCTGAAAAAAGCACCATCTCAAACTGATCAACCAAAGATACGAAGGCCTGGCTCAATTGGTCAGCGTTTTGCTGAGTAAAAGACTCCTCAATATCCAGTCTAACAACCTGCTGGCGACGGCTTAGAATACGAATTTTGGTAATGGTGGGTGCCTGTGATTGCTTGACTAATCTGGAGCTGATGCCCTGATCTTTAAGTAACGCCTCTAAATGTTTGCCGTTATCATCATCGCCAATTATTCCTAACAGGCTCGCATTAGCTCCTAGGTGTACAATATTTTTTGCCACATTGGCTGCACCCCCAGCCTTATCTTCAAACTCTGAGACCTTAACCACTGGCACTGGCGCTTCCGGTGAAATTCGCCCAGTATCACCATGCCAGTAGCGATCTAGCATGACATCACCGACGACAAGTATTTTGACGTCTTTGAGTTTTTGAAAATACGACAAATCCATTACTCAGCTTCCACCACAAGAGCATCAATAGCCTCACAGAGCCAGTGACCGATAAACATATGCGCCTCTTGAATGCGCGCGGTTTCATCATTAGCAATAATTACGGGCAGTTGAGCGATCTCTTTAACCTTTCCACCGTCACGACCTGTTAGTGCGACAGTATAGGCGCCTATTTCGTTGGCCGCGCTCAGTGCAAGATTGATATTGGCACTTGTGCCTGAGGTTGTGAGCCCTATAACCACGTCTTCTGGCTTGCATAGCCCTTTAATCTGACGCTCAAAAACGGTATCAAAGTGATAATCATTGGAATGAGCCGTTAAAATAGAGGTGTCTGTGGTCAATGCAATTGAGGCTAGCGGACCACGCTCATTTTTATAGCGCACCATAAATTCTGCGGCTAAATGCTGAGCATCTGCGGCACTACCGCCATTGCCCATCCATATCACCTTGCCGCCGCTTTGAAGGCTTTTGTTACAGGCTTCCAGTAACGCCAGTACGGAGTCATGGTAGCTATCCATAAGCTCAAAGGCCTTTTTGTGACGTTCTAGGCTGGCGAAATAACTTTGTTTAATTTGGTTAGAAATCATATTCACCGTTCGATTACTTTTTTATAAAACTGAATTATTACACATTTAGCGTAGACAGACTTTACTATTTAAGTTGTCGCGATAAATTAAAAGTAAATAAGTCTAGTGCCAGAAAATGGACCCCTCAAGTTGACCATAATTTTCTGAGTACACGCTACTCCCCAGTGTTACTGATAAGCGCATAGGGTTTTGCTGTAATTTGCGACGATGCTCTAATTTAAACTCATAGGCAGTATCATATCGCGACTTATCTTGCTGACTAATAGTTGATAAAAAGGCCGTCCACTCTGCTGAACCTGAGGTGGCATAATCCAATGATACTTTGTTTGCGGTGGCTGGTATGCCATGACCAAAATCCCTTTGATCGGCAATATAATTGCCAAATACAAAGCCATTGTTGGTATTACCAAAAGCGTAAAGATGATTTACATACCAAGCTGTTTTGTAGCGATTAAACTCATACCTTAAAGCAATTTTGTCGCTAATTTGCGGCATGAAAATACCCAGATTAATAGCCTGATTACCTAAGCTAAAATTACTATGCCCCTGAGTATCCTCGGCAGCTAACTCAGCGTAAATTTCAATGGGCATACCTCTATTCAGCTGATAGCTTGTGGTGACTGACGCCATTTGATCACCAAATTCTGTTGTTCTTTCGTCCTCCGAAAAAGAGTTGTCATGTTTCACCGGGTTAAAAAAAGCATTGATAATATCACTTGCAGACACCTCTCGAGGGCCACCACCAAAT
>ERZ1039804.1342-NODE-1342-length-14245-cov-11.459619_pt1 | contig 14245 bp, 33 predicted proteins | sample MGYA00383089_ERZ1039804 | MGnify/ENA primary metagenome ERZ1039804 (study PRJEB29581, sample SAMEA5548359) | metagenome | biome: marine; feature: coastal; material: water | depth 1 m | study: Short-term variability in the microbial, nano- and picoplankton...
TCTTGTCGAAGGCTCCAGGGGATGTAGCTCAATGGTAGAGCGTTCGCCTGTCTAGCGAAAAGTTGCGGGTTCAAGTCCCGTCATTCCCGTTGACGCTTAGGCGTCACACAATGGCATGTAGCTTAATGGTGAAGCTCTCCGCTGTTAACGGAGCGATTGCAGGTTCGAGTCCTGCCGTGCCAGTTTATTAGAAATAGTATGACACAGTTCGATAATACAGTCTTTGATATAAACCCAGAGATGGTGATAACTACCATCGAAACACCACTGGCTAGAGTAAGTATCATTGACAACTATTATAAAGACTTTGATGCTGTATGTACTGAAATAGATAAGCTTCCCTATGCAACCACATCATTATCTAATGATGATATGTTTGATGCAAGGAAGAGTTACGTTGGTAATATGGCAGGCACTCGCTTCTCATTCCCAGACAAACATTCAGACATAGTAGCTAACATCATTGGATATAATGGTAAGACTGATACTAACCAAGCATTGCTTGTTAACTGTAACACAGCACTGTCTGATAAGTATAAAGAATACTATTACAATGCACATACAGACTTACCAAATAGTGGACGAGATACTATATCTACTGTCATAATGCTGAATGAGACATATAATGAGGGTGAAGGCTTAAACACATATAATAGTGATAAGCTACACTTTAACTCATGGATACCTAGGACAGATTTAGAACTGAACACCTTCATCCAAGCCAAGCCAAACCGTGCTATACTATTCTCAGCACTACTCCCACATGGTGCGGCTTTTACCACAAGCCAGTTCCGGGAGGAAATGCGATACACTCAGGTCATTTTTACACACTTAGTATGATTCCTCTTGCGCTCTATTGTATTGTTGGTGGCTGTTTAGACATCCCTATCGACAACCGCCCCATCCATCGTCAGGTGCAGGATCAGTTTAGTTCTAAAGCTAAATACTCATGCTATAGGAATGGAGAGTTTTATGAAGACTGCTCACAATCAAACCCATTCGGGTTTAACATCACCGAAGAGCCACGCCGGGGAATGTACGACCCCCGCAACGACTGAAGAGTTTAGAGTATGGTGGGAGAGTCAATATGCTCCTGCTGAAAGCCATTTTATCAAAGGTAATGCTATGAATGAGAACATTGAGTACGTCGAGGGTACATCCCTTGAGTTGAACAAGATCTTCTGGGAACTAGAAGCTCAGGCTATGTCCGAAGGTGCAGACTTTACAGGCAAATAAGCTACAGCCCCTTGAAAGAGGGGCTTTTTAATGCTATACTTATCACATACCAACCAAGGAGCCAATGGCTATTTCACTAGATCAGCAAGTCGCTAAACTAGCGGCGGAGGGACATAAGGAGATCGTAGTCATTCAGTTGCCTAGCCAACGTACACAACGTAAGCGTCGTAAAGCCAAAACTACCCCAAAGAACTATGCTTGAAGAGTCAGTAGCATTACTACTAGCACAGCAGCTAGCTGAGGCATTAACCAAAACATATCATGACCAGAGAGTTACTCTACCATGTGCTGATGTTGACCAGCTACGTGAGTACACCGTAAGAGACTCAGGTGAATACTTCTCTATCGTATTCCGCAATGGTTTTGATGCTGGTAAGCCATCTATTCATTCAAGGATGGATAAGAAGACAGGGACTATCTACCCAGGAGCATATGATGTTCCTTCATCTAAATAGTATATCAAAAGAAACACCATGATTCAAACCGACAAGTACGCCATTGATGAAGTGCAGAACTTTGACTTCAACCCAGAAGATGGTTTGGTTAGATTGGAACCTGCTAGAGAGTATATTGAGGATGATATGTATAATACTATTCTAGAGAAGATGCCTGTCTTCTGTGTTGACTGGCTTATCTGTTGTAAGGGCAGATACTTGTTGCTCAAGCGTACACAACAGCCACTTAAAGGTGACTTCTGGCTTATTGGTGGACGTCTACAGAAGGATGAGACTATTGATGAGGCTGCTTATCGTCTCCAAGGTAGAGAGATTGGTAGGTATTGTGGTAAAGGAACGCCCGTTGGGTTCTCTAACTACTTCTTCCCCAAGGTAGAAGATGCACGTGCTACACATACACCAGCAGTATCATTCCTAGTTGAAGTTGAGGAAGAGTTTGTACCTAACCTTGATGATACCGAGGATGAGTACATTTGGACCGATAAACTACCATTAGAGTACGTAAACCAAACGGTATTCTTCACTAACCCACCTCACTACGAAGGTACAGTTTAAGTAATGTATAGCAAATGGGGAGGAACTATGAAGTTTCTTCTCTAAAAAGGCATTTCTGCTATGATATGTGTGTAAATACAGACAGACCAACGTCGTACTACATGAAACACACCAAATCTGACGCACTTATCAACGACTGTGAGGACTACCTGCTACAACGATATATCCCATTACACTCATATAATAGTGAAGAGATCATAAGTCAAGCAGTTAAAGAAGGTTATATGATGGACCTGTTCCACCGCAACTACTCACCGACCACTTGAACAAGTGGCACACATAGCCCTCCACGAGCCTCGTGGGGGGTTATACTATTTTCATACCAAACGAGGAAAGCACTTGACCAAGAACCTTCACATCGAGCACCCAGAGGACACCATCCTTACAGGTGACCTGTCCGTTCTTGACTGGTTCTCTGCCCCTTCAGACATCAGCGTCAAGATGGATGGCTCTGTTGCTATCGTATGGGGTACTAACCCAGAGAATGGTCGCTTCTTTGTTGGTAAGAAGTCAGTATTCAATAAGGTCAAGGTTCAGATATGCTACACACCAGAGGATATCACAGGCTTCTACGGTGACCGTGATGAACTGTGCGACATCCTTCTAGCATGTCTTGACTTCCTTCCACGTACCGAGGGCATCTATCAAGGTGACTTCATCGGTTTCGGTGGTCAGCCCTACTACACACCTAACACCATCACGTATGACTTCTGTGAGACTGTAGAGCAGCCCATCATCATTGCTCCCCACACCACATACACTGGTGACACCATCAAGGGTAGCGTAGCTCAGCCCCTCACAGAGACGCTTCAGAGCGACGACAACGTGCTTTTCGTCCAACCTACCGTAGACTGTAAGTGGCGCTTACAGAAGGAAGCAGAGCAGGTCAGGAGCATCTTCGAGAAAGCCAAGCCTATGACCCCTAAGGCTGCTGCTGAAGCTAAGATAGCAGTCAATGCATTCATCCGAGAGGGCAAGCAACTCACCCCTCCCATGCTAGAGCTCATCTTCAATGACGACGTGATGGCTCACGCTTATCTCATCGCCATTGACCTTAAGGAGATGATGATGGAGGGCATGGTTACATACAGTGATGGTCCACTGTGCTATATTGGTGGAGAAGAGGTAGAAAATGAAGGTTTCGTCCGCTCCAATGAGTATGGTACAATGAAGCTGGTCAACCGTTACCAGTTCGCACAAGCCAACTTCAACAACACACGTTTTCAAACTAACTGAGGAACTACCCAATGCTTATCAACTGGTCTGACGAAGAACGCGCCGCCGCCGCACGTGGTGACGTTAACATCTTCATTCTCAACACCTCACCTGAGGCTATCAAAGAGATGGACAAAGAACTACCAACAGACACTCATATCATTGAGTACGTTATTGATGGTGAGACATCCTATGATGCCGTCCGTGGCTATAAGATGGTTGACATCTTCAACATCTATCATGACAAGTTCAAGCGTGATGGCGTGAGTGCTGAAGTCATCAGTATTACGAGTGGCTATGGTGTTATCAAGCCTAAGCTTTATGGTTATAAGTCACCCGAGAGCATGACTGAAAAGAAGCGCTGACACTATCCAAACTGTCCACTACCCCTTGCACCTCACGGTGTGAGGGGTTATTATTGTTATATCAACCGAAAGGAACTCCATGACTGTCCAGACTATTCGCGATAAGGTCAACGCCCTATGCGATAGCAAGGGCATCAAGTCTGAGAAGGTCAGGCAGGACATTGTAGCTTATCTGGTCCTGTATGGTCTTGAGTATGGTGCTGACCCACTCAACACGCTCGCCCTGCTTGAAGACGAGACCAACCTAACACCTATTGAGGTTATTGCAAGCAACTTCCGCAAGCCTCTCCGTGAACTCATCTCAGACAAGCTCAACGCTGACCCCATCTTCCCTCACCTATTTGAACGTATCATCTACATGGTAGACCGTTCTATCGGTGTTGGTGAGGTTGCTCTCCCATTCATCCTAGCCAACTATTCATTCAGCTACACTGGTGGCGACGGTAGGCACACCTATGGTGGTGCAGAGATCAAGAAAGACAACTCAAGCCTCAAGTGTATTGAGTCCAATAAGACTAATAAAGGACTAGTGGACATTCTTAACAAGAAGTATTTCAATGGTACAGCTCCAGGTATGCTTAACAAGAAGAAGTTTCAGGCTCACGTTGACTCTGTAACCAGTCCACTAGTCTATGCTGACTATTTCACTGAGCTCTATCCTGGTGTTGATACAACACAACTAGCACAAGACGTAGCTGAGTGCTACTCTGATATGTTGGCTGTTAACAACGTCTTTGGTAGGTATGCACTCAAGCGTTATCAAGCTATTGACGGCTGGTTCAACTTGTTCTACATCATCCCTGAGACTATGGAAGTAGTCAACATCTGTGACCCATCAGATATTGACGAGCTAGGTCTAGTATTCCACCCTAAGTTCAAGCGTGGTGGTTGTACTCAAGCACTAGCAGACGGCTACGTTGACGTTAAGTTCTAACTCAGGTATAATAGTAAATCACGAGGTCATCAATGAAAACAGCCATTCAACCTATCTTCAAGTGGACTGGAAGCAAGCAACGTATGCTTGCTCAGTATGCACCACACTTCTTTCCTAAGGCAGACTTTAATAGGTTTGTGGACTTGTTTGCTGGTGGTCTCACCAACTCACTGTGGGTGTATGAGAACTACCCAGACAAAGAGTATGTGTTGAATGACTTCAATGGTGAGCTTACTAGCCTCTATCAGACACTAGCTGATGATGTTGAGGGTGTTATTAATACTTGGCGTGAGTGTGTAGCTACGTGGTTACCATTAGATAAGGAAGGACGTAAGGCATACTATTACACATTGAGAGACATCTATTGTCTAGACTATGAAGGTAAGGATGCTAGGTACTTGTCTGGTCTCCTTATGTTCATGATGCAAGTCAACTTCAATGGTATGTGGAAGACATACATTAAGTGTAACAACAGGTACTCTACTCCTCCTGGTACATGTACACAGAACCAAGGCTTCTTTGATGAGAACAAGATACGTAAGGTAGCCAAGTTCTTGAGCAATGCAACCATCTTGACTGGTGACTTTGGTTCCGTTGAGTATCAACCTGGTGACTGGTTGTATGCTGACCCACCATATCGTGACTCTATTGTATTGTATCAAGGTGGCTTCAGTGAGGATGACCAGGTAAGACTAGCCAAGTATCTTAGAGAGAGTCGTTGTATGTTTAGTTACTCTAATAAGGACATCCTTGATGGTTTCTATAAGACTAACTTCCCCAACAGTAACATCATTGATATGAGTGCTAAGTATACGGCTGGACGTGGTAAGTCTATTGTTGATGTTAAAGAGGTACTAGTCACAAACTATACACCAGTAGGCACAGGAGTATTGCCACTATGAACTATACAGGTCTATTAAGAGAGCAAGCAAGATATTATCCCAAAGCATACAATACACCACCACTCACAATGAGTGATGTTGAGATATACTTGAATGACCATAAGTTCTATGGTGGTGAACTTAAGGTCATCAGTCCAGAGACACAAGGCTGTGCTCACTATTCTCATATCAACCAACCATGGCGTGGTGCTTATGACCCAGACTGTATGGAGCACCTATGGTCGTCAGGCTACTCATTCATCATCGAGAGTCCATATGTGAGTGATGCTGTTAAGGGCATTGTGAGGAGCATTGAGGCAGGCAACCACTCATCCTGTGATGCTCACGTCTACATGGGTAAGGCTAACAGCCACTCATTTCAACCACACGATGACGAAAGCAATAACCTCATCGTACAGTGTGCTGGTGAGACTCTATGGAGAGTGTGGACCGGTGGTTATGACCCATCCATTGACGTTGTGATGAGCCCTGGTGATGCCATCTACATCCCTAAGGGTGTCTTACACCAGGCACAGCCCCTATCAGACAGGATGAGTGTCTCATTCCCCTTCTTCCCTGGTCCTAAGACCATACAACGGGACATCAGGCTAGACTGGCTAGCCAATAGCTAAAGTGGCACAGAGAGGCTCCTAGGGCTCTCTAGTGCGCTATACTATATTCATCAACCAAAGGGAACACGATGATCACCCAAGACGACCGGGACTTCGTAAACTTTCTGTTCGGTAAGCTGCTCACTGAGACAGATACCGATATGATAGACCTCCACGACGACGATACTGCTGGTATCGACGCCCTTGAATTTGAACAACTCACCCTCTCTATTTGATCATGTCTAGCCTTTCACAAGAGTCAACACAAAAACTAGCAGAAGCTATTGCACAAGACGTGTTCGCATATATCTCCGAGGATGGTCGTTACCTTGATGGTATCATGAATACCATTGAGCCTGCTATTACATCAGTCATTGGTCATGTCAGCCCCGAGCTAGTCGGTGAGCTTGGTTGTGCCATTATGGGTATGATTTGTGTCCCTAGTGATGTAGGAGTATACCAAGATGGCTTATGGAAAGCACGTTATGATGCATTGTATTCATATGTTAAGCGTACCTATGCCGGTGACTATGTTGATGGTGCTGAGTATGGTATGATGAACCCATTCACCGATGAGGTACAGGACTGAGATGAGGAGAAACTACAGACTATCAGCAGCACAAGTAGACTTAATAACATATTGCGTCAACCAACATCTATCTGAGTTCTCTGCTGAAGAGGACAATGAGGCACGTAGACTCATCGAAGAGTTTGCTAAAGGTGGTATTCCTACATCTAGTGTACTACCTGCCATGCCATTGGTTGAAGACCCATACGCCAACTATTGTGACATCTAATGCCAGCTAAGAAGAAACCAGTCAAGCTAACACAAGAGGAGCTATTCCCCCATGGTAAGGACTTTGGCTATCGCTTACAACTTGATGAGGTTATTCAAGGACTAGGCACCATTGCATGGTTTCAGTGTGAGTTCCACTTGACTAAACACGTCGAGCGTTATAGAATAACCAAGGCTAAGATAGATGTAATGAAGGGAGCAGAACCTATGTCCTGTGACCCATTAGCACCTAAGACTAAGCGCACCAAAGCAACAAAAACAACCAAAGCTAAAACCACCAAGGCAACGTCCAAGACTACCAAGCGGACAACTAAAACTGCCAAGAAAGAGGTTTTTAGCAACTTAGACACCTTCTTCACGAAATGATTGAACTCTCCCTACTCACACTGCTCAACACAATGGCTCCCAAGTTCTGTGAGTATAAGTCACAAGGAATGGACGACACTAAGTCCACTCTTTTAGCATACTCTGATATGCATGATAAATACCCACCGAAGGCTATTAGAAATGCAGTTGAGAATGGGAGGGGACTAAAAGAGATAGCCATAGCTACAGTATTGTTAAACTGTCCAGGGCAGATATTATGAGTAAAGAACTCAGTATCAGTAGAAGTGAGCTTGTTCATCATCAGATACAAGCTATCATGCGAGAGCAGCACTTTGAAAGTAACCAACTAATGTATCTCGGTATTAGAGATGAACAGCATTGGTATCTCATTGCTGGTGAGCATGAGGTATCAGCCGAACAAATCGAAGGAATGGAACAAGTAGAGGAAACCAATGAGTAGACAACTAAACACATATAGTATCAGAGTTAAGTTCCAAGATGAGCTTAAGTATGGTCAATGGATAACAGCACCAACCAAAGAAGAAGCAACTAACCTATTCATTGAGGAGTATCTTGATGTTAGGTTTGTAAGAGAGGAGACTAAGTCTCTTGAGGGAAATGAGGAAGTCATTGAACTTAACAGACAGATACTTGAGCTTCAGTCACAGTTGCACACACTACGTTGCCAAACAGGACACTATCGCTGATGACAGACTTTACACCCTCATTGGGTCTGGACGTGGAATATAAAGGTTTCGTAGGACAGATAAGGTTCATTGATGAAATGTACTTGACGATATGTATTAGGAACAAGACTGATGGAATGATAGGTGATGTTTGCATACTAGCCTATCCAGCAGAATGGAGTCAGATCAAACTACTCCATAGTAGCCACTCATAAAACTGTCACAGGGGACACAGACGACGTGTCCCTTTTTTAGTATACTATATTCATAAGGACGCACACCACTCCAATGTTCAAGCAACTCGTAGCCACTCTCGCCACCCTTAGTCTACTCGCCACATCCCCTGCTATGGCTGCTCCTGCTGCTCCTGAGGGGTGGGACAGTGAGCACCAAGCACTACTGAATGCACTTGAGGCAAGTGGTGTATGGGTCAGCATCAACGAGCCCCGTGTATGTGATGCCGTTAAGACTGACAAGAGTACACATGGTGTTTATATGTACAGTGAGAAGTATGGTCCATTGATGGCTATCTGTCAAGACTTTGGTGGTAAAGGTGATGAAGTACAATGGACTGCGAACGACCTAGATACTCTACGCCATGAGTCAGTCCACTTCATTCAAGACTGTATTGGCGATGCTGTTGATGGTAAGTTCATTCCTCTCTATGATGGTCCTGGTGGTGCATCACCTATTGACTATGATATCACGGATGTTATTGCTACCCTTGGTTATGAACGTGCAACGGCTATCGCTGAGCGATACGAGGAAGCTGGAACAGACGAAGCTACTATTGTCCTAGAACTAGAAGCATTCTTATCAGCATATGCAATACCTGCCGACCTAATTGCCCAGTCCATTACAGCACAATGCCCTGCTAAGTAAATGAAACGTTACGGTCTTTATTGGTTACGAGCTATTACACTAGGAGCAGGACTCAATGCTCTTATTGTAAGTACGCTAATGTCTCAACGTGGCTGGAAGTTTCATCAAGCAGCTCCAGTTGGTGCATTTGTTTGTATTAACTTGAGCTTTGCTGCTGATAGACTCATCTTTGGTAGAAAGCCAAAGCCTAAAGCATTACCTAAAGTTAAACCATACGCGGCACATGCTTGTCCGTGTTGTTCTGAATACCCCTGTGCATTCCCCCAATGGAACTAGTATTACTCTTCCTAGCTCTCTGCTTCATCATCCTAGTATTAGCTAAGTTTGCTATTGTCTTAGTTGCTTCATTACTAATACTAGTCATCATCATTGCCCTTATGACATTAGTATGAAACATAACTTCCTGCCTATTATTCTAATATCAGTTACTCTTGTTGTAGGTATGAACCTATGGGCAATAGAGAGAGATAGGGAAATGCTATGGTATTTCTGTGGTGAACAACCATCTAAGCTAATAACACCACTTATAGCACAACAACAGGGAATGTATTGTGAGCGATAGTCAGTCTTCTACAGAGTAGAACCACATATAACCTTTCCAACGTTGATGCCATTTAATAGAAGTACAGATACCTTTACCACGGTCTTCCTCACCAAATGCTCTCATAGCATCACTTATTGAGTCAAAGACTTTAGTTACATCACCCTCTTTAGATACACCATAGACAGGACGACGGATATCACTATTGCTCTTATGTATCCACCACTTATAGCCGTAGGCAGTCCCACCAGACGCTACGGCTCTTTTAATGTTCTTAAGGTCTTTACCATTACAGTATTCAAGACAAGCTGCCCAACCATGTAAGGTCTTAAGTTTACCAGTCTCAACGTTACGACATTTAATGACGTTATGACGAGGAGAACCTTTAGGTTTCTTAGTTCTCTGATAACCCCATTTACGCTTACCTGAACGATAGGAAGCTTTGTTATCTACCTTAGGAGTGTTGTACTCTTGAACGTCTTTGTTATACTCTGGCATGTACTTCTCAGTCCAGTAAGCAATGCGATCATCTAGCTTATGTTCAGGTACTTCTTCTACTATTCTGATGGTAAAACGTTCCGTTCCCCATTGTTTCATTGTGTTGTAGAGGGCAGAGTTTTCCGTAGTGTATTTTTGTAACGTATTTTGCCATACTTTGTTGAGTGGTAATTGGCTGTAACTTAAGTATTTGTGCCCATTCTGCTTGTTGAGGATGATGTAGATGTTGTATATCATAAAACCCCTGGTTTCTCTTCACCTATGTGTATATATGTAAATGGGTCAATAAAGGGTATACTGTTGTTTATATTTGTGTTATAATTAGAACAGTTAAGACACTCTAAAGATGACTAGTAGCGCACTCACCTTACTCCTAGCTATGGGTACCTTAGGCTTATCAGCCACCCTATTAATGACTTCCATTTATTGTAGGTTAAACGGACTATAGGTTTAAACGTACAACTGAATACTATCTACAGGGGAGCGGTCTAAAGGCTCCCTTTTTTAATGGAATGAAATAATGTAATATAAGCAAGATATGCAACAACGGAGACATTATGAAGGAAGAGAGCTTTATCCTATAGAGAGAGTATAATACATGAGTCGTCAACCAAAGGGAATGTATCTTGTTTAGTGATGTGCGAATGTATCCTAGTAATGAAGATGGAACCAATAGGGGGATGTAATGATATTACCTATAGAACGTTACTTGTATCCATAGGGGTATGTAATAGGATACTCAATAGAATACTCACTTCGTTCTTATTACCTTCGGTAGCCTATGTAAGAGTATCATTCATTGATATTACCTATAGAACGTTACTTGTCTCCATTACAACCCATAGGGACATATAGGGCACCTAAGGCTCTCTATGCTCTCCATAAAGGTCCACAGGAACTGCAACCTTAGCCTGTTTACTATGGAAAGTCAAGAAAAAACCTGGAGCCCACACATTTTTTACCCCCAGGTCCACGGAATTTTACGCCCAGAGTCGCGTAACACATCTTTACAGAAATGCCCCATCTAGTGCTTCTTTCAACTAGATATTTTAACAAACCCGGAGCAAACCTTTAGATACTCAAAGTTCCCCCATTTGGGGGATGACGGGGGTAGCCTACTCCCCCCATATGAAGTATAATAGAAGGAACGCGGGAACGGGAGCGTTCACTAGTGTATCCACCTAACTCAACCACAATGACACCACTTTTTAAATCAATGGACGACTTTGCTACTAACGGAGGAGCTATAACCGACTACGAGCTTATCTGTGAAATGATGAACCAGAACCGGCAAACATTCTCTGATATGAGTGAGCCTGAGTTTGACGAAGAGGAGTACCGTGATGAGCGTGAAGACTCCTCAAGGCTAGCGGATAGACATCATTGTTGATGCATACTAACAGCGCGGGAAATAGCCTGCGCTACAATATACACAGCGCTGTATATAACCTGCGGCGCACATACCCACAGCGTACGCAGTGACACGCAGCACATACACTGCACAACGCAGCACATACACAGCGTACCCGCAGCATATCACGCAGTATATAATACACACACTGCGCAGTATATAATACACATCACGCAGTATATAATACACATAGTATACTGCGTACGTGTGTAATTACGCTGCATATGCTATAATACACATTCACACGCACGGACCCATGCACACTTCATACGCTCAAAAGAGAACTATTAGTATTACTCTTGATCTTGAAGTATATGATGACTTCGATATCAATGGCGTTGACTTCCACTCTATGCTAGAGCTGGAAGGCGGCGAGACGCTTGAAGTGTCCATCACGGACCATAGCGAAGTGTACTAGTGACAGTTGGACAAGTGTCCACTAAACCCCCCATAGACCCCTCGGGTGCCTTATAGTTACTTCAGTAACAAACAAAGGCACCTTTTTTCATGGAAATGACTCGCACTCAGTTGGCTGAACTTACTGCACTCTTTGAGGACACCGCTGAGTATTTCTGTAATGAAAATATGATATCTGGTGAAAAGCTCTATACTGTGCTAGAATGTTTAGCAACAGCCAAACTTGCTGAGTTTAATGGAGAACTAGGATGAATGACTTTGACCTCTCTGATATTGTTTTTGATACATTAGAAACTATGTCTGCGGCTGGCGTACTTCATTACGACAATGATAATATGGCAGCAGCGGCAGCTATCATTGAGGAATGGACAGACAGTGACAACCAGTGTATCCTTACACACTACTTAAATGACACTACTGAAACATTAGAGAAAGAACTACTTTATATTACTGATGAACTATTACTTGGTTCATTTACATTCGTCCCTGACACTATCGGAAACCAATGACTCTCACCACACAACAACGCCTAGCACTAGCTCAACGGATCGCCGATGAGTTCAGTGGATTTCTCTCCAGCGAACTGGAGTACCAGGTTGAAGACATGAAGGACAGCGACGAACTAGCTCATTCGTACTATATCTTAGAAGAAGATCGAGAGGATATCATGAAATTAGTAATTGACATGGTTGCTGTGCCAGTTTCGTAAGTGTCCACTAAATGCCCCATTGGTTCGCCAGTGGGGTATTGTTATTTCATACCGAAGGAACCAAATGCGTCACAGCCAAACCGTTCGCATCTTTGACCATATGGGTTTGTTCCCTGAGTCAAAGGATGGCTTTCGCTACATCTCGGTGAAAACCTACGCTCACGCTGAGGAGATCGTGGCAGAGCAAAACAAGCTAGGCAACTCAGCCGTCATTCAAAACTGGTAGACAGTTGACGAACTGACCACTAAACCACCCACTGGGTCCTCAGTGGGTTATATTACATTCATACCAAACAAACCAACTCAATGACCGCCTTCCCACACTTCGTTCGTTCTACCTCTTGCCTCGGTACTGAGTCCGTGTTCTTCCACGTGTCTTGCGACATTCCTAGCACCTGGCAGAACAACATCTTCCACAACTCACGTTATGGAATCTTTCACATGTACACCGAAGGTGGAAAGCTAAAGCTTGAGCTTACTTCTTCCGGTCTTGACACAATCAAGTTCCGCAAGTGTACAGTAAAGACCGAAGATGGCGCACGTAACAAGATTGCGCAGTGGGCAGGTGCTATCATGGGTGAGAGCATCTTTATGGTTTAAAGTATACTAACAGCGCCACATACTACCTTCGTTACAGTATACTGCGCAGCATATTACATGCACGCAGTATATAATACACATCACACACATCATGAACATTTACAGCGACAACTCAGCACTCTACGATGATATCCTGCGCGAGGACGCAGTATATAACTCACTGCGCAGGCTAGAGCGTAAAGTAAGAGACGGACGCAGGAAAGAGAAGCGCAGTAAGGAAGCCAAGCGTCAAGCGCGGTACGACCAGTTCTAGAGCTGTCCACCCACCCACACACGCTGCGCCTTGCGCAGTATACTATAGAAGTCAACCACACAACACCAATGACCGTCACCAAAGAAGTCTTCAACAGCTACGTTGCCATTCTTGATGAACACACAGAAACACAGGTAGATATTCTTAACGTACTAAATGACATCGTTCGTGGTGACTGGGACAACGCCATTAACTATTCATTAGAGAACCCATCTGACCCAATGGATGACTTCAACTATGCAGGCAGTAGGCATCACTATTGAGTCCAAACTAACCACACTATCTAACACAAACCAATGACCCTCACTGATTTACAAACAGCACATCCGTACGGAGTATATTCAGAGCGCTTCGGTTGTTATTATACATTAGACTACGATATGGAGATGGGATATTTTAGACAGTTAAATGATGGTTCGTTTGATAAAGATTGGAACTTCGTAGACTTTGATACATTGGGTGATAAGTTGCGTGATGAGTTAGAAGTTATTGCAGCATACATTTGCGTCAATATGTAATGTGACAGTTGGGCAAGTGTCCACTAAATGCCCCACTGGTCCGCTGGTGGGTTATATTACATTCATACCAAACAACACAACTCAAATGACTCTCACTGAACTCAAGGCACTGGCTCAAGACCTCCGCAACGAACGCCGTGACTTTCAGCGTAAAGCAGACTATGCTCAAGAGTGCTTGAATGAGGTTCAGCGTAAGATGGCTATCATGAAGCTTGAAGCCCAAATGGACACTCCACTAGCTGACCACTTCGGCGGCTAACGCCCCGTCCACCTGCTACAATATTCACATACCAAACAAACACACCAATGAACTTCGTCAACCTCAAGCGCTCACAGTGGGAATGTTACATCGACA
>ERZ1039804.1347-NODE-1347-length-14223-cov-8.561829_pt1 | contig 14223 bp, 9 predicted proteins | sample MGYA00383089_ERZ1039804 | MGnify/ENA primary metagenome ERZ1039804 (study PRJEB29581, sample SAMEA5548359) | metagenome | biome: marine; feature: coastal; material: water | depth 1 m | study: Short-term variability in the microbial, nano- and picoplankton...
CTTCTTTTAATTCAGGGAGTTCTAAACCTCTTAAGTAGGTCAAAGACACATTGATAGAAGAATGCCCCATCGCCTTTTGAAGTGTTGAAGTGTATGTGACGCAAGGTTTGTTTTTTGGGAGAGTTGTGAAAAAAAATTCTCCCCAAACGAAGGGCGGGACATTTATGGGTTTCCCGCGGTCAAAGTATGAAGGGAAGACAAGCGCCTCATCTAAAAACAGTTTGCTATTGCTTGCTGTTTTTGCCAAATAAAAAAAGCAAAAGAATGGGAACTGCTAGCAAAATGATCAAGGTTTTGTGAGCAACCAAGACCTGAGGGTACAAAAGTATTGTTATAAAAAAACCACCAACAGCACCTCCCAAGTGGGCACTGTGCCCCACAGACCCCAACTGTTTTTTCATTCCGTACATCGAATAGAGCAAATACCCGATTCCAAACAAATAACCTGGAATGGGGACGGGAAGCGGAAAGAGGTATAAGGTCATTTCTGGGTAAAGAACGATGGCACTGTAAACAATGCCCGAAACCGCTCCAGAGGCACCAACGGCACTGTAGTACGATTCATTTTTGTGGTAAAAAAGGGTGAACACATTTCCTAGGAGCAGGCTTCCAAAGTACAAGATCAAAAAGGGAACATTTCCCAAGGTTCCCAGAACGGGACTCGCAAAGAGGTACAACGCATACATGTTAAACCCCAAGTGCAGGTAATCAACATGTAAAAAACCTGAACTAAGCATTCGCATTCGCTCCCCTCTAAGAATTGCGGCAATTTGAAATTTGTATGTATTTAAAAAAGACGGTTCCGTTATTCCTTTGTATGAGAACACAACATTCGCCACTATCAAACCTACTACGATGCCATTCATAAACTGCTGTTTTTAGTAGCTCAAAGATACGACTATCTCCAAAACACACATTTCGAAAACCAAATATATTTAAAAGACCTCCGGTTTCAATCACCATCGACAAATACGCATACAACAGTTAAATACTCACACCAGTCCCTCAATGAAAAACAAATTCAAATATTTTCAAGAAAACTAGTGGTTTGTGTACCTTTGCAATTCAAATATCAGAACAGGCATGCAAAGAATTTTATTTTATTTGACGTATCCCATCATTTGGTCGATTTCAAAACTTCCTTTTGTCCTACTACACCTTCTCTCGGACTGCATGTATTTGTTGGTGTTTTATGTATTTGGATACCGCAAAGAAGTGGTTTTAAAAAATTTACAACTGGCTTTCCCTGAAAAAGGCACCAAAGAATTGAAAAGCATTCGGCGAAAGTTCTACAGGCATTTTGTTGACCTTTTTATCGAAATGATCAAGTCGTTCACCATCTCAGAAAAAGAGCTTGAAAAACGTTTCAAGTACACCAACAAAGAAATTTTTAAAGAAATCGAAGCGCTCGACAAAAGTGTGATCATGATGGGTTCTCATTACGCAAATTGGGAATGGATTACCAACATCCAAAGCAAGACGCGTCTGAAATGCATTGCTGCTTATACAAGACTCACCAACCCCTACTACGACAAACTCGTCCGTAAAAACAGAAGTCGTTTCGGCTCGGAGTTTGTTCCGACATCCAGAACCATCAAGAAAATGATTGACAACAAAAACAACGGCACACTTTCTCTGTACGGCTTGTTGAGTGACCAATCTCCCCATATCAGCAAAACACATTATTGGGCGCCTTTTTTAGGTGTAGAAGTTCCCATACATACGGGCGCCGAAATGCTCGCAAAGAAACACGATTTTTGTGTGGTTTATTTAGACATTGTCAAAACCAAAAGAAGTCACTATGAAATCTCTTTTGAAATACTCGCTGAAAACCCAAGGGACTTTAAGGACTATGAGATTACCGATACTTTTTTGAGAAAAGTAGAACAACAAATCACCGAGAGACCAGCGCTTTATTTTTGGACACACAAGCGATTCAAACACAAGGACAAAGCGCCCAAACAATAAATCCTTGATAGATTGGCATCCCAATATTGGAATGCACCCCCTTTAAAAGATTGAAAATCGCCCACCGATGACCAGCGTAGGTTCAAGATAGCCAAAACTCTGACGCGCTGAATCCGAAGCACTTTGTGTGGTTCGAATGTCAGGCATGTAGATATACCCTGTTTTGAGTTCTGTCATGACAAAGAAATACTTGTAAAATGTAAGGTCGATCCCTACCCTCGCAGACAATCCAAAACCGGACAGATGAAAGGCATCGTAGCGTTCTTTGGACAACAAGGTACTGTTGGTTCTCGGCAGCATGACCCCCAAACCAATCCCTTCGGTCGCGTGGATTTGAAAATTTTCTTTGTCCAAACCGAAAAACGCCCCGATCGCATCAAAGCGACTGACTTCCAAACTTATATAATTCAAGCCATCTGTGTGTTCAAATTTTAAAAAATCAGCTGTCAAATCCACCGAACTGCTTGTGTCCATTCCATAAGCTTCGTCAATATGCCCTTCAAATGGCACGTTTTGATTTTGAGCTACAACGTATTTCATATGGTCAACTCCCAAAGAAATGGTGTAGTTTTCCTTGAAGAAATAACCAATTCGATAATTTGTTTGAGGGGTCGACAAGTGGCCTGGATGAAAATAATCTTTGACGGTAAAAGGGGTCGGCCTGTCAGCCGCTTTGACGTCTTTCAACGTAAAATCGTAGTCGGCTCCTTTGAAAGTGATGTCCGAATCTGAGTAGTAACCTCGATTCCACCCCCAATAGAGAAAAAACTTCCCTTTGTTCTGTATTGAAGATGTGGATTTTACCTGAGAAATTACCGGGGTTGCCATCCACAACAAAAACAATAGCAATGTATTTTTCATAGTTCCGTATTTGTACGATTTCAGGTTGCTTTCAATCGAAAATAATTGCAAGTTAGCGTCCTGCGATTTCTTTAATTTTGGTGAGCAAGGTGTGCGCCAATGCACTTGCTTTTTCCTGCGAAGTACTTTCTGTATAAATGCGAATGATCGGTTCTGTATTGGATTTTCTCAAATGCACCCATTCGGAAGGAAAGTCAATCTTGACTCCGTCGATCGTGGAAACTTGTTCATTTTTATAATGGTCGGCAATTTCTTGCAAGATTGCATCGACGTCCAAAGCAGGGGTCAATTCAATTTTATTTTTACTCATAAAATAGCTCGGATAGCCAGCTCTCAATTCTTTGCAGGACATTCCTGACTTGGCCAAATGTGACAAAAACAAGGCCACTCCAACAAGCGAATCACGTCCGTAGTGGGACTCTGGATAAATGATTCCTCCATTTCCTTCACCTCCGATGACGGCTTGTGTTTCCTTCATCGCAACAACCACATTGACTTCTCCTACAGCACTTGCCGTATAGCTACCGCCGTGTTTTTCAGTCACGTCTCTCAAAGCCCTGGAAGAGGACAAATTGGAAACGGTATTTCCTCCTTTCAAAGCACCTAAAACATAATCTGCACAGGCAACCAACGTGTATTCTTCTCCAAACATAGCGCCGTCTTCACAGACCAATGCCAAACGATCGACATCTGGATCGACCACAATTCCCAAATGGGCCTTTTCCAAAACCACCTGTTTTGAAATTTCTCCCAAATGTTCTTTCAAAGGCTCTGGATTGTGAGGGAATTGTCCGTTGGGTTCGCAGTACAATTTTACACAGGTTACCCCTAAGGCATCCAACAATGCTGGAATAAAAATCCCCCCCGTGGAATTCACCGCGTCCAAAACGACTTTGAACTTGGCTTTTTTAATGGCGGCAACATCGACGAGATCGAGTTGCAAGACTGCAGCTACGTGTTTTTGTATATAAGACGCGTCTTTGGCATAGCGCCCCAAATCATCGACTGCTGCAAAATTAAAATCTCCGTTTTCTGCGAGTGTCAAAATTTCTTGTCCGTCAGCAGCATTTAGAAACTCACCAGATTCGTTCAATAATTTGAGTGCATTCCATTGTTTTGGATTGTGGGAGGCCGTAATGATGATTCCCCCATGAGCGGATTCCATTGGGACGGCAACTTCTACAGTAGGCGTTGTAGAAAGGCCGAGGTCCAATACATCAATCCCCAAACCGACCAAGGTATTGGCCACCAGACTGCTGATCATTTTTCCTGAAATACGAGCATCCCGCCCTAAAACCACCTTGACACGGCTGTCACTCGGAAGAGATGCATTGCGTTTGAGCAACCAGGTCCCATAGGCACTGGCAAATTTTACAGCATCCAAGGGAGTCAAATTGTCGCCCAGAGTCCCTCCGATGGTTCCTCGAATTCCCGAGATAGATTTGATCAAAGACATCGTGTTTGTTTTTTTTAGTTTAGCGCTGTAAAAGTAACAAAAATAAGTGGAGCGGTATAGGGATCTAAAAGGAAACTGCAATTGGGAAACCGCTGCAAAACTAAAAATCAACAAGCGCAAAAAACCGCTCAAACCTTGACTTGAAAACAAAAAAAAAGAGTTGTTTTTTCAAACAACTCTTTTCTGTATTTAAAAAAAGGAATCTACTATTCTTTTCCTTCCATTTTCTTCTTCAAGTCAGCAAGACCAGAGATATCTCCAAAGGTAGCTTTGTCAGCAGCTTCTGCTTTTTTGCTAGCCGCTTTGATATTTCTTTGCTCTTCGGCTCTAAAGATGGCTGTATGAGAAGCAACAATTCTTCTGTACTCCTTGTTAAACTCCAATATTTTGAAGTCTGTAGCATCTCCTTTTCCAAGTTTGCTGCCGTCTTCTTTTTCCAAGTGACGTCCCGGTACAAAAGCCTCTACTCCATCTGCAAAGGTAACAATCGCTCCTTTGTCTGTTTTTTCTTTGATGGTTCCTGCATGCACAGAATCAATTGCATAGACTGCTTCGTGCGCATCCCATGGATTGTCTTGAGTTTGTTTGTGTCCTAAGTTCAACTTGCGGTTTTCAACATCCAACTCCAATACCTGAACGTCTAAGATGTCTCCCACATTGACAAAGTCAGATGGGTGTTTGATTTTCTTAACCCAAGAAAGGTCAGAAATATAAACCAATCCGTCGATTCCCTCTTCCAATTCTACAAAAACACCAAAGTTCGTGTAATTTCTTACCGTTCCTTTGTGTGCAGAACCGATTGGGTATTTTTTAGTGATGTCCGTCCATGGATCTGGGTGCAATTGCTTGATTCCCAAAGACATTTTACGGTCTTCTCTGTCCAATGTCAAAATCACAGCTTCTACTTCGTCTCCTACTTTTACAAAGTCTTGAGCAGAACGCAAGTGCGTAGACCAAGACATTTCAGATACGTGAATCAACCCTTCCACTCCTTGGTTTACTTCAATAAAAGCACCGTAGTCTGCAAGGACTACTACTTTTCCTTTTACTTGATCACCAATTTTAAGTTCCGAATCCAATGCTTCCCAAGGGTGTGCATTCAATTGTTTCAATCCGAGTTGGATTCTTGTTTTTTGATCGTCAAAATCAAGGATTACCACATTCAATTTTTGATCCAATTCAACCACCTCAGACGGGTGATTGATTCGAGACCATGACAAATCTGTAATGTGAACCAATCCATCTACACCACCCAAATCGATAAAGACTCCGTAAGAAGTAATGTTTTTCACAATACCTTCCAATACTTGTCCTTTTTCCAATTTGCTGATGATCTCTTTCTTTTGAATTTCGATATCTGCTTCGATCAACGCTTTGTGAGAAACCACAACGTTTTTGAATTCGTGGTTGATTTTAACCACTTTGAATTCCATTGTTTTGTCTACGTACTGATCGTAATCTCTAATAGGCTTCACATCAATTTGCGAACCTGGCAAGAACGCTTCGATGCCAAAGACATCTACAATCATTCCTCCTCTTGTTCTGCATTTCACAAATCCATTGACCACCTCACCTGTTTCTTGTGCGTTGATGACACGATCCCAAGCTTTGATAACTCTTGCTTTTTTGTGTGACAATACCAATTGCCCAGAAACATCTTCTCTCTTGTCTACCAATACCTCTACGATATCTCCAACAGCTAAGTCAGGATTGTAACGAAATTCGTTCAAGGAGATGACACCTTCAGATTTGGAATTGATATCGATGATGGCATCACGCTCAGTAATTCGAGTGACTTTTCCTTCAATGACATCCAACTCGTTTACGAAACCTACGGTTCCTTCTAAAGCGGTTTCAAATTCTTTCAATTTAGATTCATCAACTGCCTCAATACCTTCTTCGTATTTGTGCCAATCGAAATCTGCTAAAAATTGTTCTGGGTTTACAGTTTCCACTACAGGTACTTCCTGTGCTTCCACTTCGTTTTTTAATTCTTCAGACATGTTGTCTATTCTTTTGTATCTCACTATCGACCAGATCTATTAACGAAATCCATAGGAAGAGCTGTTAGTTGTATTTTGTTTTCAATCCTTTTTAAAATCTGTACCCGTAAAAAGGAGTGCAAATTTAAGCTTTATTTTTAAATTAACCTCCTATCTCTGATAATTTTAACGCCTGTTTTTCATTAGAAATCTTATTCTTAAAAAAAAGCCAAACACATTTCAAAGCACAAGTCCAAAAACAAGCCCCCCACAAAGCCATTTAAAGAAGGGAATTGCCCCTTAAAAAAACTAATTTATAAATTAGATTTATGCAAGTATTAAAGCTACCTTTGCACACTTTTAACAATGACTAACAGGGTAGCGATATTATTTTGTAAGTCAATAACTTATAGAACATGTCGACATTTACAGAATTGGGATTGAATGATGAAATCCTAAAAGCCCTTCAGGATTTGGGCTACGAAAAACCTTCGGAAATCCAAGAAAAAGCAGTCCCCCAAGTCATCAACTCCACAGACGATTTAAAAGCATTTGCTCAAACAGGGACTGGTAAAACAGCTGCTTTTAGTTTGCCTATCTTGCAATTGTTAGATACCAAAAGCAAGAACACCCAGGCCATCATCCTCTCTCCTACGAGAGAATTGGCAGTGCAGATTGGAAACAACATCAAAGAATTTTCCAAATACATGAAAGGCGTTAATGTCCTTACCGTATACGGAGGCGCCAATATTGACGAACAGATCAGAGGCTTGAGAAAGGGCGTCCAAATTGTGGTGGGAACTCCCGGTAGAACCGTGGATTTGATCAAGAGAAGGCAATTGCATTTGGACAACGTCAAATGGTTGATTTTAGACGAGGCGGACGAGATGCTCAACATGGGTTTCAAAGACGAATTGGACCAAGTACTGGAGGTGACTCCCGACGAAAAACAAACCTTGCTGTTCTCGGCTACCTTCCCAAGAGAAGTAGAAGCCATTGCGAGAAACTACATGCACAACCCTGTAGAAATAACTGCGGGTCAAAAAAATACAGGATCTGACAACGTAAGCAACGAATACTACGTGGTCACCGAAAGAAACCGCTATCCAGCCTTGAAACGAATCTGTGATGCAAATCCAGACGTTTATGGAATTATATTTTGCAGAACCAAAAGAGAAACGGCACAAGTAGCAGAGAACTTGATGCAAGACGGCTACAATGCAGATGCCCTTCACGGAGATCTTTCTCAATCACAACGCGATGCCGTGATGCAAAAGTTCCGAAACAAAACCCTGCAAATATTAGTCGCTACTGACGTAGCTGCTCGGGGATTGGACGTCAACAGTTTGACACATGTCATCAACTACAAACTGCCAGACCAAACCGAAGCCTACACACACCGAAGTGGCCGAACAGGTAGAGCGGGAAACAAAGGGATCTCAATCGCGCTGATCACCAACAAAGAAGTGGGACGCCTCAGACCGATTGAAAGAAAAATCAACAAAAAATTCGAAAAGAAAGAAGTTCCTTCTGGTGAAGAAATTTGCAAGAGTCAATTGTTTAGTTTGATTGACAACGTAAAAAAAACAGAAGTAAACCACGAACAAATAGACAGCTATCTCGAAACCATCTACAGCAGCCTAGAAGGCCTAGAAAGAGAGGAGTTGATTCAGAAATTTGTCTCTGTTGAATTCAATAAGTTCTTGAAATACTACACAAATTCTCGTGACCTCAACGTGGCAGAAAGAGAACGCGGAAGAGACGACAGAGGAAAGGCGAGAGACGACGAAAACATGAGCCGTTTCTTTATCAATTTGGGTAGAAAAGACGATTTGAACCCCGGCAAGTTGATTGGCTTGATCAATCAGCAAAACATCACAAACAACGTCGAAATTGGTCAAATCGAAATTTTAGACACTTTCTCCTTTTTTGAATTGGACAAGAACTTTACCGATGAAACCATTACTGCATTTGCAGACGCTACCTTTAACGGAAGAAATGTAAACGTTGAAATTACCGAAAAAAGAAAACGCAGCGGCGGCGGTGGCGGAAGACGCGAAGATCGAAGAGGACGCGGAAGAAGGTTTGAAGGCGGAAGAAGAGAAGACCGAAGAAGAGATGACCGAAGAAGCGACCGACGTAAAGGAGGCAGCGGCAACTACGACAAAGACAAAAGTGGGAAATCTTACGGTCCTGATCGAAGTGACCGAAGAAGTGCTGACAAGCCCGATCGAAGTGCCGGCTTTGGAAGACGCAGAAGTTAACCACTGCCAAAACACTCAAAAAAATCCCTTTGTGCTTTCTTTACACAAGGGGATTTTTTACAAAAGGAAAAGGCGGTATGCCTTACAAAGTTCTAAAAATTCACATAAAAAAGTATCTTTGCGAGATGAGTAGAAAGAAAAAAAATTATCTTTTTGAAAACATTGAGGTTGTAGATGCCGGTGCAAAAGGAAAGTCAATTGCCAAAGCTCCCGATGGGCGCGTCATCTTCTTGACCAATGCCATTCCAGGAGATGTCGTAGACATTCAAACGGGAAGAAAGAGAAAAGCTTATTTTGAAGGGACGGCTGTCAAGTTTCACAAGTATTCCGACAAAAGAGCCACTCCCAAATGTGCCCATTTTGAACATTGTGGCGGTTGCAAATGGCAACACATGAACTACGAAGACCAACTCTTCTACAAAGAAAAAGAGGTCACCAACAACCTAAAGCGTATTGGACACCTAGAATTGCCAAAAATCACGCCCATCCTTGGATGTGAAAACACTTATTTTTATAGAAATAAGATGGAGTTTTCCTTTTCAAGCAACCGCTGGTTGACCTACGAAGAAATCAATTCGACCGAAACGGTGGACAATAAGAATGCCTTGGGCTTTCACATTTCGGGAATGTGGGACAAAATTCTTGACATTGAAAAATGCCACTTGCAGGAAGACCCCTCAAATGCCATCAGAAACAGCATCAAAGAATTTGCCCTGGAAAATGACATTGCCTTTTTCAACCCCAGAAGCCATGAGGGGCTGTTGCGAACTTTGATGTTGCGCATTGTTGCTACAGGAGAGATCATGCTGGTCGTTCAGTTTTACAAAGAACACAAAGAGAAACGAGAACTGCTCTTAAACTTTATCCAAAAGACCTTTCCAGAAATCACTTCTTTGCAATACATCATCAACGGAAAAGCGAACGACACCATCTACGACCAAGACATCCTTTTGCATGCAGGCCGCGATCATATATTTGAGGAAATGGAAGGATTGAAATTTAAAATCAACGCCAAGTCCTTTTACCAAACCAATTCCAAACAAGCCTACGAATTGTACAAAATCACACGAGATTTTGCAGGATTGACAGGAGAAGAACTGGTCTATGACCTGTACACAGGAACGGGAACCATCGCTCAATTTGTCGCCAAAAAAGCAAAAAAAGTCATCGGCGTGGAATCGGTCCCCGAAGCCATTGAAGATGCCAAAGGCAATGCGAAAAACAACAAGATCGACAATGTGGCATTTTACGTGGGAGACATGAAAGAGGTCTTTACAGCTGAATTCATCGACACACATGGAAAGCCTGATGTTGTAATCACCGACCCCCCAAGAGACGGCATGCACAAAAAAGTAGTCGAACAGCTTTTGCGAATTTCTCCAAAAAAAATCGTTTATGTCAGTTGCAACTCTGCCACACAAGCCCGCGATTTGTCCTTGATGAAAGAGCAGTACGACATCGTCAATTCACAAGCAGTGGACATGTTTCCACAAACCCATCACGTAGAAAACGTGGTTTTGTTGGAATTGAAAAAATAACAAAACAAAAAGCATAAAAAAACCCGAACACTAAAGTGTTCGGGTTTTTTTTGTGACGGCTGTCGGCGTTCTTACAAGGAATTACAGCGCGTCCAGTTTGGATTTGGTCGCTTTCTGTTTGTCATACATCTCCAACAACTCGTACAATCCGATCAATGTTTTCATGATTTCAGGACTCTTCTCATTGTATTTCAACGCATTTTCATAATAAGGCAACGCCTCAAGATAAACCTCTTTTTGTTGCAGGAGCAATTCGTCGTATTTGTCAAAATCAGACAAATTGTTGTTCATTTCTTCGATGATGGGTTTTGTTTTTTCCAAGATTGAAACCCCGATGTTGTTGTAAGCATCTGAGTAATCGGGTTTGAGACGGATGGCATTTTGAAAGTGTGAAATGGCTTCTTCCGCATAGCCTTGCTCCAAAGTGAGCACTCCAACATTGTAATGCAATTGTGGATCGTTGGGCTTCAATTCAATGGCTTTTTTCAACAGTTCCAAAAACTTTTTGTTGTTCCCCAACTTAAAATAAATGTTGGCTTCGCTGATGATCAGCGTGTAGTCGTTTGGAAATATTTTTTTGGCATCATCAATGGCCTTCAAAGCCGCGTCTTGATCCCCTTTGGCGATGTAACTCAAGGCGATGTTTTTGGCAATGTTTCCCGTTCTTGACTCCGAAACCAGCACTTCTGGAGCAGAAGCCAATTTGAGTCTTACTTGGTTGTCCATGTCTTTTTGGGAGTTGAAATACATGTCTTCCCCATTCAACGCATTTGTTGCTTTGTATTGGGTTGTGATCCCCGTATACCCAATAGACAAAAGTTTTTTGTACAATGAAATCGATTGGTCATATTTCTTTGCATAAAAGGAAGCCAAAGCAGCATTCTCTAGGAATGAAGTGTCTTTCTTACTCAAGGTATACACCAATTCGAATTTTTGCGCGGCCTCTTTGTACTTCTGCCCGTTGTAGAGAGCAGAACCCTTCGCAACAGCGCTTTGAACAATTCTACTGAGGTCCTCCGCTGCTTTTTGCCCGTACTTGTTCATTCCGGATTCTTTTTGAAAACGAAGCAATTCCAAATAGGCTTCTCCAGCAAGCTCTTCTTGTGCAGAATTTGTTCCGTCTTCAAAAAGAGCTGCTGCTTTGAGGTAGTAATACTTCTCAATTAATTTTGGCGCAGCATTTTCTAACAAAGGTTGAGCGAGCTGCAATTGATCAGAAGACGCAGCATAGTCTTTCTTTTTTAGCGCTTTTTCTGCAGTTTTTAATTCTTTTTTTTGTGCTGTTGCTCCAAAACTCAAAAAGAGCGATAGCAACAGAAGAAATTTATTTTTCATTGTATGTTAATTTGATATTATTAAATTTCGGAAGAAGGTGCTTCTGTGGAATCACTCGTTTCTGAGGTACCTTCTTGCCCTTCCACTTCGCCTTGCAATTCGACATCTTCTTCCTCTTCGTGCATGACTTTTGCTACGGCAGCAATCGAATCAGAATCTTTGATGTTGATCAGTTTGACTCCTTGGGTAGCTCTTCCCATAACGCGCAGGTCACTAACTTCCATGCGGATGGTGATTCCTGACTTGTTGATGATCATCAAATCGTCTTCATCTGTCACGTTTTTAATCGCAACCACATCGCCTGTCTTTTCAGAGACGTTGAGTGTTTTTACGCCTTTACCTCCTCGGTTGGTGATTCTGTAATCTTCGAGACTGGATCGTTTTCCGTAACCTTTTTCAGAGACTACTAAAATATTGCTATCCATATCGTTGACAGCGACCATACCGACCACCTCATCATTTTCATGTGCCAAAGTGATGCCGCGAACACCGGAAGCATTTCTACCCATCGGCCTGGTTTTTTCTTCTTCAAATCGAATGGATTTTCCAGATTTCAAAGCCAACATGACTTGGCTGTCGCCTGTGGTCAATTTTGCTTCTAACAATTCGTCGCCTTCGCGAATGGTAATCGCTGCGATTCCATTGGTTCTCGGTCTGGAATATTGTTCCAACAGGGTCTTTTTGACCTGGCCTTTTTTGGTGGCCATGATGATGTAATGGCTGTTGATGTAATCGAGGTCTTTCAGGTCTTGTGTCACCAAAAAGGCTTTGACTTTGTCATCGGGTTCAATGTTGATCAAATTCTGCAGCGCGCGTCCTTTGGCAACTTTTCCGCCTTCTGGGATTTCGTAAACTCGCATCCAAAACACTTTTCCCTTTTGGGTAAAAAACAGCATGTATTGGTGGTTGGTTCCCACAAACAGGTGTTCTAAGAAATCTTCACTTCTGGTAGACACGCCTTTTTGTCCTCTTCCCCCTCTGTTTTGTGTTTTGTATTCGGAAAGCAAGGTACGTTTTACATAGCCTGCATGTGAGATGGTTACGACTACTTGAGAATCTGGGATCATGTCTTCAATTTTCATGTCCGCACCTGCGTATTCAATTTCTGAACGACGGGCATCGCCATATTTGTCGCGAATGGCTATCAGTTCGTCTTTGATGATTTGCATTCTTCTCGGCTCTTGTGCCAAAATATCTTTCAAATCTGTGATCAACAACATGATTTCGTCGAATTCTCCTCTTAACTTGTCTTGCTCCAGTCCTGTAAGCTGGCGCAGACGCATTTCTACGATGGCCTTGGCTTGGATTTCTGACAATTCAAAACGCGCAATCAAGCGTTCTCTCGCTTCGTCAGGATTGTTTGAGCCTCTGATGATTTTGATCACTTCGTCAATGTTGTCACTTGCAATGATCAATCCCTCTAAGATATGTGCTCTTGCTTCTGCCTTTTTCAGTTCAAATTCTGTTCTACGAACAATGACCTCGTGGCGGTGTTCGACAAAATGATGGATCAATTGCTTTAAGTTCAACAATTCAGGACGCCCGTTTACCAAAGCGATGTTGTTGACACTAAAAGAAGTTTGCAAAGCTGTGTATTTGAACAATTTGTTCAATACAATGTTGGGAATTGCATCTCGTTTCAAAACATAAACGATGCGCATTCCATTTCTATCCGATTCATCTCGGATGTTGGCGATGCCGTCTAATTTTTTATCATTGACCAATTCCGCAGTTTTTTTGATCATTTCTGCCTTGTTGATCTGGTAAGGAATTTCTGTCACAATGATGCAATCCCGCCCTTTGACTTCTTCAAAAGTTGCCTTGGCGCGCATCACGATGCGTCCTCGACCTGTGTGGAAAGCGTCTTTGACTCCTTCATAGCCATAGAGTATTCCTCCCGTAGGAAAATCAGGTGCTTTGATGTACTGCATCAAGCCGTCGATGTCAATGTCTCTGTCTTCAATATAAGCGACGGTACCGTCTATGACTTCTGTCAAGTTGTGAGGCGCCATATTGGTCGCCATCCCTACCGCAATTCCCGAAGCTCCGTTGATCAGCAAATTGGGGATTCTGGTTGGAAGAACGGTGGGTTCTTTTAGGGTGTCGTCAAAATTGAGTTTGTGGTCGACGGTATCCTTTTCGATATCCGCCAACATGTCTTCGGATATTTTTTGCATCCGCACCTCGGTATAACGCATTGCTGCTGGACTATCACCATCTACAGACCCAAAGTTTCCCTGACCGTCCACCATCATATAGCGCACGCTCCAATTCTGTGCCATTCGCACCATGGAATCGTATACAGAAGTATCACCGTGGGGGTGGTACTTTCCTAAAACTTCTCCCACTATTCTCGCAGACTTCTTGTAGGAGCCGGTCGCCTTGATTCCCAACTCATGCATTCCATACAAAACCCTCCGATGCACAGGTTTCAATCCGTCTCTTACATCTGGTAAGGCTCTCGAAACAATTACGGACATAGAATAATCTATGTATGCCGACTTCATCTGCTCCTCTATATTGATAGGGATCAACTTTTCTCCATCTGCCATAAAAATATGTTTAGTTTAGTTAATTCATTTTAGCGAATAGCAAGATACACTTTTTAGCCTTTTTGACCCCTTTTACAGCCGTGGTATTTGCTTAGAGTTATCAACAATTTTAGGGGTTTTTTAACACTTTGTACTGTGCTGATTTTCAGACTGTTTTTGTGCGCAATTTGCCGCGAGGTCTTTTTTTTAAGAACAATCACATGTGATTTGTAAATTTTAATAAAAAATCCATTAAATTTACCTAAAAACAGAGACTATGGATGATAA
>ERZ1039804.1349-NODE-1349-length-14210-cov-8.781703_pt1 | contig 14210 bp, 29 predicted proteins | sample MGYA00383089_ERZ1039804 | MGnify/ENA primary metagenome ERZ1039804 (study PRJEB29581, sample SAMEA5548359) | metagenome | biome: marine; feature: coastal; material: water | depth 1 m | study: Short-term variability in the microbial, nano- and picoplankton...
CAGCGTATGGTGCAAAATACTATTACGACACCACCCAAAATACTATTGCACAACTGCGTGATAATAATGCGAAACTTGAAGTCGCAAATGAAACAAATCAAGCCACTATAGAACAGATGGGGAGAGACACAAAACGTCTTAATGAACTGACAAATACATTGTCTGTTGATTTACAAAAAGCAGAACTGTATGGTGACGAACTTAGGGCAACTCTCAATAAACATAATTTGACTCACTTGGCGAATAAGAAGCCTGGGTTGATTGAAAAGAGGATGCAAAATGCGACAGACAAACTATGGAATGACCTTGAGTCTATTACTAGTTCTGATAGCAACGACACTACTGAGTAGTTGTTCGTCAATACAACCAGAACCTAAAATTGTAACAGTAACGGAACTTATTAACAGAGATGTGCCATTGGTTGCACATCCCAAACCAGTTCAATTAAATAATGTAAAGATATATGTTGTATCACCTTCAGAGAACTTCGATGAGTTCACTAAGGAATTTGAGAAGAAAAATGGTACAGATTCATATATCGCTATTTCAGTAAAAGATTATGAAAACTTATCTAAGAACTTTGCTGAACTTAGAAGGTTTATTGAACAACAAAAACAAATTATCGTATATTACGAAAATGCAGTTGGCCCTCAGGAAGAAGAGGACAACACAACAGGAGAATAAAAATGGCATCAGTAGAAATCGTACAGTTCGTACAGGACTTACTAGTCACATGGTGGCAGTTTACCGTAGTAGGTATTCTAATTGTTATAGGTTGGTGTATTAATTTATTTGGTGTAGATAACAAAACAAAAAGAATTGGTTTTGAATACAAAGATATGCCTCATATGTCACCAGTTCCAATTCCAACAAAGGGAAAAGGATTTTGGGGAGCAATCTGGATGTGGTTGATGGGAAGTCGCCAGTGGATTGTATCAAAAGACTTTCACTACACGATGTTTGGTAACGAATATGTAATCCCAAAAGGATTTCAATTTGACGGAGCATCTATTCCTAAGTTCTTACATACATGGTTGTCACCAACAGGTGTATTGCTTATGGGTGGCCTTGTACATGACTATGCTTACAAACATGCTGGACTAAAAATGAAAGGCAAAAACTTTCACACATTAGATCAAAAAGGTTCAGACAAAATCTTCAGAGATATAAATATAGAAGTAAATGGATTCCATTTTTTAAATTACCTTGCCTACTGGGCGCTAAGACTTGGCGGTTTCGTAGCATGGAATGGACATAGAAAAGCAAGTAAGAAATAATGGCAACTGTAAAGACATTAGATACTGAGGTAGAACTCCTCAAAAGAGAAGTCTTTGAAATGAAACAAATTCATGTCAGACTTGACTCTGCAATTGAGAAGATTGCTGAGGTATCTACGTCTTTACATACTATTATGGCAGTACATGAAGAAAAATTAATAAGACAGGAAGACCAATTGAACGAACAAGAACGAGAATTTAAGTCTACTGTCCAAGAACTGCATGGGCGTATTACTACCAATGCCAAAGAATCATCTATTCAGATGGGTGATATGGAGCGCAGACTTCATATTGCAATGGAAGAACACCAAAGAAAAGAAACTGAACAGTTCAATGCTCTACGAGATGAGATAACTAATAGAATTGGTGTTTTAGAAAAATGGAGATACCTCATCGTAGGTGGCTCAATAGTCGTAGGTTTTGCACTTACAGAAATACTTCCTGCTATGATGTAAAATCTATTGACAACAGGATAGTTATCCTGTATATTGCTTAGTATGAACTACATTGACACGAAGTATATATCACTTATATCCCACAGACTAAGAAATTTCACAAGAAAACCAAACTTCTTGTGGAATTTTTCTTGTCCGTATTGTGGCGATTCTCAAACCAATCGTAAGAAGGCTAGAGGTTTCATTTATAGAACAAAGAATGATTTGTTTTATAAGTGTCACAACTGTTCTATGGGTACAACACTACCCAAACTTATTGAGCATGTAGACCCTACGTTGTTTAAAGAATATACTATGGAAAGATATAAAGAAGGATTGACTTCTAACGGCCGTGGTGACAAAACGCCAGGTGCATCAATTAAGAAACCAGAGTTTAATTTTAAGAAACCTGTTTTCAAAACATTGCATGGACTAAAAAGTTTTGCAGAATTAGAAAAGAATCACCCTGCCGTTGAATTTATCTCCTCTAGATCGTTGCCTGAAGCAACGTGGAATGATATATATTACTGTCCTAAATTCTTTGAGTTTACGAACAAGTTCATACCAAATAAGTTTCCTTCACTTGATGGAGACCATCCTAGAATTCTAATACCTTTTAGAAACAAGAATGGTGAAGTCATTGCTTATCAAGGAAGGTCTTTTGGAAAAGAAAAACAGAAGTACATTACTATTATTATTGATGAGAACCATCCAAAGATTTTTGGTCTTGATAGGTTGGTCGACACTGATAATATTCTTGTTGTAGAAGGGCCGTTTGATAGTCTCTTTCTTAAAAATAGTATTGCGGTTGCACAAAGTGATTTGCGTGTACCAAAGTACAAGGACAATGCAATTCTTGTTCCAGATAACGAACCTCGTAATCCAGAGATTTGCAAACAAATAGAACGGTGCATAGACGATGGATATCGTATTTGTCTATGGCCGTCTTCAATAGAAGAAAAAGATATAAACGATATGATTCTTTCTGGAATGACTAATGTAGAGATACAAAGTATTATACATAGTAACTCCCATAAAGGATTAGAAGCATTAACAGTTTTCAATTCTTGGAAACGAATTTAAACACAGTAGGAGATACAAACATGGCCCTTGAGAACGTAGTAACATTCCCAAGTGCAGAGGAAGATGGTCTTGACCACCTCGGCATTACAATTGACAAAACAAGAGACAAAGATTTATCAGAACAAGCATACAAACTACTCAAGGACTATTATTGTAACGAAGAAGAAAACTCACCACAACAGGCATATGCACGAGCATCAGTTGCATATTGTGATGGAGACTTAGGACTAGCACAACGTGTATATGATGCAGTATCAAAAGGTTGGTTTATGTTTGCATCTCCAGTTTTGTCAAACGCACCAGCGCCAGGCAAAAAGGCAAAAGCATTACCTATCTCATGTTTCTTGACTTATGTTCCAGATTCACTTGAAGGACTAATCGACCACTCTGCTGAGTTGCGTTGGTTGTCAGTCAAAGGTGGTGGTGTCGGTGGACATTGGAGTGACATTCGTGCAATCTCTGACAAGGCTCCAGGCCCGATGCCATTCTTGCATACAGTAGATGCAGACATGACTGCATATAGACAAGGTAGAACTCGTAAAGGTTCATACGCTGCATACATGGATGTATCACATCCAGACCTAATTGAATTCTTAAACATGCGTGTACCAACAGGTGACGTTAATCGTAAGAACCTTAACCTACATCACGCAATCAATATCACAGATGACTTCATGCGGGCAGTAGAACGTAATGAGATATGGGATTTGAAAGACCCTAATGATGACACAGTTCGTGAATCAATGCCTGCAAGAACTCTATGGCAACAAATCTTAGAAGTACGTTATCGTACAGGCGAACCATATCTAAACTTTATTGATACTGCTAATCGTGCATTACCACATACAATGAAAGCAAAAGGATTGAAGATACATGGTTCTAATCTATGTAATGAAATCCACCTACCAACATCTGAAGATAGAACTGCCGTTTGTTGTTTGTCTTCTTTGAACTTGGAGAAGTATGATGAATGGAAAGATACAACTCTTGTTCGTGATCTTATTAGGTTTCTTGACAATGTATTACAGTTTTTCATTGATAACGCAGGCGATGAGATTCAACGTGCTCGTTACTCAGCCACTCAAGAACGTAGTCTTGGATTAGGTGCAATGGGTTGGCATTCACTTCTACATCAGAAGAGAATTGCATTTGATTCATACGGTGCAAGAGAATTGAACCGTGAAGTCTTCAGACATATCAAAACTGAGGCACATGGTGAGTCTATGAAAATGGGACTAGAAAGGGGTGAGGCTCCTGATATGATGGGTACTGGCAGACGCAACGCTCATCTACTAGCAATCGCACCTAATGCCAATAGTAGTATTATTGTTGGAACATCACCATCTATTGAACCATCAAAAGCAAATGCATATACGCACAGAACACGGGCTGGTTCACATCTAGTATCCAACAAATATCTAGAAGAAGAATTAGAGAAGGTTGGAAAGAATACACAAGATGTTTGGTCTGATATCATAACCAATGGTGGTTCTGTACAACATTTAGATTTCTTATCAGAGGAAATCAAAGATGTTTTCAAAACAGCAATAGAACTTGACCAGTTGGTATTGGTAGAACAAGCCGCAGATAGACAAGAATATCTCTGTCAAGGACAATCACTAAATCTATTCTTCCCTGCTGGGGCAGATAAGAAAGACTTGCATAGGGCACACTTTGCTGCATGGAAGTTAGGAACTAAGGGTCTGTACTATTTAAGAACAGAGACTTCACAAAGAGCAGAAAATGTATCAATGAAAGTTGCTCGTGATGCATTGAAAGACTTTGAAACACAAACAATGGAATCGCAAGACGAATGTGTCGCTTGCGAAGGATAAGGGTAAAGAAAAAATGAAAGTAGAAATTTATAGTAAATCACATTGTCCATTTTGTGAGAAGGCCAAACACTGGTTTGACTCGCATGGATATGAGTACACAGAAATCAAGATGGACAATGAAGAAGAACGTCTTGCATTTTATCAACGTGTACCAAACGCTCGCTCAGTACCACAAATCTTTATTGATGATAAGTTAATTGGTACATACGATGACTTTATGAAAGTATCAGAAAACTTTGTCAAAAAGAAAGGTGGTGGATTGATGGTGTTCTCAGAAACATACAAACCATTCCACTATCCTTGGGCAGTTGAAATCACAACAAGACATGAAAAAGTTCATTGGATTGAAGATGAACTTGATTTGTCTGAAGATGTTGCAGATTGGAAGTCTGGTAAAGTAAGTGAAGTTGAAAAAGAATATATTACAAACATTCTAAGATTGTTTACACAATCTGATGTTGCAGTGGGACAGAACTATTATGACCAACTTATACCAAAGTTTAAGAACAATGAAGTACGGAATATGCTTGGTTCGTTTGCAAATAGAGAAGCCATTCACCAACGTGCATATGCACTTCTTAATGAGACACTTGGGTTATCTGATGCCGAGTATCATGCCTTCCTAGAATATCAAGAGATGGCAGATAAGATTGAGTTTATGATGGATAGTGACCCAAACACTGTTCGTGGACTTGGACTTACAATGGCCAAATCTGTAATGAATGAAGGTGTGGCATTATTTGCATCATTCGTAATGCTGTTGAACTTTCAACGCTATGGTAAGATGAAAGGTATGGGTAAGGTAGTTGAGTGGAGTATTCGTGACGAATCAATTCATGTTGAGGGTATCGCAAAACTATTCAAGGCATATTGTGCAGAACACCCTCGTATTATTGACGATGAATTTAAATCAACTATATATGAGATGGCAAGACAGGCAGTGAAGTTAGAAGACAACTTCGTAGACTTGGCATATAAACTAGGTGAGATTGATGGACTAGAACAATCAGAAGTTAAACAGTATGTAAGATACATTACTGATAGACGGCTTATTCAACTAGGACTAAAAGGAAACTACAAAGTAAAAGAGAACCCTCTACCTTGGTTGGAGTGGGTACTAAACGGTGCAGACCATACTAATTTCTTTGAGAACAGAGTAACAGAATATGAAGTTGCTGGTTTGACAGGCAAGTGGGATGATGTCTACGAAGCCGCATAATAATAAAAAGGGCAGACTTAATGAGTAAGAAAGAGATTTTATGTGAATCATGTGAAGCAGTATTCAGAATACAACACAATATGGAAGAACGATATTATTCAGTAGGTAACTGCCCTTTCTGCGGCGACACTCTAAATAGTGATAACGAAGATGAACTATTTGATGAAAACGATGAGTGGTAATGTGGATATATCAAGGCAAACCGATTGAAACCCTACCAGAGGGTTGCGAAGGATTTGTATACTTAATAACTAATCTTACCAACAATAGAAAATATGTTGGTAAGAAACTAGCTCGGTTTAAGGTAACTAAACCGCCGCTAAAAGGTAGAAAGAATAAAAGACGTTCTACCAAAGAAAGTGATTGGAAGACCTATTGGGGGTCTTCTGAACACTTGAATGCTGATGTTAAAGAACTCGGCGAAGATAAGTTTATCAGAGAAATTCTACACTTCTGTACTGGAAGAGGAGAATTAAGTTACCTAGAAGCCAAAGAACAATTCGATAGAGAAGTCCTACTTACAGATGAATACTATAATGGTATCATCAACTGTAGGATCGGCAGTTCAAAAGTTTTGCAAGAGGCATTGGTTCTCAAAATGCATAACGACTATTCCAAACTAACATGAATAATACGACAGTATTATTGACTTTTTTTTATAAATATATCTGAAATAAGAGAAGATATATTTGTATCTTCCTATAATTTTTAGAGGAAAAGAAAATGTCAAATTGGATTATAAAATTATTCAAAAAGAAGAATACCTCTGATATTGTAAGGTTTATTAGAACAGAATATCAGAGCGATGTAAGACACCTTAGAGATGAGGATGTTCTTGCATACTATGATTATATTACACACAAAAAAAGGAGTAGCTAGAATGTCAGTTGGAGTACTAATGAATTATGGATATAAACATACATGTAAGGTATGTGAGTGGATTGGGCATGCATTTACTGTATTGCTTGTAACTAGTATTGGAATTGCAGAATCGGCAGGACGAGCGAGAGCGGCGTCTGAATTGTCAAGAATGGGATATCACGAAGAAGCTAAGAAGTTGATGTTGGAGAGAGATAATGTTTAAGAAGTTTTTGAAAGCTATGGAATACAGAAGTTATTGCATGAGTATCAGACAACTAAGAGACATGGGTGAGTTTACAAAGGCTAATGAAATATCTGAGTTTAAACACAAGATGTATCCATCATGTTAGATCCAGATCACACATACACAAAACCTAAAGGCGAAAAGAAAAAAGGCGGCAAATAAGATGACAACATTAACAACAACATATTGTGCATTCTGTAACATAGTATCAGACTTGTATAAAAACTTTAGAGACACTATCACACCAAAGATGGATAGAAAAACATATAGAGAATTGCATTCATTGACAGACTTAGAACTAAGAGACATTGGTATATGTCGTGGAGATATCAAAAATATTTCTATGGGAAAATCTGTACCTAGAAAAGGTTGGACAAACTAAAGTTTTAAAACTTTTTTTAAAAAAAATTACAAGCCCTTGTTTTTCAAGGGCTTTTTTTTGTTCTTTTTGCTTGACATTTGCTGTGATAACAGGTATATTATAAGGGTAGTTAAGAGAAAGAGAGAATCACTATGAATATACAAAACGAAATAGATTTCATTGCGGCCCACAACGGTGGGATTCAAATGTTCTCAGGTGACAGTGTTGTCGGTTGGGGTGATACTGCTAGTATGATTGCCTATGTTATCAAAACAAAAGGTATCGCTTCTAATGCTTTTCATAGTTCTTCTATGGACTTTGCTGACGAAGAAGGTTTTGAAAACCACAATGATGCGTGGGAACTTTGGGAAGCTGGAATGGAGTTAGTATAATATGTTTGAAGTTGGTATGGAAGTTGTTCGTGTTTATCCCCAATTGGGAAAAGACAACTATATTGCAGAAGGTGAGATAACTTCTGTACACGAAGATGCAGATGATGTAACACTAGTAACCGTTATGTACAATGATGGTGCTACGAAAGTTTACACAGAAGATGCAATGAAGAATGAACTCGGCCGCCGTATATTGGTTACAACTGGCGAGAAGGGACGTTTATTATTACAAACAGCACTAGAAGAGGAGTGGGTATAATATGTTCACTGTAGAATTCGACCACGATGAAGTCTGTATTACTATAATGGATGATACAGGCCATCATGGAGATTTAAAGGTACATGCATTTGATGATATTGTTTACCTTGTACAGGATGATATTAACCTTCAATCTTCTAATGTAGTAGAAATTAATCCCGATATGTGGGAAGAACTTATTGCTTCGATTAATAGTCCAGAAGGATTTTTTATGAGAAAAAAGCAAAATAGTGCTTGACATTTGTTATGATAACAAGTATACTGTATAGGTAAGATAGAGAAATTAAGGAGTGATTCGAATGGTAGATTTAGATTTTGTAAATTATGTTGATAGTTTCTACAATGAAAATGAAGGCATATATCCTATTAAGGGTATGACTAAATTGATGATTGTTGAAGCTGTTCAGAAACACATCAACACAGACGGTGTTGATTACTGTGGTGATAGTTTTGACCGTGAACAGGTTCGTGATATCATCCTTGATAATAATAATGTAAAATGGTTAGGATAATATTGTGGATTATATAACAAGAATTCAAAACGAATATAATTTCTTTACAGACATGTTGAAGTCTATAGAGAAGATTGCGAAAAAAACGCCAGGTAATGGTTTCGCAAAAATGAAATGCAAAGAACGAATTGCAGAACTTGAAGCTGAGTTTGATCGAATTGATTACGCAGCACAGATAACTTACGACTAAGGAGATAGATTATGGGTTTACATATTGAAGTTTATAAAAATGGTAAATGGGACTGTACAAATGGTGGAGTTACCTCTGGTGATATTCAAGGACTATGTATTGAAAACGTAGATGGCCCTTTTAATCCAAGTGATGATTATCCAGCCGCTCAGTTGGTTTCAAGGAATATTATGGGTAGAACAATTGTTCATATCGTTCCTACTGCTGAGATTGAAAAGGGTTCATGGACTATGATGGGTGGACATTACGGTTCAACATCTGACTCACGGTTCAGTGATAAGGTTGAAGAAATGATGGGTACGCCCTTCTATGGTGCGCTTGCAATTCACGATAGGGTGGAATAAAGTTAAAAAAGTGCTTGACATTTGTTATTAAAACATGTATTATGAAATAGAAAGATGAGGAGAGAATCGTTATGAAATTTGTTGTTATGACCCAAGCTATGGAAAACTATGGCGCTCACGCTGGAAACGGCAAGTTTGATGATGGTAATGCCTATTGGAAATTCAAAGGTGGTACTGACTACATCGTAGAGGGTGTAGAAAGGGAACAGGATGCCATGGCATTTGTCGCTGCAATTGGTATGGAAAACCATATTGATTGGAAAGAGTTTCCAAGTCAAGTTATGACTTATGATAAGTTCTGTGAGGACTTTGATTTAGAAGATGAGTTCAGTAAAGAACATTTTGAATTCAAATTGAAATATATGAAGGTTGTCAATCCGATAACCTATGTGAGAGGAACTATATAATGGTTGAAGTTTTAGAAGATATTAGTGTCCTAGAATCTTTATTGATTGCTATGGATGAGGGTGCGTCTGATGAGAAACGTGGAGCATTGGATGCTGTCGAATCTCTTCTTGCTAAAAAGAAGAAACTTGTCGATGATTTTGAAAAGGAATATGCAGATGTTGATTGATATTTCAGGCCCTCAGGGCAATGCGTTTTATCTCTTGGGTGTCGCTCAAAAGTTAATGAAATCTAAAGGGTTTACTCAGAGTGAACAACAAGATGTTTTAGATGAAATGAAATCAGGCGATTATGCCGACTTGTGTTCTGTGTTTGAACAAACCTTCTGTGATGAAGTTGAACTGGTTGGATAGTGTTCGATAAATACTTTAGAGATTTTATAATACTGGAGAAATAAATGACAGCTATTGAACACTCGATCATTTCCGTTTTATGCTTGGCAGGGTTTTACTACTTTGGAGTATGGAAGGGAAGAAAAGAAAAAGTTGAGGATATTATCGAACACACTCTGGATACTCTAGAGAATGGGAATTATATCCAAGTTAAGACTGATGATAATGGAGAAAAAGAGCTAATACCTCTTGACAAAGTAAAGTCAATGTAGTAGCCTGTATCAAGGTGAAAGGTACGAAAATTGATAATGATATATAAATCTATTGAGGAGGCAATTCTCGCTGCAAAAGAAATGTGTGAGGTATTGGAAACTTATGTGAAGATTACCAAATGTGATAAAGGATATGAACTATTTGGTACTGGTGAATTTGTAATGGAAATTAAGGACTGATAAAATGAAAAAGACGTTAGTGACTATCGGAATGATGTTTGCATCAACATCAGCAATTGCTGAGACTGTGCAAGATTTCAACAAAACGGTTGTGAACCGTGTACCATACAATGTAGAAGTTTGTGAAAACAAAACTGTTGGTGGTGGGAACGCTGGAGAGGGTGCATTTCTAGGAATGTTACTTGGTGGTGTTTCTGGTAAAGTAATTGGTGGTAATGACAAGGGTGCAGCTGCTGGTGCAATCTTGGGTGGTATCATTGGTGCTGATAAGGCAGGGAAGAATAAAGGGCAAGTTCAACGTGTGTGTCATATTCAAACACGATATGAAGAAGAAGTAATTGAAGTTTATTCTCATAGTGTTGTGACATTCTATCATAATGGTAGACAATACCAATTGCAATTTAATAAGTAACAGCTGGGTTGATTATTCTGCCCTTAGCTCAGCTGGATAGAGCAACTGCCTTCTAAGCAGTAGGTCGCAAGTTCGAATCTTGCAGGGCAGGCCAATCGAACAGAGGAAATTATGAAAGACTTTAAAAACAAGAAAAAGAATAATAACAAAGACCAACTACAAGGACTAACTGTCGTTGTGCGTAATGGTGATGTTAATGGTGCAATGCGTGTACTAAAAAAGAAACTAATTAGAGATGGTTTGTTTCAAGAACTACGAGAACGCTCGTTCTTTGAAAGTAGAGGAACGAAACGCAGAAAAGAAAAGGCTGCTGCAACTCGTAGACAAAAACGCAAATTGTTAAAAGAACAAAATGAAAATGGTTATTAATAGGTGAGATATGTCAAGGAAGACTGTAGATAATGTAAGTAAACCTCGTAAGAAACGTAAACCAATGACGCCTGAACAAAAGAAGGCCGCTGGTGAACGTCTTGCTCTTGCAAGGGAGAAACGTCTTGCAGAGAACCCACCACAGTATAAGAGTATACATCCTAGTGTAGTTGCAAAGGGTGATGATGACGCTTTGAGTATGAAGAAAGTACAGTCATGGATTAAGACACAAAAAGAATTGTTGTCTACTGCTCGTGGAGATATTCGTAGAAAAGTCAAAGGTGCTGAGGCTCGTGTTGCGATACACGAAGGATACATTCGAAATCTTCAGAGATACTTGCGTGATGGTGATTATGTGGATACTGCTTATGGAGAACATCAACAGAACTTAATCAAGTACCGTTGTGTTGCAATGGCATATTATCCAGATGGTACACCTAAGAGATCACCTGGCATATTTTATCCCGACATTGGTACAACATGGACTGATGATATGAAAGAGGCTTAGATGTCAAACAAAGATAAAGATGGTAACATAATTCAGTTTCCTATGCATAAAAGTAATGACAATAAAGTTGTCATAACAGATACGGCACTTCATTTACATAGTGATTTGAAGTTTGCAGAACATCTTGTTGAAGGATTGGTTGTTAATCTAATTCATAATCTGAGCGAAAACGAAGTTGATGTTGATGATCCAGACTTCATTAAAAATATTGGATTTCTAATCGAAGTAGTTAAGTGTACAATTTATAAAGACATGGGACTATCACATCCTATGCAAGGACTTATAGATATGTTTGTTGCAACAGATATGGATGTTGATACTGGTAGAATGTATACTGATTTTGATATGGAAGGCCTTTTAGAGCTCATCCAGAATACTAAGGAAGATGAATAATTTGGAGACCCGTTGGATGGCGCCCAACTAGTATGCCGTTGGTGAGGCATATGAAGATGAAGCTGTGTCGCTTAACAGCAAATAAAATCACCCGATGCAAGTATGCCGGCATGTGTTTGTCGTTAGCGTGGATAGGCGGAGCGAAAGCGTTGAGAACCTCCCACGCATACACATAAATTATACGGAATGGAACGTAGCATAATGGTAATGCACCGCTTTTTGGTAGCGTAGAGTATAGGTTCGAGTCCTATCGTTCCAGCCAAATACAAAACGGAGATTAGCGCAGTCTGGTAGCGCATCTGCTTTGGGAGCAGAGGGTCGTAGGTTCAAATCCTACATCTCCGACCAAAATCTATTGACATTTGGTTTTATATATGATAGCATGATTAAAAATAAGGTGAAAAATTATGATAATAGTTGATATGAACCAAGTAACAATTAGTAATCTGATGATGCAGATTGGTTCAAAACATCAAAATGAAGTTGATGAAGACTTAGTACGACACATGGTACTGAACTCACTTAGAATGTATCGTTCTAGGTTTGGTAAAGAGTATGGCGAACTTGTACTTTGTTACGATAGCAAAAAGTATTGGAGAAGAGATTATTTTCCTAACTACAAAGCTAATCGTAAAAAGGATAGAGCAAAGTCTGGACTTGATTGGAATTCAATCTTTGAAACACTGAATAATATTCGTGATGAGATTAAAACAGTATTCCCATATAAAGTAGTAGAAGTAGAGGGTGCAGAGGCAGATGATTGTATCGCTGTCATTATTCAACACATCTCTAAAACTCCTAATGAATTTGAGAAGGTTCTAATCTTATCTGGTGATAAAGACTTTATCCAATTACAGAAACACAGTTTTGTTAAACAGTATAGTCCAGTTCTCAAGAAATTTGTGAGTGGTATAGACCCTCACCTATATATTAGAGAACATGTATTAAAAGGCGATAGGAGTGATGGTATTCCTAATTTCCTATCACCAGATAATACTTTCGTTGATGAACTAAGACAGAAGCCTTTGTCCAAGAAGAAGATGAACAATTGGGTAGACCAAGAACCATCTGACTATTGTACAGAAGATATGATGAGGAACTATCAACGAAACAAAATACTTATTGATTTGGAGTGTATTCCAAGTGACTTGACGGAGAGAATTCTAGAAGCATATGAATTGCCTCCAAAAGGTAATCGGGCCGGACTACTAAATTATTTTATACAAAAAAGATTGAGAAATCTTATGAATGACATTGGAGACTTTTAAAATGGCAAAAGACAATTTTACACCACTTCTTTCTGATATATTGAAGCGGGTGCATAATGCAAAGACAAAGAGCAAGAAGGTAGAACTACTTAAAGAATACGATTGTGATTCTTTGAGGATGATTATTAAATCTTCTTTTGACCCAGAAATTGAATGGGCAATCCCAACAGGTGAAGTACCATACAATGCAAACGAAGCAGAAGAAGGCACTGAACATACAGTATTGCGTAAGGAATCAAGAAAACTATATCACTTTATTAAAGGTGGTAATAATGATCTTCCCTTATATAAGAAAGAACATATGTTCATTCAGATGCTTGAAGGTTTGCATATTTCAGAGGCAGAACTAATTATCGCTGCAAAAGACAAATCCTTACACAAGGTATTCAAAGGACTTTCTGATAACGTAGTAAAAGAAGCCTTTGGATGGAATGACAAATATCAAAGGAGTCAATAACAATGTTGACAGCAAGTCAGTTCAAAGAACTTTTTCCTAGATGCAAAGACCCTGATGGATGGGTAGATGCAATGAACGAAGTGTTCCCTAAGTATGAAATCAATACACCAGAACGTATTGCATCTTTCATTGCTCAGTGTGGACATGAAAGTGGTGGTTGGAGAGTATTCTCTGAAAACCTAAACTATAGTGCAAAAGCACTAGATGCAATCTTTGGCAAATACTTTAAACGTGCAGCTAGAGATTCAGAACCATACCACAGACAACCAGAAAAGATTGCAAATGTAGTCTATGCGAATCGTATGGCTAATGGTGATACTGCATCTGGTGATGGATGGAAATATCGTGGTAGAGGCCCGATTCAGTTGACAGGCAAAGCAAACTATAGTGCATTTGCAGAAGACATGGATGTTGATGTTCTAGATAATCCAGATAGAGTTTCAGAAGATAAAGAGATTGCACTTATGTCTGCAATCTGGTACTGGAACAAAAACAAATTGAACCGTTATGCAGATAGTGGTGATATCAAAACAATGACGAAACGTATCAATGGTGGTTACATTGGTTTAGAAGACCGTATCCATCACTGGAAAGAAGCACTAC
>ERZ1039804.1367-NODE-1367-length-14088-cov-7.153780_pt1 | contig 14088 bp, 17 predicted proteins | sample MGYA00383089_ERZ1039804 | MGnify/ENA primary metagenome ERZ1039804 (study PRJEB29581, sample SAMEA5548359) | metagenome | biome: marine; feature: coastal; material: water | depth 1 m | study: Short-term variability in the microbial, nano- and picoplankton...
TGTCTACAGTATTAAGTGTAGCCTGACCAGTAGATTGCAGGGTAGTGAACTTACCTGTTGTGTGGCTGTTAGAACCAATAGTAGCGCCATCAATAGAGCCACCGTTAATGTCGGCAGTAGCAGCTACGAGGCTTGTCTCAGCTTCTAGTGTAGTGAACGTACCTGCCGCTGGGGTGGTTGTACCAATATCTGTGGCATCAATTGCACCAGAGTTAACATCAACAGATGTAAGTGTGGATGTACCTGTCGCAGAAAGGTTGGTGAACGCACCTGTAGAAGCTGTTGTAGCACCGATAGTCGTGCCATCGATAGCACCGCCGTTAATATCGACTGTGGTAAGCGTAGATGTACCAGAAACAATCGCAGAGGTAGCTGTAAGGCCTGCAAGGGTAGTAGCGCCTGTTACACTCAGTGTACCGCCCAAAGAGCCGTTACCAAATGCAGACAAGCCGCCAGACAACCACAAGTCTTGGAAGCGTGTAGAAGGCTCACCAAGGTCTACTGTGTCTGTGGCTTCAGGGATGATCTTGTTAGCTGTTTGTACCTGTACCAGTTCACGCCAAACGGCTGCGTTGGCTGTATTGCCCACACAGATGAATACACGGCCTGTTGTGGTGTTCTCCCACATGGAGCCTGGGGCATAGCCCTCACCAGCATCATCTGTAGCCAGAGGATTGGTTGTAGCCGCAAAGTTATTCTTACCCCCAATACCGCCATGTACGGCAGGAAGGTAACCACTTACAGATGTAGTTAGATCAATCTTAGGCGCATTGCCCGAAGATCCATCGTGTGAGTGTCCTGTAGCGCCATTAAACGCTGCAGTAAGTTGGTTAAACTCTGCATTAACTGGTGGCGCAGTGATGTCTGCACCGTTAATAATGTCAGCAATACTTTGGCGTGTGTAACCTGCCATTGTCTATCTTCTCCCTGCAACGGAATGTTCAAATACGATACCTTGGATAGAGAACGGTTCCGTCTGTCCTACGGTCACGTAGGTAGCCCGAACTGAAAATCCTGAACCCTGTACATCTGAAGTCATAACTGGCTTCGATGAACCCCCATACAGTACGTTAGCTGCTCCGTAGGTAATGGAACGACCACCATAAACTGTAGGACCACCTTGGCTGGCCTGCGTGTATGTTGAAGGCCTTGCGGTGTTGTAGTCACCCCAATCAAACGCCAAGGAAAGGTTCATTTCCATAGGGCCTTCGGCACGTACAAATGTGTTAATTTTACGAATATACTTTCGTTCTTCGGTCTCACCGAAGTCTAGATATGGAGTAGAATAAATAGCTACGATATCTTCGCCATTAAAGGATGTACCTTTTTCCTGGCGGTATATTTTACCGTCGTAGTCTCCGTGTAGAACAAACTCTTCGGTTCCGATATATTCAGAGGCTGTGCAGGAAGCACGGATGCCTACAAGCTCACCAAACTCCCAGGTTATTCCACCCTGATTATCAGTGAGGCCACCGATCAAACCAAAGCTACTAGGAACGTCTACGCTATCGTCTCCAATAAAGTATCTAACCTGAGACTTAGATCTAATAACAACACCTGTAAGAGTGCTTAGATCACGGTTACGAATAACGTCTACAAGAGTTGCTTGAATAGACTTTGAAATGGTTTCGAGTTCAACGTCGCCAATACGACTTGTACCTGCAACAGGACGGAAACCATCAGGTGCTAAGAATATTAGGTCACCACCAATCTCCAAGACACTGTCACGAGCAACGCAACCTACGTTGGCTGTAACTTGGGCTAAAACAAAGCCGCTTGTGAGATCTGCTATGACCTTTTTAATTCCGTTGTCACCAAATACAAAAAGGTTATCACGGAAAGGTTTAATTTGGACAACATCAAAGCCAACTGCTACTTGCCCAGCGCCGTTTGCTACGGTAAAATCAAAAGGATCACGAGGCGCTGAGTGTGCTACTGCAGCCTGGGCCGTTCTATCCCCAGATAAGAATAAGTGATTTTCAAATACGTCTACAAGGGAAGGTGCATTTATACACTGGTCTCCCCCACCTGTTTGAGAAGTATGCCCACTATCGTCGGGAGATGACCCTGTGCCTGATGAGGTAAGCTCTTCCCAGTGATCCCCATCAAAAACAATGGCGGGATTAACACCATCAACAAAGCATATCTTATTACCTGTACCAAAATTAAAGGTAACATGCCGAAGCTTGTCTACCGTCCTAACACCGTCAGTAGTGTCTCTGGTTACACTGTGATCTAGTGTGTACTTTCGCCACCCTATTAGTGGTGTGTAGTGGTAGAAGCTGTAGGTGTTAGTTCCTACATCTTTTCTAGCAGCAATAATTTTAGTACTGTTAGAAACATCATCTTTGAAGATAGCTACCCCTAGAACCTTACCTTCGGCAGATCCTGGGTTATCTACATCATCTACTTCAGGGTACGAGCTTGAGAAAGCTTCATAGCCCTCAATCCTACGATACCCACCATACAAAGACGGCTCGTAATTAACTAGACGGGTGGCAGCACCCGCAGTATTGTCCGATAGGTCTAAGTGGTTTTCGTTAGAGTTAAGGCCACCTCCGCAGATGACCTTGTAACTCTCAATACGGTCAGGCATTAAAACCTCACTCTAGTGTCTGAGATGTACTCAAAGTTATTAATATACAAAGACTGTAAATTCTTAATCCCCCGTTCAAATGTCATGAACGCAGCCTGTGAGCTTTCGATGTTATCTTTGAACATATAAAGGTGGTACAAAGCACCATCGATAATAACGGTATCAAAGCTTTCAGGGATACGGGTTACATCATCGTGGTTAATTAAGTCGGAGTAATTCTGATAGTATCTAAAACGAATGGAGTAGGCTTTATCAGGAGATGGCGTAACACCAAAACCATTACCATGACCCTGAAATACCATCTCTGGAACCCCACGACCTGCGCTGCCTGCTTCATAGTCTGCATCACGATGCTGAGAATACCATGTGTCACGATCAATAGGCTTCATAGACTTGTAGCCAATGCCTAAAGATGCATTCTTTTGTAATTGGAAGCTATTCCAATCGGAAACTTTAAAATATGTGGGCCAGGTGTATTCACTCTGCCCAACAACAAGCGTTTCTGTGTGTTCTGCCGCATTAAAGGGCCACTCATATTCTGCTTGATTAACTTGTGCGATAGCGGCCTTAACGGCATCTTTAACAAGCGCCTGAACGCCACGCACGTTTGGGAAGTCACCTACAGCAATCTCAACTTCATTGAGACGGCGCAATACTTGGTTGCAAAGATCTATGTATGTAGATGGCATTCTAAACCCCTAAAAAGTGGTAAGGGGGCAAGTTGCCCTGCCCCCGCTTAACCATTAGGCCAAGTTGTAGTTTGCTGTGATCAAGCCTTCTGGACGCAAGATTTTGCGACCATAGAGATGCATGCCACGAACAATGTCTGCGAATGTATCTGGTGAGCGGAAGCTCTCAGTTTTCGCAATCTGGTCAGCGACAGCTACTGCTGAGTCATGACCTGAAACGATGACACCGTAGTTTGCTTCAGAACCCACAGAAGCAGATGTACCTGCGCCCGTGCCTTCGTATGGAAGGTTGTTTGAAGTATATACACGGAAGCCACGGATGGTGCCTGGAAGGCGACCATTGCGTACTTCAGCATCGCCACCGAAGTCAGCGTTGACCAGCTTCGCATCTTCATCCATCAGGATTTCTTTGAAGACAGGATCAACAACAACCCAACGACCATCTGTGTCCACGTTAGCTGCGTCCATAAGACGTGCCATGCGGTTCAGAACTGCCAATGGTGATGTGATTGCGCCTGCGCCACCGCCTGCTGCAACAGGGATAGAAGTCACTTCAGCTTCGCCACCAATGTCCGAACCACCGAAGTCAGTGATGTCGAGTTGGTTTGCGCCTAGAAGTTCATCTGCACCTGCGGATGCATTGGACTTAGTGCCTGCTGATGCAGTACGACGTACCCATGCAGAACCGTTCCATGTCCAACCAGACATATAGCCAAGTACATCTTGGTCAAAAGCATCACGCAGTTTGAAACCCGCACGGTCTGTTGCCAGATCGATGAAGTTTACGTGTGAGTGTGCTTCTTCAATGTCGTCGAGTGCGAACTGGAAGTAGTTAGCTTGATCAACGATCATTGTGAAATCAGCATCTGTGATATCCTGTGTCGCCAAAGTGGTGCCACGAGCATATGTATTGATTGTGATTTCTGGTTCTTTGATGATTTTAACTGAGTCACCCATGTTGGCGATCTCGCCTGAGTAGTCAGTGTTTGTAATATCTTCTACTACAGAAGAGTTACGGAAAGCCTTTTGGACTTTCTTAGAATAGATAACTGGTGAAAAGTTACCATTGGGCAGGTTGCCATAACCTGATGCTACTGGAAATGCCATTTTGTTTCTCCTTTGTGAAATGGCTGGAAGCTTTCGCTTCGGACAGAACACAGAAGATAACAGTTGAGTGGCAGTACTAATGTTAGGGTGCGTATACACTGCCGTATATACGGGCCTAATCGTACTGGTGGACTTATTGTCTCATTTCTTCTGGATAAAAGGATTTCAAGGGGTAGTCTTAATAGAGGCCCTAGATCCTGTTAGAGATTGAAGAAACAATCTCATCTCAGCTTTTAATTAAAAAGCTCAGAAAAGGTTGTTCATTACAATAATTATAACACTTTTAAAGCCAACAGTAAATGGTCTTTATATCTACTGTTGGCCTTTTGTTTAACGTGCTGCGCCAGAAACGTCGTATACAAATGAATTTGTACGCATAGCTTCTAGAATAGCCTCTTCGTTCTTTTCGTATTCACGATCAGACATAGCCTGTACTTGGCTTTCTGAGAACTTAGCACGACCACCTGTAGGTGTTGGGCTGGTGGAAGATGTTCGCCCTACAGACTGTGCTGCAGACTTAGAGGTGTTTCGCTTCTTACCCTTATCCGCTTTATACAGATCAATCGCACGAGAAGCCGCTACAGCGTCAGTGTTATTCTTATACAAGGCGTCTTGGATGTAAGTAGGCTGCAAAGCGACCCATTCATGAAATGCTGCATCCTGTCGGATTTCCCCAAAGTCTGGATGCATTTTCATAAGATGCTGTTCAGCTTCTTTACGATTAAGTTTAGTCTCTAAGTTTTTAAGATGACCTAAACGCTTCTCGCCTTCTTCAAGTGCTTCGTTTGCCCGTTTACGTGCGATAGTATCTACGATCTTTGCAACATCGGGATACTTCTGAGACCACTTATCAATTTCCTCATCAGTCTTTGGAAACTTGATTTGCCCTTTAGCGGCTGTCTCTAGCTGCTTTTTAAGGTTTTCTAGTTCCTGATCCTTCTGGATCATTTGCTGTTGAGTGTGACGCCGCAGATCTCCGTAGCGCTTTTTAAAGGAAGCTTCTTCGCTATCCTTTGGTTCAGGTCCGTCTTGAGCCGCTTGTTGCTCTTTAGACAGTTCTTCACTGTAGGACAGATCTTCATCTGCCGCTTCCATACGTTTATATCGTGCCATGATTTTTCCTTGGGGGCCGTATACGGGTAGCCCAATAATTTAGGAGATGAAGGCCACTTTCGGCTTTTTCACCATCCCATACGACGAAGTCTTTGTGCCGTATTCACTGTCCTGATAATCTTCAGTTTCATTGACTTCGGGTTCTTCTTCAGAAACCTCCACAGAGGCTATCTCAACTTCATTCCCTTCAGGGGTCTCAATAGCTTCTTCTGCCTCTTCCACTTCACCGTCAGTTTCCTGATCGGTATACTTGATAAGACCCATTCCATACATTCCCATGAGGCCCATCTTGGCTTCGGATTCCATATCCATGATATGTTTCAAACCGTGCCACTTAACTACATCTGCAGGGAGAACGTACTCACCTTCAGAAATCATAATTTCTATATCGTCACGGACGTTTTCAGCCGTGCTACCAATCGGAATGTCATTGCCCGAAACAGGATCAACCATTAGGCCTTCGTCCATTCCGCAAGGCATTCCACCGTGTGCGTATTTTTCATCCTGCTCTGGATCATCCGCCATGGCTTTCTGCACAGCTTCGCCACGAGCCTTTTCATACGAAGACAAGGAACCGTCATCGTTAAGATCCGCTTTACCTTCATCCATTTGAAATTTCTTATTAGCCATATCTGCACCTTCCTGTGTCCCAATACCTTTACGAGCAACGGCTAAACCGCCCAGCGCCATACCAGAGCCTTCGTCTTCATCTGTGGGTATTCCAAGAAAACCATATACGCTGTCTCTTGCGCCCGCTGCGTAATCAATCATGTCTTGCTTGCGGTCAGCAAAAGTGATCTCAGACCCGTCTTGCTTGGAGTAAGTTCCGCTTTCACCTGTGAAGAACTCTTCATCAGTAATATCAAAATTTAAAATATTATCAGACCGCCACTTTGCGTAACTGTTGGCGGTATCCATGTCCTCAAAGACAGGAAGCTTTTCGCCTGTGTATAAGTCGTAGGGTCCATCTTTTTCGTATTGATCTAGTAGATCATCTAACTTGTAAGGCCCGCCTGTCTCAGGATCTACGGTAGGCGTCACAATATACCCATCACCATATTCAAACGTCTGCGTCTTTTCTGAATAGGGTTCGTAATCTTCTTCGCTTTTCCATAAAGGCTTGCCATTTCGGGTTTTAACCCCTGCAACTTTGGTTCTCATGCCAGCCATTACTCTGCTCCTTTTAGTACTTCGTCACGAAGCGTCTTAAAGCGACGAAGTTCCGCAATAGCGCCTTGTATTTCTAAAATGCGGTGAGGGTCTTTTTCTTTCTCAAGATGGTCACGATGCATCTCAATACGAGCAAGGGCGTACTCTTTAAGTTTTTCTAAGTGCGCCTTGTCATTAGCCAGTAGTAAAAGACTACGATAAAATTCTTTATCCATTACTGAGGTGGTACTCCTGCGGGCGGCTGCTGTGGCGCTGGTTGCTGTCCACCATTGTCTCCGCCACCTGCACCCGTAAATCCTTCAGCGCCTGGCTCTGGGGCCGCTCCTGGGGCGATATTACCGCCACCATTGCCTGTAGGGTCTTCTGGGTTAGGCGCACCGCCTTCAGCGCCCTCTTGAGGGGCCTGTGGCTGCTGTGGCATCATTGCTTGAATGTCTGCCATCATCTTGGCTTGGAGAATAGCTTCTCGCTGATCATTGAGGATCTTATCCTCATCAAGGTCCATAGACGCAGCAAGCTCACGCAGGACATAATCATATTTAACAAATGGTGCCATTTGCTGGTTAGCAGTCATCTGCATAAACTGCAGAAGGCGTTGAGAACGGATCTCGTTACGCATTAGGCTTTCAGTGCCACGGGCTTTTACTTCTAGGTCACCATTGGTGAACTGTTTGTCGAAGTTAAACTGCATATTGAAAGCAAACAGAGCTTTGCCAAGAGGCGTAAGCAAGTAGTCATCAATATTGCGTACAACAGCTTTAATGTTCTGTGCAGCGGCTCCCATCAACATAGACATACCTGAAGCGGTACGGCCTACACCCATGACGCCTGTAGCACCGTGGCTATAAGAAGGGATGCCTGTGCTTTCATCAGAAAGCTGCCGTGCCTTGTCGAACATCATCAGTAGTTCGTTAGACACGTTAGGGAACTTAGTGCCAAATATGGCCTGCCCTGGCGCACCTGCTTGGCGTCGGAACACTTTGCCAGGATACACGGAAAGGTCTTGTCCAGGAACTAGGTTAGTCTCATCAATCTCAATAAGAAGATTTCCAGACAAAGCAGCGTTATCTACACTGAGGCGCATAAAGCCGTTCATTAGAAGCTGCGTGTCTTCCATGTTCTCAGCTACGCCCACCCCGAAGAAACCGTATGGGTTTAGTTCGTATGGCACGGCTGAGTAAGGAATACGGCTAGGTGTGAAAGGGTTCATAACCAAACGCAGGATTTGTCCATTGCAGACCCATACGTTGACTTGGATCTCATCCAGGTCTTCTAGGTTTTTTGGAATGTCGATGTCAGCTTCTTCAGCTAACTCCGCATCAATGATGCCCCAGTACTCTAGAACCTCGTAGCGGTCTACCTCATCGGAGTTAACGCCATCTTCTAGCGTATTCTCCCAGTATTCTCGCTGGTATTGTGGGCCGTACTCTAAGGCAAGCTCAATGCTCTCTACACGGAAATGTGGGCGCTTTTTAAGGCCACGCATCTGTGTTTTATTTAGTCGGTGCCGCTGGATGGTATATTCTGCCTCTGCCATGTTACGGGCAGACGGATCAGGATACATATCCCACATAGAAACATATTCTACCTTTGGGATAGTTTCATATAGAGGATCGTAGTTACCCTCTTCATCCCAGCGGGGATATTCTTTGTCGAATGCAAAAGGGCCTTTAAGAATGCCTGTACCAAACAAGGCGCATTCAAAAGCCATAGACCGTAGGTGCTTAGAGGCGTTAGTTTCCTCTAGCTGATCGTGCATCTTCTTTTCCATAAGCTGTGCAGCACGTTTTGCAGGCTCATAGGTGATAGAACCAGCATTTGTGCCAGCACCCATCTCTAAATCGTCTTTAACAGGCTCTACGGTGTCCTTATAGACGCCTAGATCCTTCATTAGTTCAGGACGAACCACTGTGCGGGGTACTTTGTACTCCACATCTACTTTTTCTCGTACCTTTTCGTCCGTCAGACCATTAGGATCGAAGTTAACGGCGTCTGCTACGTTATTTGGGTAGCGACGGGCCTCAATACCTACAGGAAACTTGCTTCCAGCGAATAAAACATCAACTAGCTGGGCATATGCTGCCAGAACCTTGGTTTTAGTGATCTTAACAAAGGTTTTAGACTTCTCAGAGTCGGTAAACTGCACATCAGGGCCATAAATACCCCGATAGTTGCGATATGCCATAAGCCAACGCTCTTCATCGTGAAGTCGGTTGTCTTTTGAACGTCTGAATTGTGTTTCAATGAACGAAGACAGGCCAGAGTACTCTAGGTTATCCTGTTCAACATCGCCATCCTCTTCAAGAACCACGACATTGTCTGCTTCTGTAGCTTCTTGCGGGTCTAAACCCGATGGTTTGTCCATTAATGCCATGTTTTAGTATCCAAATGTTGCGTCTGATGGGGTCCAGCGCTGTTGTGGTACGCCTTGGCCTGTTCCGAAGGGCGAAAATGCTCTTGGGCGGCTCATAATTCCGTAGCGAAGGCTGTCATAGGCGTGATCCGAAGCGTATCTTTGATCAATATCATCCGTACCTTTGGGACAGGACGGGATCACGGGTAAGTCTGCGATAACTTGCCTACAATTGTTGAAGAATACCACGCCAGGAAGTTCTGTATCTTCATCAACCTTTAGCAATTCATGTAAACGGTTTTTACCAGCTACCCTGGCACCTGCTGAACGATCACTTGGACGCCATCGGCAACCTTCTGCAATCATCTCTTCGGCTATTGAGGGGCCTATCTGGCCTCTATTGTGCCAACAGCTACTATCCAAAACACCATATTGTATGTTGTCGCCACGCTCTGCTTCTAAAACTGCCTTAGCTAGGTCACGTCCTGTATGTTTTGAAAGGTACAACTCCCTATAAACGTAAAGAGTTTCGTAACTTGGGTCCATTGCGTACCAGTGAACCGCTGAGTAACTGCTATAGCCGTAGTCGCAGGATCTAAACTTGCGCCAGGTGTCGGGTATTTCAAATGGATCTACCGTGTGAACACTGGATTTAAACTCTGGGAATGCTGCACCATCGGCAATATTCCAATCACCCTCAAGCAATTGTCGGCGTTGCATCTCTGGTAGGGACAAAAGGTTGGCTTCGTACTGCCCACCCTCAAGTAAGTAAGGATTGTCCTTTAACGATGCGGGGATAAAGCGTCTGTAGAAGAGGGGTTCACCCTCTCTATCATGTCCTTTAGGATATACTAAGGGTTCCCCGCTGTCAATATCTGTTGCCGTAAATTTCTTATTAGTAGGGGCTGGATCAATGAACATCTTCTTGACCCACATATGACCCACACCACCAGGGTTTGTAGTAGCCCTCATGAAAAGCGGTAGATCAGGATCTGTAGTCCGTAGTCGTGACCGCATATAGTTCCATGCAAAGGGCGTGGGATGCTGGGTAAGCTCATCAAAGGCTATATAACTAAACGCCTGACCTTGGTAACGCAGAACGTCTTCGTCCCGCTCAAGATAGGTCATCCATAGTCTAGCCCCTGAAGGGAAAGTCCATTGGCTTTTCTTCTCCGCCCATTTCGCACCCTTGTACGCTTTCGGGTATAACTCTTGAGATTTCCAGATGAGTTCCCGAAGTTCATCGTTAGTTCGTCGGAGAATAAGTCCATTGAAGTTTGGGTTTCCGAAGTACCGCATAGGGTCTGCGAGTAGGGCGTAGGATTTGCCTCCGCCTGCGCTGCCGCCGTATAGGACTTCTCTTTCCGATGCCGCCAAAAATTCTGTTTGTGGACCTTCGTTGGGTGCAAAGATAACCTCTTGAGTTTGTTTCTGGGTGGAAACACTTCCAAAGTCCAGGCTGTCTGAAATAGAAACGTCAGGCTTATCCAGCTTTTCGTCTATCTTCTTTTCCGTCATTGTCTGTATGCGTTTTGCATCAGACCGTTTACGGCGTAAGGCAGCTAGTTCTTTTTCATCTTTAGTCTTAGGTTTTGCTTTACGACGCTTCTTTGCAAGCGCCTTAACTCGTGGACTATCAGGGCGGTGGGCTTTCCAAATATTTTGGATGCCCTGGTGGGAAATCTTTTTACCTGTCTTTTCCGTCAGCCATGTTGCTACTCTGCGTGTGCCATGCCCTTTATCAAGGTAGTCCATGGCCTCTTCAACAAATGGCACCATCTCTTCGTCAGGAACGATGATAAGTGGATCTTCGTCGCTTGGCTTGTAGGCATACGGAAGGCTGGCAAAACGGTTAGGTCTAGTCTTATTTATCCAAGTCATCTGATTTCGGGGGCAGGATAAACATGCCACCGCCTGTGCTGGTGACCTCTACCTGTTCCTTCTTAACCAAACCACTACGGTCTAGAATTTCACGGGCAGCGGAAATTGAGTTACGTGCGCCCATAGCACTAGGATCGTCTAATACATCTACGATACCAAAAGCAGCTTTAGGGGCATTCATAGCAAGCATCATACTTGCACGGTCTATGACCTCTTCCTTCAGTCCCCCAACCACTTCACTAATCTTTGTGGTCTTTGCATAGCCAGCAATATCCATTGCTTTGCGCAGATTGCCTTTGGCCTCACCCATCAAGGCTTCTAAAAACGCTTCCTGTTTTTCAGTATACTTCTTAGGTTCGTCGATCATTTGCTCATTAACCTTTGTTCAAGATGGCGGATAGTTTCTTCCGCCCGTGCCAATGATGCCTTCAACTCAGACATCTCAATCAGCAATTGTTCTTTGTCCTGCAAAACCTTGTCCAGCTTATCGGAAAGTCGGTCTACTTGCTCTTTCAACGTCTCTTGAAACTCTGCACTGCGATCTTTGTCGTCTTTCATAGCTTCATAGCTATGCTGCGCTCGTTTGGACAAGTAAGTCCACAAGCCACCCGCAGAGACCAGGGCAACAATTATTGGAATAAGTTGGTCAGTATTCATCAGCAAATCTCTTACGTTCTAGTATTTGGCGGTGGACTAAGTTTGCTAAGTACAAGCTCCAAACAGCCAACCATATTAAAGCGGCAGAGTGGGCTACTTCATCCACTGTGGTCATTTGCATAGCGTCGTTTGGGCGGGTGACCTTTGTCATCCCATCAAATGTCATAACATGGTACACAGGATGCATAGGCTTAGGAGCCTCGTACATCATGTACTGAAACAGGACGATCATGCTTAGAAAAAAATCAGCCAGTAAGGTGTACTTCAAAAATAGCCTAGAAAACCAAATAGTGGCTACAGCCACCAGAATGCTCATAGTACCCCAGATGCAAATAAGCATTGAATCCACATGGCCTACAAACATTCCTGCCATAATCAAGCCAGACATAGCACAACTCAAGTGCTGGGCAGGACCATTAGCATTGCGGACCTTTTCCAAAGTCCCCTTTAGGCCATAGGCTTTCATTTCTTTTTAGCCTTGTTCTTCTTTGAGTTAGGCCAGCCCTTTTGCATATCCTTGTAAGCTTTGTTGCTTACCGTGCTATTCTTCTTAGACTTAGCTGTACCCTTCTTCTGGGCATTTCGTATGTTTTTAACTAGGGACATTTAGATTACCAATTCTTGCATGACCAATAACGGGCGGTGAATTTATCCTTGGCAGTCTTGCATTTGTGCCTTGCACGAAAAGACTTGCGCCGTTCAGGATTAGATTTCTTGATTTTCATGTTAGGATCACCAAAACGAATAATCTTTTCGTCTCCGTCCTTACATGCTTTCACAACGAACTTTTTAGGCCCATCAGGTGTACGCTGGGGCTTGTTACATTTCATTCGTGCTTTATCGATAGCCATATTTCTATCTCTTAATTAGGAAACAGGGATCTAAGATATATAAAGATATAACCCAACTCCTGCGCCACCCCAGACTACAACAACTACCACGATCCATGCGGTGGTCTCTTTGATGCGATCTATCTCTTTCTGACGTTGCTTGAGGGCGTCTCTGCGGCTTTTCCTAGCCTGGGCTTGATAGGCCACCCAATCATCGTACAATCCAGCACGACCATACAAACGCATGTAAGATATTAGTTCAGACTTTTGCTGTTTGATCTTGTCCAGGGCCATAAACTCTTCAAAGTCATCACCCTCTTTACCCAAGATCTTATTAAAGACGTTGTTCTTCTTCTTATCTACTTTCTTCTGTAGATCTTCTTCAGCGCCAACCCACTTCGATATATGCTTTGCGTAATTCGCAAGCTCATTACCATTAGTTACGGCTTGCTTAATTACATGATAGGCAGCATTAGCCGCTGCTAACTCCGCTAACATTTGCCGTCCCTACCCTATGCACTAGCCCCGCCTTCAACTGCAACGCAGGAACCCACAGCATATATGCCTTGGCCCCTTAAAGTATTAATCATACCTTGGACATCTTCCTGACAATCTACGCTGTCATAAAAGATACTCTTCTTAACCAAAGGCTGGCAGGATGTAATGTCTGGACCAAGACAGGCCAGCACCACTGCCACCCACATACTCATTTCTTCTTGGCGTACCCGCCCTTAGACATGGCAGGCTTGTCCTTCAAAGACCTGACAGGATAACCACCGCCAGCCATCTTTGGTTTAGCTTTAGAAGCAGGATTGGATGCCCCGCATTTAGCTTTCGTCATTTTCATCTAATGCGTCCTTACTGATATAATTCATGGCATCTTCCAATGGGGCCGCAGCCTCTTCCGTATCGAAATACTCAGAATAGCCTCTAAAGATTAAGTTCTCATCTTCGGCCTGAGACCGTGTGATCAACCCTTCCTCTAGTAAAAGATCACGGACAGTCTCAAGAGGTAACTCCTGTCCTGTCCGTTCACGAATGGCTGCACGTATGTAGATGAGATTTATCATAGAGCCTCTATATCCAGTGGCCCTTAATAGTTATTGTACCATTATGGACCACATTAGGTCAACCACTTAATTAAGGGTTGTTTTAGGGGGTTTACTTTTCTGACAAACCTGGTATAATCTACTTGTAGGCCCCAGGGTATAACTACTACTAGGCCTTATTAGCCATTAGCTTTATCTCCCCACGGGTGATACCAATATCCTTCAAGTCTTTGTCAGTTAAGTTCTGTAATTGCCAGTAAGCAACACGACGTTGCTGGGCCTTAGCGATTGACTTTATAATCCTATTGAACATTCCAAACTCTCCTTAGTGGTTGTTATATTCTATTATAACACCGTTTAACTAAGGAGAGTTTTGTCATTTAAGAATAGCCGATATGCAGTCTATAGCTTCTAAAGGATCTATTAAGAACCATTCATTCTGCCTGTCTTCAGCTATCTTAGCTATACGCTTATGAGCCTTTTTCTCTATAACCCGCCTATCAGTAACATAAGCTGAATAAAGCAAGTTATAATCCCTAAAAGGACTAGAGGTTTGGTAAGACTTACATCTGTCTTCAGCATCAATAGCCATGCCTACCTTAACCCAACCCTTCCAAGCAGGATTAGATATAACATAAACATA
>ERZ1039804.1376-NODE-1376-length-14070-cov-4.928862_pt1 | contig 14070 bp, 14 predicted proteins | sample MGYA00383089_ERZ1039804 | MGnify/ENA primary metagenome ERZ1039804 (study PRJEB29581, sample SAMEA5548359) | metagenome | biome: marine; feature: coastal; material: water | depth 1 m | study: Short-term variability in the microbial, nano- and picoplankton...
CATTAGCATTTGAGCCAGGTATACCCGCTGTTACAAAGCCTGCACCCTGTGCAACGGTTCCGGCCTCTTTTGGGGTCATTTTACCCATCGCAGCAGCAACTGTCGCCGGTACCGTGATATTGAGAACAACATTAGATGCCAATAACATTTCATTGGCAAGCGGCTCTGCCATCTGAGCTGCCCAAGCAAGCTCTCGACGCTTGCCCGTTGCAATATCGGGGATAACTTGGTCAGAAAAACGTTCTAAAATTGTCGTCTCGCCATCCACGACAATTTCAAAATCAAGATGCGCATCAAAAGCCAACCACTGTTTGGCCAATTTACTTTTACGACGTGCGCCCGGCCCGATATAAGTTAGACGAATCTTCACATCTTTGCCCGACATCTCGCTCAAGTATTGACTTACGTTGGCTTCCACCAACTCTTGGCGCTCTTTATCAAGGTCATGAACAACCTCTTCAAGCCCTTTACCCTCAGACAGATACTCATAGGCCATAACAGCACGTCTATAAATGGCTTGGGCACGCACAGGCTCAGAAGCTAGTATGAGTGAATTCGTGACAGTACCAGATTGCAACTGTGCTGCTTTCTTAGCCACCACATTCATCGCGATCATCGATGTTTCTGGATCAAAGCTACCATCATAACGACGCTTTTTAAGTGCCGCACTCACATCAGGCTGATTAGCGCCTTCTTCAAGCAAACATTTCATGGCAATGACTGCATCAGCTGCCACATGACCCAGTGGTGGGTTAATCGGCCCTGCAGATGCACCTGCAATCCCTTCTTCAAACACGCCGACAATTTCACCAAGCGCCATAATACCAATTACCGAAGGACCACCGATATCCTTCAAAATTAAGCCAAGATCGCCAATCACTTGGCCCGTTTCATATTCTTGGCCAGTAATTCGGACGTGTAATTTATCCGGTAAGCCTGCTGTTTCAGCAGCAACTTTCCCTGCAATATATGCTGAAGTCACCTTGCCATGTGGACCATATTTTTCAGCGACATCAGCATCCGGATGGATAATTTCTAGAATGGCTGCTGCATTGAATTTAGACGGGTTCATACCCGCGCCGGCCATGGTATCCATCATCGCTTGCGTTCCGATACGTGCCCCGTTTTCAGCCATGGAAGGGAAAATAATATCTTCACCCAACCGACTATGACCAATAATACCGCCACCAGAACAGACCACATCATAACCACTGACATCACAGAGTTCACCGTTCAACATCGCCTGATGGATTGCCATCACCGCGGCAAATCCAGATACCTTATTATTTCTCTTAGCCGTTGGAATCGCAGCAACACCACAGCGATCGACACCTGCGATCATACGTGCACTGGCACCGAGTTTTCGATTTCCCGCCGGAATACCGACTTGTGCTTTAGTTCCAGTCAGATAGAGCATTGAAGCACTTAACAACGCTGCATTAGCAGGATCGCAACCCGCTTTGATAGCCACATTAATTGTTTTCTTTAATACCTCATCAAGTGGCTGTGTCGGTGCATTAACGAGATGTAGATCGGTATCTGTGCCCCGCCTCATTTCTGAAACAATCACATCCGCAATATTAAAGATGGCGATATTCAACATACCGTGTCCACCCAATAACGCATCGACCATATCACTGGTCAACCAATTTGGATTTGCATTTGTACCCGTTAACGCTGCGAGTAATACTTTCTCTCTTTCAATCTGACTGCTATCTGACATACATACCCTCATTTATATTTAGCACCCATTCTATATGCCTTGTTTTGAATTAGTAACCCCAAAATTCAGCATAAGACATTTAACTGTAATCCCTTATTCTATCCCGATATAGCAGTCATAACTCAACTATTAACTACTAGAGCCGTGATCAAAAGGATCAGCGAAATTAATTCTCAGTTTTTTTCGCGATAATTTGCGGGTTTTCTACCTCAGACAAGCTTACCGAAGGGATATTTATCTGACTTCAGTTCTGTTTTTCTCACTTTCAGAACATCTTCTTTTAGAGGTGCCTAGCTCATCCTTACTTATCTCTATGTGTCCATCCGACGATACCCAATCGCCTGTGTCAGATGTATAGTTTCAATCGCTTCACAATCAGCCAAATCAGCAATCGTTCGCGCAACTTTTAAAATACGATGATAGGCACGCGCTAAATTAATCGTAATACGTTGAGGTGGAGAATTAAATTGGCTATTGAGTAAAGTACTGCGAACCCGATCTTTACTCTCTTTTAGCGCCTTTTCGGCCATCCCAACGATGGATAAGCTTGGCAAGCCGTTTGACAAATGTACTCCTACCGTGACCACACGGGCTTCCATTCCAACAATCGCACGACTGTAAACCGTGGCTACACTCATATAGATATTCTTATCTATTTTTGATGGGTAATAGGCTATCGTAACAAATAAAAAAGCCGCTCGTCAGCGGCCTCTATACATTTATAACATCACCGACTGTTAATCAAGGTACGAACAACAATAATCAGCCAGCGTTCTCACTCTCAAATCAAAGGAGGAATTGGCTGGCACATTAAATGATTCACCACCTTTCACAGACAACCAAATATCTGTCCCAGCTGTGCAATAGGTGAGTTCACCTGCTAAAATTTCCATTAGCTCTGCTTTCTCTGTCCCAAAGGTATATTCACCCGGCATCATAATGCCCAAGGTTTTCGTCGTTCCATCTTCAAATGTAACCACTCTGCTTGTGACATTACCATCAAAATAGACATTCGCTTCACGTGTTACCGTGACATTATTAAACGCTGACATACAATTTATTCTTTGTCTTGTGATTCGCTTAACTCAGCAACTTGTTTTTCAAGTGCTTCTAATTTCTCACGTGTCCGTTGCAAAACTTGTGTTTGCACATCGAACTCTTCTCGCGTGACCAAATCCAGTTTTGCAAACATGCCACTTAGTGCTGTTTTGATGTTTTTTTCGACATCTGATTGCATCGCAGTCAAACCAGGTGGTAATGCGCTCGCTAAACCTTGTACCACTTCTTCTATTTTCTTAGGATCAAGCATCTCGGTATCCCTATTAACCTCAAGCAAGATAGTCTACGTTAATAACAGACAGATACCAAAAAGAATCTATTGAATACAGTTAGTACAAGTCATTAAGCAATTAAACCAATGATTAAAACGTTTGTAACCAAGCAGCTATGTCAGCCTCTTTTAATAGGCCACTTTTACGAACAATATCTTTACCATTTGATAAATACGTGAGAGGTAATTCACCACGCCAACGTTTCTCTACATCAAAATAGAGCATCTCCGGATATTCATTAGCGAACACCCAGTTATCTGCTTCAGCCAAATCAAATTCGGCCATTTTGTCACGGATAAAAGACTCATCTAAGAAGGGATCGGTCGCTACCGTGACCAATGTCACAGCGGGGTTCGCTTTTAATAGGGGTGAAAGAAAAGCCAACTCTTTCATACAATATGCACAGTCTTTACCCCAAAACAAAACAAGATAAGCCTGACCTTCATATTGCTGTTGTATTGCAGAAAATGAGCCTTTTACAAATGGTTTGACCTGCTCTGCCTGCAATTGCCCTGAAAAGAGCACAAAACTGGCAAAGAGCCATAAACGTAAAGTAGTCATCTTAATCTATTTTCACTGCTCGTAAGGACTGAGGTTTGTTAGCGCGACCTTCCGTCCACAACACCAAAAAACCATTTTCAATGGCAACAACACGTGGGTGTGATGCACGGATACCCGAAGTTGATAATAGTGCCTGATCCGACCAGGACTGACCTTGATTGTCCGACTCTGCAACCATAACCTGAAACCCATTCTCCGTAATCATATCCCATGCGGCAATAACGGTACCATCGCTGGAAGAGACTGCTAAATCACTATGAACAGCCGTCTCGCCACCAAGACGATGAGGCAATGTCCATGTCTTCCCCTTATCATGAGAACGTAAATAATAAGTACCTGTTTTTTTTGGGTGCCCCGTTCCAACCGTACTATGTATTAATTCATGCTGACTATCAAAAGCAAAACTACCCCCTATATGAGGACAGCCCTGAAAATCCCAATCAAACTCACCAACGGTGCTTAAAGCTTGCCATTGTTGTTCTGCATCGACTTTACCCAGCGTCATATCTGATGGATCTTTGTCTCGGTATAGTACATAAAAAGCTTCATCGTGATACTTCGCCGTATTCCAACAACAAGCACAACTACGCTCATCTAACGTTTGATTAGCCGACCAACTCATCCCACCATCAAGACTTTTTGCAAAATGTAAACCTTGCGTTGCACCATCACCTATTTTCGTCCGGCTATCCAACCAAACCAGACTCATTTCCTCAGCATTGGCATCCATTGCAAAGAAACCATGTGGACCATCCCAATCGGCAGGCGTATCAATCTGTTGCCAAGTTTGACCACTATCATGAGAAGCCATCGCCATCATCGGCCCAGCATTATGACGGTTACCTTCTCGCTTTGTCATCCAAACTGCAACAATATTCGTTCCTTGAACAGCCAGTCGGGCATCATTACCTCGTCTGACCCTAGCTTGAATTGAAATGCCTTGCGTAATATTCACCGCATCTGACCAAGTCATACCTTCATCGGGGGAAGATTGATACCAAATACTATCGTTACCATCAATTTTTTTACTTGATAGTAAATGAACTGTTTTATCAACATACTTAACATCAAGGCTGGATACATTATCAGCAAAAAAGACGGGCTGCACATCGGCACTAAACTCGTCATTAGCTTGCTCTGACAATGCCACAGGCGCAGTCATATTTAATCCTAAACACAACAATGCCATTAGGCCAAATTTATTCACAATTTCTCCCAATATTAGGTTAAAAAAGAGGCCTTTAAACTAACATTAATGACCTCTTTATAGACTAAAGTTTATATTCGAAACCGATAAAGGCTTCTCGTGGTGCACCAGGTGTATAGTTAGCACCATAGCGCCCTAATGTTGCACTCTCAGCATATAAACGATTTGTTAGATTATTAACACGACCAAAAAGTGTCAAATGCTGATTCAGTTCATAATTCACTTTAACGTTAGCCAAATCATAACCTGGATCACGCATCGTATTCTCATCATCCATCCAAGACGAACCGACATGTTCCCATTCGATTAGAGCCAATAAGCCCGGTACAGCTTTAGGCGTATAAATTAGGCGAGCATTACCTAAGTTTTCAGGTGCCCTTGCCTGTTCGTTATCACCAAAGCTATCGCTATCATCAAACTCATGCTCAGAGAAACTGTAAGCCACTCTTGTCGCCCACTCCTCTGTCCACTGAGATGCTAAAGAAACCTCGACTCCTGTATGTAGCGTTCTACCAGCATTGACATTAACACTAAATTCACCATTATTTTGAGAAACAATCGTATCATCAATTATCAAATGATATACCGCAGTTTCGAATTGATGTTGATTCAATCTCGCTTTATAGCCAATTTCAAAAGTATCTGTCACTTCTTCATCAAAGCTCTGAGCCCTTTCATCATCTTTTAAGGAATAAAGCGTACTCACCTGTGGAACTCGAAAACCATTTGCATAACGTGCATAAACTATTTGATTTGTATCAATACGGTAAGTTAAATCAGCTTTAGGACTAAAATGGTTGTATGTATTATCTTCACTAGAATCTGGGCGGAAATATGTGCCACCATAGATGCCGTTACTCGTATTATTCGTATAATCAAACTGATTAATATCGTAACGGCCACCAAAACCTAACGTTAACTGGCCAGTCAAATCGATTTCAACACGTGTATAAGGTGCCAAGGCTTTATAATCAACATCATAGTCAAAAATGTCTCCTTGCGGTATAAACTTCCCACGCACAGTTGTGTCAAAGTCTTGTGTTACTTTACGTGTACCTTCTGTATATTCAGCATCCACCCCTGAAATCACCCTAAAACGACCGAAGTCCATAGCTGCCTTGAACAATAGGCCAACTGTTTTTTCTTCATTATCATTTGAAGAAACATTTCCTTCCCAAGTCGCTGAATAACGATTACGATTGCTTCTTAAATAAACAATTGTGCTTAACGCTGTCATGTCATCAAGCTGATGCTGCCATTCTGCACTTAATCTTGCGAAATCAAATTTTCTCGTTGGGTCAATACCTTCTGGCAGTGCCAGTACACGTTCTACATTGTCACCTACATAATCTGGGTCATCTCTGTAACTCCTAAAATCCTTAATACCACTGGTCATGCCCGACTCAAATTTATTGGCATTAAAAGCTAATTTAACCGTATTGTCATCATTTAAATCATTAACATAATTAACTGACAATTCTTGACGATCATAATCAGAGTTATTACGCCAGCCATCACTTTCTGTATGGGAAGCCTGCACTGAAACCGCTGAATCCTTATCAATCTCAGTCCCACCTGTAATGCCGTAGCGCTGGAAATTTCTATCGCCAAATTCGACAGTTCCTTTAACACCCAAGTTTTTCATAGGGTCATTTGAAATAACATTGACCGTACCGCCAACAGCATCAGAACCATACAGTGCCGTACCGGCCCCTTTAAGGACTTCCACTGAACCTGCCGACGTGAAGTTTGAATACGCCAAACCATTATGGTTAAAAAAACCGGATGACTGCAATGGGATACCATCTTGTAAAAACAAGTAATAGGCTTTTGTACCCGTCGGTAAACGAATAGCCGTCATATGTCCAATCGTTGAACCCGTTTGTGAAATACGGACACCGGCAATTGAATTCAACAATTCACGCTGTGTACTGGCTTTATCAGCCTTAACTTCATCGCCAGACTTGCTACTAATACTAGCAGGCACTTCTAATGCAGACCGTTCGCTTCTCGTCGCAGTAACTGTCATATCATCAAACGTTATATCTTCAGCAAAACTATATGTGGAAGCACTCAATAAACACACACCTGACAAAACAGGGCGAAAAACTGATTTCATTTAACTCTCTCCGTATCAAATCTCATATTGCACTAGGCAATAACTTTAAAAAAGTACGGAATATACAGCTTAAACAGTGCAATAAAAGACTTAAATTTCTTTGTATGTTATTTAACTGAAAATAACAATTTTGATATGTCATATGACACGTTTTTGGAACGATATGAGCCAACAAATAATCTTTAATAAATCATATCGCGCAAAACTGTATTATCTGGAGGGGTAAAATCCTGAAACAGTCACAAAAAGGGTTTAGATTGTCATATAATCCTGGTAAATGCTTTACCAGGGATTGGAAAAGCATCTATTACGCAGCACCCTTGGGTTTTGGTAACTAAATAAAAATGGTAAATTCAGATATCCCTAAAATTGGACAATCCCTAACTGGAGATATCGAATATAACTTGAAGTGCATGTCAACTACCTTAGATGCTTTGCACGCCCTTGTTTATGTTTCAGATCTCGAAACCCAAGAACTGATTTATCTAAACCAATATGGTCAATCAGAATGGAAAGAAAAAAATCCTAGCACATGCTTCCATCTTCAAGATAAATCACAAGTAAAGTTATGCGATTCTTGCACAAGACAAGACTTAGTTAATAAAGATAATCAATCGACAGGCGTTCACCACTCTGAATTTGAAAACCCGGATACCGGCAAGTGGTATCAAGCCCAAGCCCAAGCTATAAAATGGCATAATGGCCGGACTGTTCGTTTAGAAATAGCGTTTGATGTCACGGAACAAAAACAACTTGAACATCAATTAAGAACGGCCCACGCCAAGGCAAAATCAAATGCCAATACCGATCCTTTGCTAAGTTGTCTCAATCGACGTGCCTTTTTTGAACGATTCGAATCGGTATTCGCCCATTCTCAACGCCATAAATTTCCACTTACCCTCGTAATGATGGATATTGACAACTTCAAAGTATTTAACGATGAGTTTGGTCATAGCTTTGGGGATCAGCTCTTAGTCACAACAAGTAACGTGTTCGAAAAAGCAATACGCGAAACGGATATTTTTGCCCGTTATGGCGGCGATGAGTTTATCCTCGCCTTACCTAACACAAATCAAGAGAATACCATTAAGTTACTCTCTCGCATTCAACAAGACATGAGTAAGCATGCAGCCAGCCCAAGTACTGACTTTTCCGTCACCCTGAGTTTTGGTTTAACAAGCTTAGATGAAAAAAGTACTGTCGATAAATTATTAAACCATGCTGATATTGCTTTGTATCAAGCTAAAAATGCAGGTCGAAATCACATTGAAGTTTATCAAGCACTTGATGATAATTAATTGAACGAACGCGCCAGACGAAAACCAAGCCCACCTGTTCGGATTTCCCTGGGGTATCTAAATCGATATGCAGAACGCATATAGCTAACCGAACCATGCCATGTCCCGCCCCTCATAACATGACGTTCACATTGACTGCCTGATCCCGTCCAAGCAGATCCATCAGCTGGCGCTCCATCATAATTAAAGTGCCAACAATCTTGTACCCATTCCCAAACATTGCCATGCATATCATGTAAACCAAAGGCATTGGCTTCAAAACTGGCAACAGGCAAAGCACGCTTACGATTCTCAGTCTGATGTTCACAACCCGCGCCCAGAAAAATGTTACCTTCAAAGTTGGCCTGCTCTGGTGTTATACACGGGCCTGTATGAAATGGGGTTGCAGTGCCTGCACGAGCGGCATATTCCCATTCTGATTCCGAAGGTAGACGGTAATTAGATCCTGTCTCACTATTTAGCCAAGTTAAGAAAATTTGCAAATCATCCCATGAAACATAACGAACAGGCATATTGGGTTCAACCCAGCCGTTATTATCAGGAATGTGCGTACAGCCCTTAGCATCGACACAGGCCGCCCACAACTCTGTGGTCACCTCTGTTTTTGCCATTTGAAAAGAGGAAATCCTTACATTATGAACAGGTTTTTCTCTTGGCTTACAATCGATACCACTCACACAACCCATTTTGAACTGGCCTGTTGGAATATCAACCATCTCAGGTAATAAGCTTTCTAAATCAGTTTCTGCTAGTAAACTAAAAGGTATGAGAAAAAAACTCATAAAACCAACAGATCTTCTAATAAACCCCATTTATAATCCCATATACCTTGAAAATCGTTTTCTAGACTAAATCATCCTATAACCCAAAATAAACTTGGTCAACATCAATATCAAAATGTGAAATAAAACCCAATATAAACAATTGGGTGTGACTTAGTTCACATAACAAGTTAATTAGTACTCATGTACAGTACCACTAGAACCTTTTAAGTCATAATATTGCCTACAAGTACATAACAAACAGCACAAACACTGATCGGAGTGTAAAATGGCTTACAGAAATTGGCTTTTTCATAATTCCAAATGGTGATAATAGAAATAATAACTTAACCAATAATACTGAAATCACATTCGAATTTGTTAATGGACAATGGCAAGTATTTGTTGGCAAGACAGCACTTGTCGGTAATGAAACAAATGTCATTTTCGAAAGAGCCGAATTAAATAAAGTTGGTCAAAACCACGTCCAAGATAATGCCTTAATTGGTAATCAGAATTGGGAAGACCTCCAAATTCATACTGGTGATGGTGACTATAACGATGTCAATACTAATGTTGAATGGATAGCCGTTATGGCAACTGGTGATTGCATCGACACTCTCTCATTCGGTGCAGATGGGCCTTTCGGTGCCGATGGTGCTGGCAGCATTGACTTCGATTAGATGACATCAACATTATGGCTCGCTTAACTTCTAACGGTAAAGACATCACCTTTGAAGCCCGTGACAGTAATGCTGATGGTAATAATGACATTGTTGTCGGTTCGATAGAGGACGGCGATGTGCTCTCCATTGATGGCATACTAGAGCCTGGCGAATTTGAATTAGAGCTATTCGCTCCTATCGAAAGTTCTAATAATGGTTCTGACGATGTTGAAATAACGGCTAATCTCAATATCACAGACAGTGATGGCGATAGTGCCTTTGCTACTTTAAATTTCAATCTTGATATTAATCAGATAACAGAAACTGTACCACCGCTTACTGACTGATTAATTTAGTTAACGCTGTTCATTAAAAACGCCAGGGCTTTTGACTAGGCATTTTTTTTGGTTTAGCGTATCAAAATTTATCAATAATTCGAGTAACGACATGAATCATGTAAACCAAAACCTCATCCTTGGCGCATTGACTGCTGATGCAGCCTCACTTGGTTTACATTGGATTTACAATCAACAATGCATTATTGATGTCGCCGGCAAAATGCCCGAATTTCATCCCCCAACAGCAAGTGACTATGAGGGAGTGCCCAGTTTCTATGCTCATGGCAAAAAAGCTGTCGGTGATTTATCTCATTATGGTGAACAAGCTTACGTGCTACTCAAAACCTTATCTGACAATCAGGGCATTTTTCATTCAGCTCAGTATCAAGAACACTTTAAAACCCACTTTGGCTATGGTGGCGACTACATTGGCTATATCGACCGCCCTACAAAAGACACCTTAGATAGCATCACCATTACAGAACATCATGCATTACAACAAGCCAACTCACTAGCCTTCAAGCATGATAATGAAGCCAAACAAAATAGTATCAACTTTACAATTAACCAACTTAAACAAAATAACCAACTCGATAGTAATGAACTAAAGAAAAAGATTGATTCAGAATACAAGCTCAATTTTGACAGCCAATATCTAAAACAGCTCATAGACTGTTTAAAACCAATAGTTAGTTTTCACGGTGCTGATGACGTTCAGCTACCAGCGATTTCAAAACTGCCTGCTTTGGCTGCTGTCTACGCGACTCAAACTGAATTAGCCAAATTCTCTGAATCTGCTATTCGCGTTACCAATAACAATGACCAAGCTGTCGCCTATGGCCAAATTGCCAGCAAAATGATGGAAGCAGCTATCACAACACAAGATATCGATAAAGTCATTGAGGCAGCCAAGCAGGCGGCCCCAGCAGACATTTTGCTGCTCATCAATAACGCCTTAAAAGCAACCGATAAAACCACACCTGAATTCACTCAACAAATAGGCATGAGCTGTAATCTTGAACTCGGTATTCCAAGCGTTATCCATAACCTAAACAAACATTTAAGCTATCAAGAATCTATTCGACAAAATATTATTGCCGGCGGTGACTCCTGTGGCCGTAGTATCTTATTAGGAGCTATTTTAGGCGCTGTACACGGCTGTGATACCGAACGAGGTATCCCAACGACCTGGCTCAACAGGCTCAAACAAGGACAGCGAATAGAACAGTTGTTAGATCAACTATAGAAACAAACCTAACTGTTTAACACTTCAGGCATAACAAACCATCCAAGGTAATACCGCTCAAGGCCTTTCTCTAAACAAACGACAGTAGCATTATCAAATTTAACGACCTCTGAAGAGGTATCATGGGTCACTAAATACGATACTAGTTTTCCAATATGACGTAAGCAGCCACTGTACATCACTTCATCGCCTTTTGGTGTTTCTGCAAAGGCGGCAACATCATCATTAGGGCTCATCCCTGTCACCTCAACGACATTACTAACATCTAATCGCTCAGCAAATAACTCAGCCGTCTGCCTCGCACGTGTTTTACCTCTATGACAAATTGCATTTAAAAAACTGCCTGCCTTAAATGCTTAGCCATAGCAATAACACCATGCCGACCTTCGGGCGACGAAGGACGATCTGAATCTTGCTCTTTTGATAAAGCCACGCCATGTTGTACAAAATACTGCGCCACATTAGATCTCCCATTAAATTCAACGACCAAACTGAGCTATTAGCTCAATATTATGAAAATAGCGCTTGTCGCAAACACTGTTCAGGCGCAATCAAACTCACTTGTTTTTTTGCTCTTGTTATCGCGGTATAAAGCAATGCCTTGCCCAAGATAGGACTGTGTTGTTCTGGCAATACAACACAGACATTATCAAATTCCGATCCTTGGCTTTTATGAACGGTCATCGCAAAGGCTGTTTCATGTGCTGGCAACCGGTTTAAAGGCAAGCGGCGTATGCCTTCTTCTGTCAAAAAGTAAGCAAATAATTGGCCTTGTTCATCATAAAGTACTAAACCCGTATCGCCATTAAACAAGCCATGACGATAATCATTTCGAGTCACCATAATCGGCCGCCCATGATAGAAGTCATGCTGTGTCCGCCAGCCTTGTCGTGCTAACGATCTTTCTACCCAAACATTAACTGAATCAACCGACTGCGGTCCGTGCTTTAAAGCACATAATACCCGGCTCTGTTCAAATAACGTTAAGCAAATCTCAGCGGACTGGCGCGTTTTAATAGCCATAAAAAAATTGTCATACATCGGCATCACAACATCGCATATCGTAGCTAGATCAAGCTGTTGAGTCCAAATGGGCTCAGAGTGTTCCAATAACGTTTGAATTAACCCCTCATCATCACCCTGTTTGACCGCTTTTGATAACTGGCCAATCGTACTATTTTCATCGAAGCGATAGCTGTGTTGTAACATCACCACAGTGTCTGTCATCACCTGCTTTGAATCAAGGGTTGGGCATAACCTCATACCCGTCACCGCTAAAACCTGCTGACAAAAGGTATCCGAAAAAACAGCTCCCTCTCGACATAAATCAGCCAATACGGCACCCGGTTCAATTGATGATAACTGGTCGCTATCACCTAATAAAATCAAACATGCACCCAACGGCAAAGCCTTCATCACTGTCGCCATCAAGCTGATATCAATCATCGAAGCTTCATCAATAATCAATACATCAACAGCTAAAGGCCTATCAGCATGATAACGGCCCTTGTCATTATCAGCTGTAATACCTAACAAACGATGTAATGTCTGAGCCTCAACTGGCAAAGCCTTTTGAGCAGATATAGCTTGTTGCAGTCTTGCTGCGGCTTTACCTGTCGGCGCTGCTAAAGCAATCCTCATCTGATTATTTTGCTTCAACAACAAGTGCAATAACCGTAAAACAATCGTTGTTTTACCCGTACCCGGACCACCTGAAATCACACTCAACTGACGGCTTAACGACATCATTACAGCCACTTTCTGCCAGTCAATTCCTTCCGATCCACTATGCCAATCAGCAAAAACTTGTTGTAAAGCCACTTCATCAACAATAGCCACAGGCTTCAACCGTTCCTGAATTAACTGCTTCACTTGTTGCTCATCATGCCAATAACGGTATAAATACAACTGTCCACTTGCCGTGAGTATCATCGGGGCCATCTCATCTGGCTCACCCACCAAATGACTCTGACGTAATCGCGCTATCCAATCCGCCACAGTTTCAGGCAAAAAGGCATCTAGTTCAGACCCATAGGCCCCAACTTGACTTAAATTTAAAGCAACTGCCCCTTGTGACACTGCATCACTCAACAACGCAGCAGATAACACGATCAGCTCATCACCCGTTTTATCTTGCCGCTCAACAAACTGAGTAAACTGACAAGCCAATTCACTAAAGCCCGATTGCCTTAACTGAGTGACCAAAGATACTTGTTTACTCAACTCAGCCATTAGACAAGCCCTGTAAACACTGATCTAAGGCATCAAGTACAGCAACACTTGGCTTGTCATAAAACACACCCGCTTGCCCCCATTCAGGCTGCATCCCGCGAATAAACAAATAATAAGCACCACCCAAATGCTCCTCATGATCATAATCCGGTAGACGAAGACGTAAATAACGATGCAAAGCCAAACTATAAATCAAATACTGTAATGGATAATCATGACTGACCATCGCCCGATTCAATTCATCTGTTTGATAGGCCGCCTGCTGTAGCCCTAAATAATTAGATTTATAATCAGCAATATAAAACCGGCCTTCATACTCAAACACCAGATCAATAAATCCTTTCATAAAACCTGTCAAATCAGAAAATTGTAGCTGAGAAATCACCTTTGCCAACGGTGATTCTTCTGCTAATAAAGGCAATAAAGCTTGCTGTAAACCAGACACAGACAGGCCAGCAACAGGAAAATAAAACGCCAACTCATCTAAACGTTGAGTCTGAGATAATTGATTCAGCTTCAAATCTGAATTGGCGGCTAATGGCGTCGCTAAAACCGACTTAATCCAATCACACACTGGCAAGCTCCATTT
>ERZ1039804.1377-NODE-1377-length-14065-cov-8.532477_pt1 | contig 14065 bp, 12 predicted proteins | sample MGYA00383089_ERZ1039804 | MGnify/ENA primary metagenome ERZ1039804 (study PRJEB29581, sample SAMEA5548359) | metagenome | biome: marine; feature: coastal; material: water | depth 1 m | study: Short-term variability in the microbial, nano- and picoplankton...
GCCCCCACTTTTTCTCGCAGATTAAAGAAAAGATTTAATTAATAAAGGTTATAATGTTAAGGGTTCGACTACTTCAAGCAACAAATTTGAAAACCTAAAAATTAAGGCAATTCCAGCCTTTATTGTTGATATTAAACAAAGAGAAAAAGTTGTTTCAGAATTTTTAACTTCTGATGTTTTAGTTATTTGTATTACATCAAAGAGCATAGATGATTTTAAGTGTTTAATAACCCAAATCGAAAAATCCAATATAAAAAAGGTAATATTTATTAGCTCAACTTCGGTTTATCCGAACACGAATGAAATTACATCTGAGGAAAGTCCTATTAATACATCTCCGTTAACTGAAATAGAAAGTTTATTTAGGAAAAATAAACTCTTTCAGTCAACAATTATCCGATTTGGAGGGTTATTTGGCTACAACAGACAACCCGGTAATTTCTTTAAAAAAGACAAAAAAATAGAAAATCCTGAAGGCTATATCAATTTTATCCACAGAGATGACTGTATTGAAATAATTGAAAAAATTATTAAACATAATGCTTGGAATCAAACACTAAATGCCTGTGCTGATTCACATCCTAAGAGAAGAGACTTTTATAAAAATGAATTTAAAAAACTAGGCAAACCTGAGCCTATATTCAATGAAGAATCCTTAAATGATTACAAAATAATAACCAGTGAAAAATTAAAGAATTTATTAAACTACACGTTTAAATACTCCGATTTAATGAATTATTGGTAAATAATAGAATACCGTATCAGTTTTAGAATTGTGATTAAGGTGTAAACAGTTTTGTAACTTTTAAATAAATGACAAACTACTACACCCAAGCATTACAAGTACTAAGTATGATTGCCATTGCTTTTACTTGCAACCTTAAAACTCCTGTATTAACTTACCAACACGCAATGTTTTGTCATTTGGGTTAATTACATGAAAAACTTAACAATCATAGGAGGAGGTCCTGCAGCTCTAATGCTTGCAGCGCAAATTGATACTCGGCAATATAAAGTCACTTTATATGATCAAAAAAAAGCGGTTGGGCGGAAGTTTTTAGTTGCAGGCGAAGGCGGTTTAAATTTAACCTTTAAATCACCCTTGAATGAATTAATTAGTAAGTATTCTCCCGATGAATTTATGGCGCCTTTTCTGCGCGTGTTTACCAACGATGATTTAATTAACTGGTTAAGTAATCTGGGTGTAGGAACATTTATTGGATCGAGTAACCGAGTATTCCCTCAACCGGAATTAAAACCAATTGAAGTACTCAATAGAATTATAGAGCACATTAAAAGCAAGCATATAAAATTTGTGCTCAAAACAAAATGGACGGGCTGGAACACGAACGGTCAGTTATGTTTTGAAGGGCTAGAACCTATCGAATCCGATGTTGTTGTTTTTGCATTAGGGGGATCCAGCTGGAAGGTAACAGGATCTGATGGTAAATGGAATGAGCTTTTTAAAAAACAAGGCATAACCGTTCAACCATTTAGAGCCGCTAATTGTGCTTTTAAAGTAAATTGGAACAAGGAATTTATTACTGCACACGAAGGAAAGCCCTTAAAAAACATTGCCGTATCGTTTAATAATTACTCTGCAAAAGGAGAATTAGTAATTTCGAAACTTGGATTAGAAGGGAATGCTATTTATGCATTAAGTGAAAACATTCAAAACCAATTCATCACTCAAAAATCGGTTACTATTCAGTTGGATTTAAAACCAACCATGACAACGGAGCAAATCCAAACAACGTACAAAAAAGCCAAACTATCCAAAGCGACCGAAATTTTAAAAAAGGATTTAAACCTTGACCGCACTGCTATTAGTATTTTAAAACACTTCACCGATAAAGACCTTTTTTTTAATCCCGATTTATTGGCCAAAACAATCAAAGCTGTACCTGTTATTCTTCATTCGGCGGAAGAATTAGACAAGGCTATTTCGACTTTAGGAGGAATAAACCTGAACGAAGTAAATGAAAACTTACAGGCCAGTAAAATCCCCAACACCTACATAATAGGAGAAATGCTAAACTGGTATGCTCCCACAGGCGGATATCTTTTGCAAGGCTGTTTTAGCATGGGGTTTGCTATTGCAAAACATTTAAACGAGAGAAATAATGTTTAGTGTGCTCAATATCAATTAATTACAAACAGTTTGATGTGTTTTTTTTAGGAGTATCTAAGGGAAATATTTTACTACGTTAATCGTAAACTAATAAAGCTCCTCTTGTATTCTAAAGAATCCATCAGTTGATTTTAACATAAACCTCCAAAGCTATTACATAGGTCTTCATCCAAGATAACACTGTGATTGGATAAACCGTAAAGTTCTGTTCTTAAAACGGATACCCTCATTGGAAAGATTAACTGTTGTAGCAATGATACATAAATCAAAACCCAACGAACAGAAATTAAAAGTGATAATTTAGTTCAGTTAGGTAAATCAGTAAGGGATTAAATCGGTATCTTTGTAGTCCTAATCAAAACATAAAAACGAGATGTTATACATTGTATCCTTCGTATTAGCTCAACATTTTTTAGCATTATTTATGCAAACTTTTTTTCATCACCGTTACTCGGCGCATAAAATGTTTACAATGTCTAAATTTTGGGAAAAATTCTTTTATTTATGTTCATGGATTTTCCAAGGTGCATCTTATCTTTCCCCTTACACTTACGGTAAAATGCATAGAATGCATCATGTTTATGCCGATACAGAGAAAGATGTTCACTCTCCAAAACATGATAAATCTCTTTGGAAAATGATGATAAAAACTAAAGATATTTATACTGCAATTCATGAAGGTGAATTTGAAATGGAAGAACGTTTTTTAGGAGAATTACCTTCATGGAAAAGTTTTGACGATTTCGCACACGGTTGGGTTTCAAGAATATTATGGGCGTTTGGTTATGCTTCTTTTTACTACGTTTTTGCAACAGAATGGTGGATGTGGTTATTCTTACCTATCAATTTAATGATGAGTCCAATTCACGGAGCTATAATTAACTGGTTTGCACACAAAATAGGTTATCGAAATCACAAAGTTGAAGATACTTCTACCAATATATTTCCAATTGAAATTATAATGATGGGCGAAGGTTTACATAACAATCACCACAAAATGGGAACAAGAGCAAACTTTGCTCAAAAATGGTTTGAGTTTGATCCATCTTACATGATTATCTTAATTTTACACGGGTTTAGAATTATTCGATTAAAGAAATAATTGTAAATGGATATATTTAACGATATACGGCCTTATAATGATAATGAAGTAGCTGATGTAATTAAAGCTCTACTTGAAAACGATGAGTTTTTCACAGCTATTTCAGGTTTTCAATTTCCACGTTTCAATAAATTAGCGCCTAGAATCTCGAAAAAAGTTATTCGTAAAGCTTTAACAAAAAAACTAACTGGAATAGATACTGTAGCAAAATTTCAGGATATTATTTCAGGTTATGTTGCAAAGGTTGTTAAGAAATCTTCTACTGGAGTAAGCGTTTCTGGATTAAATGATTTATCAAAAGATAAATCTTACTTGTTCATTAGTAATCACAGAGATATTGCCCTCGACCCTGCGTTAATTAGTTATTTATTACACCGAGAAAACCACGGTACAATTGAAATTGCCATTGGTGATAATTTATTAAAAAAGCCTTTTATATCGGACTTAATGCGATTAAACAGAAGCTTTTTAGTGAAACGATCGGTACAAGGAAGAGAAAAGCTATTGGCGTCTAATACATTATCACAATACATCCATACTGCTGTAGAAGGTGGAAATAACGTGTGGATCGCCCAGCGTGAAGGGCGTGCAAAAAATGGTATTGATGTAACAGACCCTACCGTTATTAAAATGCTTTACATGGGAAAGAGAGATGAAGATCCCAGACCATCCTTGCAAGAAGCTATAAACGGGTTACACATTATTCCTGTATCTATTTCATACGAGTACGACCCTTGTGACAGAGATAAGGCGAAAGAGCTTTATGAAGTAGAAACAAACGGTAGTTTTACCAAATCTGAAAAAAGTGATATTAACAGTATTGCAAAAGGAATTGAAGGTTTTAAAGGTGAAATGCACTTAAGTTTTGGCGCCGAAATTAACGCAATTGATTCAAATGCGGCATCAATTGCAGGTTTAATTGATGAACAAATAATTACAAATTATAAACTACATTCTTCAAATTATCTTGCTTACGAAAAGCTTCAAAAAGAAAACAATTCGATAGGACCAGACTTAAATTTATTGGGGGTTAATATTAAAAAAATTAACGCTGCACGAGAAGAGTTTGAAAAACGACTACAAAGCTTAGATCAAGAATTACAAAGCTATTTTTTGAATATGTATGCAGCTCCTGTAATCAGCAAATTTCAGTTTCAAAAAAACTAAAACAATCAACTCATTCGAACCCCTAATGTAATTTATCGTTTTAATAAAACGGTTAATATTCTAATCACAGTATAAGATAAATTACACTATCTGCGACTTATCTTTTTTTATATTTATCCATTAAATTCTCCTTTTATTTATAATAAGCTTAATAAGTATGTCTTCAAGTTGTAAGAATTGCAATCATTTTAACGACACATCTAGTACCTTCTGTGTTAAGTGTAATACTCCATTATTGAAAATTGAAACAATAGTTGAACGGTTAAAGCAAAAACAACTAGAGATAGAAAACAGGCATTCCTTAGAAATACAATCTTTAAAAGAAGAGATCAACACCTTAAGTAGGTCACTACAATTTAAAACAGAGGCAAAACCTGAACCAATTATTAAACCGGTCGCCCCTGATAAATCAGTTGTTGAACGAAAGTTAGTTACACCAGAACCTATAACAGTTAAACCGCCAATTTATTCTCCACCAAAACCAGTTGAACCCAAAGAACCTTCTAAATTAGAATTACAAATTCAAGCGTTTTTAGCACCGATACACCAATTTTTTTCATTTACAAATAAAGCGTACAACAAATATAAATCGGAAGGGAAATTGCCTATTTTCTTCATGACAATTACAGGGCTTATTGCCATTCTTTTTGGAATGGGGTATCTGATGCAAAATTCGTTTCAATACATGGGTATTTACGCCGATGTGGTAAAAGTTGGAGCTGGGTTTTTATGTGCGATAATTGCCGGAGTAATTGGATTTAAGTTGTATCATAAAAATGTAAAATATCACGAGTTTGGTTCTTCCTTAATAAGTTTAGCGATTATTCTGAATTATTTAATGGTTTACTTCCTATCTGATTTAGGAAACTTCCCAGTTCTTTCTTCGGCAATTTTAGGGTTTACTTTGATCCTAGCAAATACTACTGCAGCTATTTTCATTGCCTTTAAATATGAAACTAAGATTATTAGTGTACTCTCACTTATTGGAGGAGCTTTCGCACCATTTTACCTTAACGCAACAGAAGATGGTACGTTTTACTACCTCTATTTATGGCTACTTATTTCCGCATCTTGTTTCATCGCATATAAATTAAATTGGAAAACACTACAGCATTTAGCATTTACCGTGGCAATGATTTTAATTGAGTATTCAGTCTTTAACGATCATGTAAACCCTATTCTTTACACTGGATATTACCACTTATTTGCCTACTTATTCTTCTTTATCGCCTTGTTTAAAAAGAAGACCTTAAAAGAAAAACTGGAGAAAGTAGATTTAGTTATTTTAACAACCAACCTTAGTTTCTTCATTATTAATTTGTTTTGTTTATTCGAACATAACCTTCCCTATTTGGGCTTTATTTTACTTGCTAATGCAGTTTTAGTAAGTGTTCCATTAATTAAAAAATGGAAGGCTTTAAACAAAAACATAAAATTCACTTTTTTCCTAGTAATTGGGATGTTGCTAGGGTTTGCTATTCCGTCGTTATTCGGGCAAGCTTTAATGGGCTTATTTTGGTCGGCAGAGGCAATTGGACTAATCATGGTAGGGTTTGTTTTTGCAATGCCAGGTATTCGAAAAGAAGGCTATCTAATTTTACTAATCGCACTTTCAAAATTGGTTTACAGCTCCTTCATAATCATAGAAGAATGGAACAATGGATTATTGCATGAAGGCTTTTTAAACTTCGTTACATTAGGATTAGTGATTTCTGCTTTGTGGTTTTTTAGTAAAAAATTTCAAGCGAATTTCACCAAATTTGAAACCAATTTATTTACTGTTTTCAAAGAATTAACACCCGTTTGGCTTACCAGTATTTTTATGATTTCTGGTTATCATTTTATTGGAGTTTGGGTGTTGAACTTAACCATAATACCAATGCTCGGATTAATTTTTTGGGAGAAAGTCTTAAATACAAAGACATCTGTTATGGTTGCCCTTGCACTCTCTGGGTTTTACTTTTTAGCATTCAATATTTCGGCTACTCACGTAAATAGTTTACGTTTTAGTCAGCAAGAATTGTTTGCCCAAATTGCTATTATTGAGTTCTTTATTAGTCTTTGGGGAATCCAGTTTTTCTTTGAAAAGATTAAATTTAAGGGATCCAAATTCTTTCCAATTGCCCATAAATTACGGATCGTATTTTTCTGTTTAATTCCATTACTAATCGTTTATGAAACCAATAAACACTTACCTGAACTCTTAGTGAGTGGAGTGTGGTTTGCTGTACTAGCGACCTATTTCCTATATAAGAAACTAAAATACAAAGCATTAATTATTGAAGTATTTGTATTATTCATCGGCGGAATAATTGCTCCTATTTATGTTGGTGCACTCGAAGCAGTTGGAGCACTAACGGTATTGGTAGTAATTGGGATAATTGCAATACTAGAAAAATCGCATCTTGAAGAGCCTCTATCCAAAAGCATTTTTAAACCCATTTTAGTCATAAGTCCAACAGTTATTGCGGTTATAACTTCTTTACTTGGACTTTTAATTTTGCAGGATTTTGGAATTTTCTTTGGCTCAATTGCTTTCCAGTTACTTGTATTTACATATTTCAAAAACGAAGTAGCAGTTTTTAATTCTTGCAGAAGAACGCATAACGTGTTTGCAATAATACTAAGTTTCTTCGCAATTGCAGCTTCGGCAATAGGGAGTCCTATTGATGCTGGAGAAACGGCACCGTTTATTGTTATCATAAATATTGTTTTAATAAGTGTTTTCTTACAAAACTCGAAAAACTGGTTTAACCTTCCATCTGATCAACCAAGATGGATTGCTACCTTAATTTTTCACCAACTTTTAATCATATCAACTTACACCGCAATAATGGAAACAATAGGTTTAGATATCGACGGACCGTATTACTCAATCGCACTAGTTTTTCACGCTGTTTTATTACTTTTTAGAGCACTTAAAAAACAAATAAAAGTCTTTAATCAAGGAGCAATTATCTTGTTTTTAATTGCACTTTTAAAGGTGGTTATTAGCGATATTCGAGGATTTGAAACGTCTGAAAAAATTGTAGTTTTCATCCTAATCGGAGTTTTACTACTTGGTGCTTCGTTCTTATATGTAAAACTAAAAGATCGATTTGATCAAAATCATCCCAAATTAGACTTAACTGAAAAAGGATAATTAATAGTTAGTTTAATGCCATTAAAAGATGATTTTAAAAAGTAAATTCCTTGATTTAATCAATGTTTTTTCAATAAGCTCGGTTAATGAACAAGTTCATAGAAGGTGATTATTAAAACCCGATTTTACAATACTAGTTAAATACTTTATTGCTTTAAACATTGAAAATCAGCCGTTATCTTTTACGTTTTTATTCTGAGGCGTTCTCCTCACCGAACTAATTATTAAAAAATGTTCAACTTAATTTGACTTTAAAAAGATTTTTGCACACAAAAGGACATCTATACGATGCCCTTTTTTTAATCATTAAACGGTAATACAAATTTAAGCTCTGTTACCACCATAATGTTTGATTTACTAAAAGATACACTTCATCAGGAAAAAAAAATAAATCAATACTAAAAGCGTAAATTTGTTTTAAATTCCGAACGATGAAAAGCTTTGACGATTTTAAACTCAACAAATTTTTAAACAATGCCATTGTTGATTTGGAATATGAAAAACCAACGCCAATACAATCTGAAGCTTTTCCTGTAGTTCGCTCAGGAAGTGATGTTGTAGGCATCTCACAAACTGGGACTGGTAAAACAGTTGCTTACTTATTGCCAATACTACAAGATTTAAATTTCTCAAAACAACATTCACCACGCGTATTAATTTTAGTTCCTACACGGGAATTAGTTATTCAAGTTGTAGATGCCGTTAATAAGCTTGCTGAATATTTAAGTTTAAGGGTTTACGGTGCTTATGGAGGTGTAAATATTAAAGGACAAAAAGAAGATGTTATTGGTGGAACTGATGTAGTTGTTGCTACTCCTGGGCGAATTTTCGATTTAGCCGTGAGTTTTGCAATTCCTTTAAAAGACATTAAAAAATTGGTAATTGATGAGGTTGATGTTATGCTCGATTTAGGGTTTAGAACACAACTGAAAAACTTGTTTGATTTATTGCCCGATAATCGCCAAAACATTATGTTTTCGGCTACAATGACAAAAGATGTTGATGACTTAATCGACACCTTTTTTAGAGCACCTAAAAAAATTGCAATTGCCATTAGTGGGGAACCGCTTAAAAACATTAACCAAGCCTGTTATCAGGTAAAAAATTACCTTACCAAAGTAAACCTACTAAGAGCCGTTTTAAGCGATAAGGAAGAGTTTGCTAAAGTAGTTGTATTTATATCTAGTAAAAAATTAGCGAATCGTTTGTATGAACAATTAGAAATTAATGGACTTGGATTAATTCATTCCGATAAATCACAAAATTCCCGGATTGATACTATTGAACTTTTTGATAAAGGTGACTACCGTGTTTTAATTGCTACCGATGTAATTGCAAGAGGATTAGATTTTAACAAGGTATCACACGTTATCAACTTTGATGTTCCAACTTATCCCGAAAACTATATTCATAGAATTGGTAGATCAGGAAGAGCTGAAGAAAAAGGAAATTCATTGCTTTTTTACACCGAAAAAGAAACTGAAGCGAAGGAGAAAATTGAGGAATTAATGAAGTATGAAATTCCCGAAATTCCATTTCCCGGTAATGTTGAAGTTACTGATCAATTAATATTTGAAGAGCGTGAAAGCACTCGAATTGTTCAATCGAGAAATCGTGAAAAATCAAAAACCGGTGGAGATGCTTTTCACGATAAATCAGAAAAAAACAGCAAAACTAATCAAGGCGGAAGCTATCACCGTGAAATCGCTAGCAAGTACAAAAAGAATAGAACGAGAGGGGATAAAGGTCAAAATTTAAACAAGAAAAATAAAAATAAATCGAGATGATTTTTGTTTTTCTTTTGGTAGAAAGAAATACTACAGGATTCAATTTAAGGTGGACAGATAGAAAATTGCTCTATACAATATTCAAAGTGTACAATTAAGCTTTTTTAAAGATGAAACTATTTTATCAAAAAAATCAGTAAAATTTGATGTCGCTTTATTCATCAATTAGACAAAGAATGATGGCTGCATTTAAACGCACTGTAATTATAAAAGAATTCCTTGCATCAGTACTTCTTTTAAATTTATGATTAAACTTTGGCGGATGACCAAATAAAATGATCAGATTTTAGATCTGAGAAGGCAATCGTTTAGAATTCAATCTCTAATATTAACGATTTTGAATTTGGGTAGGTGAATTAATGTCGTAATTTTGTTTAATATATCAAGTTTGTGGAGATAAAGTTTATAGATAGAAAAACAGGGAAGATGGTTGTTGAAAACCCACCTGCTGAAGGATTGTTAAAATTCCTATATGATAATCCGTTTGGAAAAACAGCAATTTTACCATTGGCAAAACGTAAAATCGTTTCTTCGTACGTTGGAAAAAGAATGTATAGAAAAAGCTCTACTAAAAAAATCAAAAACTTTGTAAGCCAAATGAATATCGACATGTCTGAATCGGTTAAGTCCATTTCAGAATTCTCTTCATTTAACGATTTTTTTTACCGCAAACTCAAACCAAGTGCTCGTCCAATTGGCGAAGGATTTGTATCTCCTGGAGATGGAAAACTGTTAGCCTTTGAAAGCCCTAGCGAAGTACACAACTTTTTTGTAAAAGGAAGAAAATTTACATTAGCTGAGTTTTTAAATAGTGAAGTATTGGCCGAAAAGCATAAAAATGATGCACTAATAATTTTACGATTAGCGCCTAACGACTATCATCGTTTCCATTTCCCGTATGCAGGTAAAGTCTCCAACGTTACTAAAGTTAAAGGAAGTTACTACTCTGTTTCACCTTATGCCCTTGCTGGTAATTTTGCTACCGTATTTTGTGAAAACAAACGCGAGCACTGCACACTTACAACAGCCGACAAAGGGGATGTTTTACTTGCTCCAGTTGGAGCTACAATGGTAGGAAGTATTTTGGAAACATTTACGCCCAATACTCAAATTGAAAGAGGGTCTGAAATGGGTTACTTTGCTTTTGGAGGCTCTACAGTGGTTATGCTTGTAGACAAATCAAAAGTAAAAATCGATTCTGACCTTTTGGAAAATACCAAGAACAAAATTGAGACAGCTGTTTTAATGGGCGAAAAAATTGGAGTTTAGTTTTTTCGTATTTAATTTCTTAAAATCATATTCATTTTGGTTTATGAAGTTTTAGACGATTCAATTGGCTCCAAGATTTTAATAGAGCGCTGAGCTCTTGGGCATGCTAAAATCATCAATTTAAATTCACAAATCATAATTTACTTACTTTGTGGGGTAATTACAAAATAGTGGATTGGATTAATATTGGACGCCTTGCGAGTTAAAGTAGTTCGAATTGAAAACACACAAAAACTAAACCATTAAGCTTTGAAGTTCATATCCAAAATAATATCTCTAACCAATACGAAGACAATTGAATCCAACATGTCGTTAACCAAAATTAACGGTCTATTATCCGATGACTTTATTGTTACAAGCAATAAAAATAACAACTTAGGTCTTAAGAAAGCATTCACTATAATTCCGGGTTCTGGATTTACAAATTGGGTTTCTACCGACATCACAAAAAAGGGATCTGAACTTAAAGTCATCTGTCATTTTACACTTCCCTACTTTTGCGTTATTGTTGGAATTATTCTTTATTCGGTTATTTTGTCTTTTGGAAATCCCCTCTTTTTAGGTTTGGCTGTTTTATTCTTTTTCTCACTTAAGCTCTCGCTAATAACCTCGCGAAATAACATTATTAAATTACTTTCATAGCTACAAATAGTTAATAAAAATCGTCAAATAATAACTAACAGTTATTAGAGCAGTATTTTAGTTTAACTTGAACTTACCTAAAACTTACAATTGGAAAGTATCTTTACATATTACAACAAATTAGCAGCATCTTACGATGAGAATCGCTTTGCAAATTCCTACGGAAAATTTATTCACCAACAGGAAATTAGTTACCTCAACGAAACATTAAATAAAAAGAATACTAAGTACACCCTAGATCTTGCCTGCGGAACCGGACGCTTACTTCAATTTGCAAAATATGGCGTTGATAACAGTCCAAATATGATTAATATTGCAACAAGAAAATATCCGAACCACAATCTACAAGTAAGCAAAGGCGAAAGTTTACCTTTCAAAAATTCGTTTTTTAAACAAGTATATTCCTTTCACCTCTTTATGCACCTAGAGATAAATCACTTCTCCCAAATTTTAAACGAAGTAGGTAGAACACTCGAAAAAGGAGGAACATTTACGTTTGATTTCCCATCAAAAAGCCGACGGAAAATCACGAGATATAAAGCAGCTTCTTGGCACGGCGGAAGCCAAATAGGCACATCTGATATTCATAAAATAATTAAAAACAATTGGGAATTAGTAAACTACAGGGGAGTTGCTTTTTTTCCTATTCACCACTTCCCAACCAAGCTTCGTAAACACCTTTTAAAGCTTGATAATTTCCTTTGTAGAAGTATTTTCAAGCAATTTTCTTCTCACCTTATATTTACCCTTAGCAAAAAATGAAACAACTAATTCCTCCCTTTTTTAAAAGAAACTTAAGCCGTTTTAAGCGAGGAATGGCAGATTTTGTTGATTTTAAAAACGATCGATTTGCTAAGACAACCGTAACAAACGAGAAGCTTAATTTCAGTCTGAAAAAAACACAGGAAATAAAACCTTCCGAAACATTAGAATCCAAAGTAAACAATCTAAAATTAGGCGCTAAAAAAATACAATCAATTATAATTTATCCGCAAGAAATATTTTCTTTTTGGAAAACTGTTGGCGCTCCCAATTTGAGAAACGGATTTTCCAAAAGCAGGACAATCATAAACGGAAAACTTAGCCCCTCAACCGGCGGAGGACTCTGCCAGTTGTCTAGCATAATTTATCACAGCTCTTTAGAAGCTGGTTTGGAAATCATTGAGCGACATCATCATTCGGTTGATATTTACGAAAACGAAATTGATCGATATGCACCTCTAGGTTCCGACTCAACTGTTGTGTATGGTTATAAAGATTTAAGAATTCGAAACACCCTTGAGTCACCCATAAAGTTTGAGTTTCTTGTTCAAAATCACCAAATAACAATTTGCATTAAGAGCACATTTGAAATCTCAAAACAAATAACCAAGTTTGTAATCACCAAACAATCAGCTGAAAAAGTTACCATTTCAACACACGTAGGAAAGAACATTGTTTGTCAATCAAATTATAAAAAACCAAGCACTTCAGCTCTTTGAATTTTTTCGGTAAGTGCTAATTTTATACCTGTAAATACCGGAAAAATTTAAATGTTAACTTTGCAAAGTGTTTTTAAAACTAAAGCTTTCCTTATTAATATTGACAGTCGCTTTACAAATAACTGTAAGGGCACAAAACGACTCTACTTCATTATTTAAACCTTATCTACTGTCGAATCATCCTTTTGGAATGTTTACTTCGCGGATTAATCACAATTTTAGCCTGCAAGCAACCCAAAAACAAAACATCTCCTTCACCATTTCAAGAGGAAATGTATGGCTACCAATCGCCACCAATAAAATACCGGTTCATCAGACAGATAGAGATATTTTATCAACATACGAGTGGCACCATAGAAACTACCAAATCACCAGCAGAAACATCACTGATTTCCAAACACGTACCCTCGAAGCAGATGGTATTTTCTCGAGCTATTATTTCCAACTTCATCAACCCATTGCTAATAATTGGGATGCTAAATTCAACTTAAAATTCAACAGCATCACAGGCGGAAAATTTCCGATAGCGTTTTTAACCAGCGATGAAGCAATCGAATGGTTCCATTCTAATCTAGCAGGCGGACATGATGCGTTTGGACGAAGAACAAAAACATTTGGATTGGGCGGATTTTACTATCAAGACGAAGATAAAAATGAAATTAAACTCGACAACAATAGTTTGTTTTTAAGCGAAATAAGTGCTGATTGGAATTGGTATCCGAAAACAGAAATTAAAGGCTTTAAATCATCTACATTAATTCACACTGGCGTTTCTAAAGCCGATAAAACCTATTTGTTTAATCTTGGTGGAAGTGCGTCAATCGTTAAACAATGGCATCTTAAAAAACGAAAGTTTGATTTAGGAGTTTCTACAGGGATAATAGCTCCCTCGGTTTTTCAAAAAATACCGTTCAATTTCAACAATAAACGGTGGATAGGAAGCCTAGAGTTTCAGTCTAACTACTTCTATCCACACAAATCGAATTGGTTTATAGTGGGAATTAACTTTCACGGACAATCGTCTTTCCACAAAATGAATGAACGTAACTTCAACGTTATCGAAAGCGACCGACTAAGCTCTCACGGCCACATGGCAGTGAGCCACCTCAACAGGGGTATTCAAGGTTGGACATTCGTATTCAGCTACCAAGTAAATAAATTTACTATATCCACCTTCTTCCGAGAAGATTTTCTTGTAGATAACGCTCCCGATGTTCAAGTTGGTTGGGGGTTTAATTATGTGCTGCAATAACACTTTAATTAGAAGTATTTTTAAATAATTATTGACTTAAGAACAAGTATACGTTTTAAAGCAAATGTGCGTGACCTTAATTATACTCTGAG
>ERZ1039804.1385-NODE-1385-length-14024-cov-5.760613_pt1 | contig 14024 bp, 8 predicted proteins | sample MGYA00383089_ERZ1039804 | MGnify/ENA primary metagenome ERZ1039804 (study PRJEB29581, sample SAMEA5548359) | metagenome | biome: marine; feature: coastal; material: water | depth 1 m | study: Short-term variability in the microbial, nano- and picoplankton...
CCTGACGCTCCATCTCTTTACCCAGAGTGACCATCTCATCGAGAGAGGGGGTAATCAGGCCGGAGAGACCAATAATATCGACATTGTGTTCTCTGGCAGTCTGGAGGATTTTTTCTGCCGGCACCATCACACCGAGGTCAATAACCTCGTAGTTGTTGCACTGCAACACCACACCAACAATATTCTTGCCGATATCGTGAACATCACCCTTAACCGTGGCCATCAGAATTTTACCGTTGGTGCTGGCACCGACATCTTTTTCATCTTCGATATAAGGCTGTAAGTAGGCTACTGCCTGTTTCATTACGCGGGCAGATTTAACCACCTGGGGCAGAAACATTTTGCCGGAACCAAACAGATCACCAACAATATTCATACCGTCCATCAGCGCGCCTTCGATAACATGCAGAGGGCGGTCTGCCTGTTGGCGAGCCTCTTCAGTGTCTTCTTCGATAAACGCGGTAATACCTTTAACCAAAGCGTGCTCAAGACGGCGGTTAACATTGCCTTCACGCCAGCTAAGATCTTCAGTTTTGGCTTGAGTGGAACCGTCACCGCGATATTTATCGGCAATAGCGAGCAGATTATCAGTGCCCTCAGAGGTGCGGAACAGCACCACATCTTCAACCACATTGCGCAGCTCTTCTGGCAGATCGTCATAGACCGCCAGCTGACCTGCGTTAACAATACCCATGCTCAGGCCTTCGCGAATTGCATGGTAGAGAAACACCGAGTGAATCGCCTCGCGCACCGGGTTATTGCCGCGGAATGAAAACGAGACATTGGAGATGCCGCCGCTAATTAGTGCGTGAGGTAGGTTGGCTTTGATCCAGGTACAGGCCTGAATAAAATCGAGACCGTAGCGGTTGTGCTCATCAATACCGGTGGCAACAGCAAATACGTTAGGATCGAAAATAATATCTTCCGCTGGGAAGCCGATCTCATTGACCAGAATATCGTAGCTGCGCTGACAGATCTGCTGGCGACGCTCAAGGTTATCGGCCTGACCATCTTCATCAAAGGCCATCACCACAATTGCCGCACCATGCTTTTTACACAGCTTGGCGCGCTCAATAAACTCGGCTTCACCTTCTTTAAGGCTGATTGAGTTGACCACCGACTTGCCCTGAATACATTTTAGGCCGGCCTCAATCACATCCCACTTTGAGGAATCGACCATAATTGGCACGCGGGAAATATCCGGCTCACTGGCAATCAGATTTAAAAATGTCACCATCGCCGGCAGCGATTCGAGCATACCTTCGTCCATATTGACGTCGATAATCTGCGCGCCGTTAAGCACCTGCTGACGTGCGACCTCTAATGCCGCATCGTAGTTTTCTTCAAGAATTAGTCGCTTAAAAACCGCTGAGCCGGTGACATTACAGCGCTCACCAACATTCACAAACAGTGAGTCAGATGCGATGGTAAATGGCTCAAGACCAGAGAGGCGGCAGGCCGGTGCAATCTCAGGTATTTTACGCGGGGTTATATCTGCCACAGCATCGGCAATCACACGGATATGTTCTGGTGTTGTACCACAGCAACCGCCAACAATATTTAGCAGTCCAGAGCTGGCAAACTCGGCAACAGTTTCTGCCATCGCCTCAGCATCCAGATCGTAGCCGCCAAATTCATTGGGCAGGCCGGCATTGGGGTGAGCGCTGACCAATGTATCTGCAGTATTAGAGATTTCCAACAGGTGAGGGCGCAGCTCTTTGGGGCCAAGAGCACAGTTAAGGCCAACACTAATTGGCTTGCTGTGGCGCACAGAATTCCAGAAGGCTTCCGGAGTCTGACCAGATAAAGTTCGGCCACTGGCATCAGTGATAGTGCCAGAGATCATAATCGGCAGTTCATAACCTTGCTTTTCAAAAACCAGCTGTACCGCAAATAGCGCTGCCTTGGCATTCAGTGTGTCGAAAATAGTCTCGACCATAATCACATCGGAACCGCCCTCAATTAACGCTTCGGTCGATTCCACATAGGCTTCGACAAGCTCATCAAAGGTGACATTGCGTGCACCGGGATCGTTTACATCCGGTGACAGGGACGCGGTTCTGCTGGTTGGCCCGAGAATACCGGCGACAAAGCGTGGGCGATCAGGGGTCGAAAACTCATCCGCTGCCTTTCGTGCCAACTGAGCTGAGACAACATTTATCTCTCGCGAGATGGCCTCCATCTCATAGTCAGCTTGAGAGATGGTGGTTGAGTTAAAGGTATTGGTTTCGACAATATCGGCACCGGCCTCAAGATAGGCGCGGTGAATATCACAGATAATATCCGGCTGCGTAAGGCTTAACAGGTCATTATTGCCTTTTAGATCAGTATGCCAGTCAGCAAATCGATCGCCGCGAAAGTGCTCTTCTTCAAGAGTATGGCGCTGAATCATCGTGCCCATAGCACCATCCAAGATCAGAATGCGCTGCTGAGCTGCATCTAAGAGACGTTGTTTGTGGGCTTGAGCTTTATCACACTGAGACATAATGGTTGTCTACACCTTTGTTTAACTGTTGTATCAAAATATTTTGATGGATGCGCATCATACCAAAATAAATTTAAAAAGCGACCTTTAAAACGCTAAAAGGGCTATTGCTGAGGGGCTCTAATAGCGTAAAATACCCTAGTCTTTTACTCGGAATTAATTTATTTAATTCCATTCTCAGGATTTCAGGAAATCAATATGCTCAATGTAACAATCACAGAATCGGCCCAGAAATATCTCGCTGGACTTTTGGAAAAGCAAAATTGTGAAGGCATTGGTATTCGCATGTTTGTCTCCGATCCCGGCACACCCAAGGCCGAAACCTGTATTGCCTACAGCCGTCCCGGCGAGCATAACGAAGAAGATTTGGTCGTTGAGTACGAAGCATTTAACGGCTACTTCGAACAGCGCAGTATTCCGTTTCTGGATGAGGCCAAAGTCGATTTTGCCGAAGATAAATTTGGCGGCCAGCTCACCATTCGTGCGCCCAACTCACGTCTGCCCAATGTCACCGACGATAGCCCCATCGAAGATAAGATTAACTATCTGCTGTATAACGATATCAATCCCGGTTTAGCCTCTCATGGTGGTGTAGTGTCACTCTCAGAAATGGCCGATGGTATCGCGGTACTTGAGTTTGGTGGCGGCTGTCAGGGTTGTTCCGCAGTAAGCCTTACTCTTAAAGAGGGCGTAGAAAAAACCCTGATGGAAAAGATCCCAGAGCTGAAAGGCGTTAGGGATATGACCGACCATACAGATACCAGTAACGCTTATATGTGACAGGCCGAAGGCCTGTCATCCTGAGCGAAGCCGAAGGATCCCATCCTGAGCGGAGCCGAAGGCCTGTCATCCTGAGCGGAGCCGAAGGCCTGTCATCCTGAGCGGAGCCGAAGGATCTCAGCCCTTGTCGATCAAGCTATTTTGCACTTCCTCATGAATAATCCTGCGTAAAACTCGCTCATCCCAAAGGTGCTCGCCAATGTGGGCTCGTAAGGCCCTGTTAATCAGGATTTGATAGCCTAGGCCTTCAGCACGGGCCTGCTGCCTAAACGAGTCTAAAATATCATTATCCAGCATGATGGTAATTCTACTTTTGCCCTTGGATTCAGCCTGTAGTTTTTTAAGATGCGGAATATCCTTAGCTCGTTTAGCTTTTGATAAATTGTAGTCATTGTGCATAGTAGTAACCTTCATTTCGAGTAGCTTTTCTAGCCGATATCAATCGAAAACATTCATTATTTCGCACTGTATAAATAACAGTTAGAAGGCGGGCGCGGTCGCTTATCCCAACAATAATCCAGCGCTTCTCAGCCACAGAATCTCTGTCTTCCATTACCCGTCCACACCAATTTAACGCCCACTGGCCTACCTCACTGGCATTACCTCAAATCCTCAACTACTTTTTAAAGTATAAGGAACGCAATCACCATTACCCTGAGACCTACGTCATTATTAACAACCTTCCCTCAGGAAGTGATAGCGAAAATCCAACAAATCCCAGCAATAAAAAAGCCGTTCGCTGCTGAGTTTGTATTATTGGATAGCGGTGATCAGCAGATCGCCCATGGGGAATAGAAGTAATGCCAGACCACAAACCCGCAGGGGGTAACCCCCCAAGTAACTACCCCCCAAGCAGCAATCAGGGCGCCAATATATTAGGTGCCTTCCAGCTACACCAACTCTCCCTCAAACGCTTTATTGGCCGCTACCTCAACAACGCCCAGGATATAGAAGACGTTACCCAAGAAGCCTTTCTGCGTGCCTACAAAGCGGAGCAAACCACCTGCGTAAAGCAGCCCAAATCGTTTTTATTTCGCATTGCCAAAAATGTCGCCATCTCCCAGCTGCGCACCAAATCACGCAGAATTACCGACTATATAGAGGATCAGGCCAGCGACGACGTCCTAATAGGTGAATGGTCCACCGAGGACCAGGTAATCGCCGAGCAAAAGCTCGGCATTCACTGCGAAGCCGTCGCCGCACTGCCACCCAAGTGCCGGCGGGTTTACTTATTGCGCAAGGTCTATGGCATGTCCCACAAACAGATAGCAGAAAAACTGCAAATCAGCACCAGCACCGTGGAAAAGCACCTGCTCAAAGGTGTAGAAGCCTGCGACCGCTTTATACAGGCACGCAATCAAGCCCCGCAAACACAGGCCGCGCAACAGCCAGTCACAAAACAGGGGCGCCGATAATATGAACAACAACATACTGCCCTTTGACGACCAGGCCACCATCGCCGCCGAAGCCCGGGAATGGCTCATACGCCTCGACCGCGACGACCCACCCAGCAAAGCAGAACTCAGCGCACTGCGCCAATGGGCCGCCCAAAGCAGCGCCCACCAAACCGAGCTAGAGCGCATTAGCGCCCTCTGGGACGACGCCAACATCCTTAACGAGCTATCAACACCAGTCTACAACCGCGCCAGCATCACCTGGCGCCGCCTGCTGGGCAAAATCTATGCCTCCTGCAGTCCAACCACAAAATGGGCCAGCGCCGCCGCCACTGCCGTGCTCGCCATCACAGTCACCCTCGCCATCATGCCGCCCCCCATAGACGCCAGCAATGGCCTGTATATCACCGCCATAGGCGAAGTGCAGGAACAGCGGCTGGTCGATGGCTCAGTACTGCAACTCAACACCGACAGCCAGGTGCAAGTAAGCTACAGCGACGGCATGCGCAAAATCCGCCTATTAAAAGGCGAAGCCCATTTTGAAGTCGCCTCCAACAAACAATGGCCATTTCAAGTGTATGCCGGCAACGGCATGGTCAAAGCCGTGGGCACCGCCTTCTCCGTGCGCCTAAACCCAGAGCAGGTCAATGTAGTGGTCTCAGAAGGGGTAGTCGATATTGCCAGCGTTATGCCCGCCAACCACACCGTGCCAAACCAGCCTGCCACCGCACCGGCAGAACGCAAGCTAGCCAGCCTTACACAGGGCCAAGCCTCACAGATCAGCAACAACCCCACCCAAGGCATCACCACAGCGCCCACCATCAAAAAGATTCCCAGCCAAGAGCTGCAGCGCAAACTCGCCTGGCGCACCGGCTACCTAGTCTTTGCCGGCGACCCCCTCAGCAGGGTGATAGACGAGATCAGCCGCTACACGCCCATCAGCATCCAGCTAGCCAACCCAGAGATGGCCGATATCAGAGTAGGGGGCCGCTTTAAAGTAGGGGAGCTCAACGCCATGCTGGAGGTGCTGGAAAGCAGCTTTGGCCTGCAAGTGAGCTACCTGGATGACCACCGCATTCAACTACAACTCGCCGAGCCAGCAAATGGTAGCCTTTAGCAGCCACCCCAACCCCAATGGCCCAGCACAGCCAAAAATTGTCATCCTGAGCAAAGCGAAGGATCTACCCCAACCCAAAACCCAGCACCATAAAAAAAACATAAAAAATAAATGACAACAAACTGGAGGATTTACCATCACAGTGCGACATACCTCTCGTAAGACCAACGTAAATGCCAAGCAGTGCCCGCTTTTATCGAACCAAAAGCACCAGCACCGCAGGCGATTGCGAGGGGTAAGCTCAACAGGGACAAGAGCACTTAAGCAGCATGCACTAGCGGTAGCTTTATCTATTGTTTGTGCAATCTTCAGCAGCTTAAGCACCGCAGCCAACACAGCGCTGGATCAGACAAGGACGTACCAACTCAACCTGCCTGAACAGACCGTCGCCGCCGCACTCACCAGCCTTTCCGAGCAAACCGATATACAGGTTCTATTCCCCTACGACATCGCCACCCAGCACCAAAGCACAGCCCTGGTGGGCAACTACCCACTGCAACAGGCGCTCAGTATTTTGTTGCTGAACACCGGCCTGCACGGTGGCCTTACCGACAGCGGAGTGATCACCATTTCGCAAACTGGAAGTAATGTCGACATTAACCAAAATGGTAAGGGGAAGAGAATGAATACAAATAAACGTAAAACAGTGCTGGCTACTATGGTTGGCTTATTTGCGGCTGGTGGTATGAGTGCCACAGTGGCGCAGGGGCATGTGGGTGAGAGTGCTAGGGCACAGAATGTGCTTGATGAAATTATTGTTACGGCGCAGAAGCGGGAGCAGAATGTTCAGGATGTCGCGATAGCGATTACTGCTATCTCTGGAGATCAGCTAAAATCAAAGGGGATTGATAGTCCGTCTGATCTACAGTTTTCTGTCCCAGGCTTGACTCTGGGTGCCACAATCACTGGTGGTGCGCAGGTTACTATGCGGGGTATAGGTGCTGAAAATCTTACACCTGGCGGCGATCCGGGTGTGCCACTCCATATTGATGGCCACTACATACAGTCTTCGGCCTATATGCTTAAAGATTTTTTTGATGTAGAGCGTGTGGAAGTTCTTCGTGGTCCTCAAGGCACCCTGTATGGACGAAATGCCGTAGGTGGCAGTATCAATATTATCAGCAAGAAGCCAACGGATGAATTTGAAGGAGAATTTGGCGTTGATGTGGGCAACTATAGCAAACGGCTTGTTCGCGCCGTTGTTAGCGGGCCATTAACTGAAAAGCTTCGAGGACGGTTAGTCGTTTCAGATGAAAAGCGTGACGGTTTTATCGAAAATATTTCAACCTTGGGCTTAGGCGAGGCAGAGTTTGAAGACTCGGATTACACGGTAGTGCGTGGCGCTCTGGAGTATGATATCTCCGACAATATAGAAGTCCTAATCAGTGGTTACTACTTTGATGATTCAGGCAAGACTGTGTCTGGTCGGATTTCGGCCGAATACCCTTTTGGATCGACGATTATTCCCGGTTTTACCCATAATTACTATGAGGTAAATAGTGCGGGTCCCAATATTACAGCTATTGATCCCCGAAAAGTGAAGTCCAATTTTATGCTCGATCAATCAAACGTTGCTAAAGGAGCCTCAATCGATATCGACTGGGATCTGGGGTCTGTTTTGTTGCGTTCATTGTCTTCTTATAATGATGATAAAAAGATCGGCGGTAGTGACGGCGATACATCTGATGTGGTGACTCAGCATGAAGTGGACACAAATTCCTATGAGACATTTTCGCAGGAATTCCAGCTATTATCGAATCAAGACAGTGCGCTCAACTGGATACTTGGGTTGTTTTATTATGACGAAAATGCAACAGGTTTAATTGAATCAGAGTTCGATAATTTCTTTGTGGTTGGCGGCCCGGTTTCTACGTTCTTTATTCCCTCCGAGTTAGATTCTAAATCTCAAGGTATCTTTGGCCAGTTAGACTATTCCATTACAGATAGCTTAGAGTTAACAGTAGGTTTACGCTATAACAAGGACAAAAAAATATACCTTTCTGCCATACTAATTCCAGATTTCGGCTTAGTCGCTCCTGACGGTAGCCCTTTAGTCAATGCAGATAATAATCAAGAGTGGACTAAAACGACGGGTAAATTAGGACTCAACTACCACTTTAATGACAGTGGCATGCTCTATCTTTCTTACTCAACAGGGTACAAGGCCGGCGGATTTAATCTGGGTCAGGATACGCCCTATGACCCTGAAGAAATCGAGGCAATTGAGGGTGGGATTAAGGCTGACTGGCTCGATAGACGCCTGCAAACAAACCTGAGTATTTTTCACTACGACTACACTGATAAGCAAGAATTTAAGCGAGATGCAATTGGTTTTATTAATCTTATAAATGCTGGTGCTGCAACTGTTTGGGGGGCAGAGTTTGAGCTCAATGCTGCGCCTGTTGATGGGCTGGGAGTCGATTTCTCAGTGGCATACCTAAATACTGAATATGATGAATTTAGCACCTTCGAAGCTATAGATCCAGCAGCTGGAGAACAGGATCTTGCCGGTAATAACCTTCCGCGCTCGCCTGAATTGAAATTACATTTAGGTATTCAATACGCGTGGAACTTAAATGACAGCGGAGCGCTAACTGCTCGTATAGATACTTCGTGGGTTGATAAGCAATATTCTAATCACTTCAATCGTCTCCGCGATGAGATGGAGTCATATTCTAGAACCAATGCCAATATTACTTGGGATAGTTTAGACGAACTCTGGCAAGCCGAATTCTATGTCCAAAACCTTGAAGATGACGATGTTATTTCCAATCTCTTTGAGACAGGTGGTTTCTTCGGTGCCTCTGAAATCGCACAGTTCCATCCACCGCGTACATACGGCTTAAGAGTTACACGCCACTTCTAGTGCAATGATACCAAAGGCCGTTACTAACCTAACGGCCTTTGGTTTTTCTTGTTCATTTCAACCATAAAATTATGTCAATTAAGGCTCATTATGCTGCGTCTGACTTCTTATATTGCTGGCTTTTATGTGCCCAGGATGGTTCTCGGGCTCGCTATATTGGTCGCTTCTTTATTAGTAATAGGCTGTGCAGATAGCCAGCCTGAGCAGATATATTTGAATACCCCAAACGGAGTGCTGATTGGTGAAGAAGCAAGCTCTACAGGTGTTGTATTTAAGGGTATCCCCTATGCAATGCCGCCTGTAGGAAAAAGGCGCTGGCAACATGCCGAGTTATCAAAACCCTGGAAAGGAGCGCGTTTAGCCACACAATTCTCTCCAGCGTGCATGCAGTCGGCCCCAGAAAGGGAAGGTGACTTTTTTTATCATTCAGCCTATCAGACTAGTGAGGACTGTCTTTATTTGAATGTGTGGATGCCTCAGCGTGAATCTGTTAAGGCCAGACTGCCCGTTATGGTGTGGATTCATGGTGGTGCACTGAGTGCAGGTTCATCAGCGATGCCAATCTATGATGGCGCTGAGCTTGCAGCCAAAGGTGTGGTCGTGGTGAGTGTTAACTACCGTCTGAGTATTTTTGGTTTCTTTGCTCATCCGGAACTAACCAAAGAATCAATGAATCACTCCTCGGGTAATTACGGACTCACGGATCAAATACTTGCCCTGAAGTGGGTGCAGAAAAATATCGCTGCATTTGGTGGCGACCCTGACAATGTGACCCTGTTTGGTGAATCAGCCGGGGCCTTGTCGGTTAATCATCTTTTGGTGTCCCCTTTGGCTAACGGCTTATTTCACAGAGCGATCGCCCAGAGTCCCTATTTACCTCCCTTACCTAAATTACAGACAGCTTACTTGGGTAAGCCGACGGCAGAACAATCGGGCCTGAATTTCATGAGGGCGTCAGGCAAAGAATCGGTGGCAGAGTTGCGAGCTTTATCAGCCGCAGCACTTCTAGAGTTTGCTGAGCAGCAAGTCTACTTTACTGAAACGGTAGAAGATGGATGGGTAATACCCAACCAGCCAGATCAGTTATACGAACAAGCAAGACAACACGATATTCCGCTGCTAATTGGGTTTAACAGTGGCGAGGCATATCACCTAAAAGATTATATCGGTGTTTATGCGGCCTCTATTCCTGAGAGCGAAAGGCAGTATCGTCAGGATGTTAAGGCTCGCTATGGTAAGTTGTCAGATACTTATCTTGACTTATATCCGGCAGATAATTTGCGAGAAACGGTGTTTGCTCCTGTACGGGATGCTACATATGGATGGGCGGCAGAAAAAGTCGCCAGATCCTATCAATCCTCACAATCAGAGGTGTATTTCTACTATTTCGATTATCAACTTCCATGGGCGAAGAAAATGTCGATGGGAGCCTTCCATACTTCAGATCTTTTTTTTAGTTTTAATAATATTAAGCACAATGTGAAGTATTCACCTAATTGGCCAGACTATGAGCCCAGCACAGCAGAGATTGAGCTTGCGGATACGATCTCTGATTACTGGGTGGCGTTTGCAAAAACCGGTAAGCCCATGGTCGAAGGACAACCAGTATGGCTGCCTTGTAAAGCACAAAAAAAATCTTATATGGCTTTTACACAAGCGGCCCCTGTTCCCGGTGAGAATTTATTGCCAGGTATGTTTGAGTTGCATGAGCAAATTGTAGCTTGGCGTCAATCTCGCCGTGAGGTTTGGTGGCCGACGAATATTGGTTTGATGGCGCCAGTCATTCAATCAGTAGAGGGTGATCGCTAATGCTGCTCTTTTCCAAAAGTTTCCTGCTGGTTGCGTTCTTGACTTTAAATCCATTGGCAATCTTATTGGCCAGCGAACCGTACTCAACAGCGGTTGATAACCCTTACCCGGATACAGTGTTCTGGGGTGATACACATGTTCATAGCAGTTTGTCCTGGGATGCTTTTCATTTGGGTAATCAAAAGCTGGGGCCTGAAGATGTCTATCGTTTTGCTAGTGGTAAACAAGTTGTTACCAGTAGCGGTAGAACAGCACAATTACAGCGCTCATTAGACTTTATGGTTGTCGCTGATCATGCCAGTAATATGGGAATAATGCAGGGCTTGGCGTCAGAGGATGCATTATTACTTGCCTCGCCAGTCGCTAAACAATGGTCTGGGTTATGGAAAACAGTGAGGGCGCTTGAGAAGAGTGATCCGGAAAAAGCATTGGCACTTTCCTATGAGCTATTTAAGCAGGGGTTTGATGGAGGGAATATTGGTCCGGAGTACCAGCTATCAGTCTGGCAATCCGTTGCAGAACTGGCCGATCAGTATAATCAACCTGGAGAGTTCACAGCCTTTATTGGTTATGAGTGGACGCAGTATTTTTATAATCTGCATCGCGTTGTTATTTTTGAAGACGATGCGGATAAAGCCGGAAAAACAAGACCTTTTTCTCAATATGACAGCAACGATGTCGAGCGTCTTTGGGATTACCTTGAAGCTTATGAACGCGACACTCAGGGCAGCGTATTAGCCATACCCCATAATGGCAACTTAAGCCGTGGGGTGATGTTTGCCCTTCAGGATGCCGCCGGTCGTTCTCTCTCAGAGGGTTATGCAAAACGGCGCAGCCGTTGGGAGCCACTGTTTGAAGTTACACAAATTAAAGGTGACAGTGAGAGTCATCCACTGTTATCACCGGATGATAGCTTTGCAGACTTTGAAACATTAACCGAGTCGCCGCCAACTGCAGATGCCTGGTCTGAAGTCTCCAAAAAAGCGCTCAATGAAACTGCTTATGACCCATGGGTGAAAGCGAATAACCGGAAGGGTGATCAGGAGTGGATGCGTGAATTCGAGTATGCGCGGTCGGCACTTAAGCTGGGATTAAAGCAACAAAAACGTATAGGTGTTAACCCGTTTAAATTCGGCATGATCGGCAGTACCGATTCGCATACTTCATTGGCAACGGCAGATGATAATAATTTCTGGGGTAAATCGGCGTGGCTGGAGCCAACGCCGTACCGACTAAAAAGTACTTGGTGGGGCAAAGCGCCCATCCCCTCAGCTGGCTGGCGTTCAAAGGCATGGACACAGAGCGCATCGGGATACGCAGGTATCTGGGCGCAGGAAAATACGCGCGAATCCCTTTTCGCCGCTATGAAACGCAAAGAAGTTTATGCCACTACCGGGCCAAGAATTAATGTTCGTTTTTTTGGCGGCTGGAGTTTTGATACTAATGATGCCTTTAAACCTGACCTTGCCCGTATCGGCTATACCAACGGTGTGCCCATGGGAGGAGACCTCACTGCCGCACCCGACAATACATCGCCCACCTTTTTGATTCGCGCAGTAAAAGACCCTGATGGTGCCAATCTGGATCGGGTACAGGTGGTCAAAGGCTGGCTGGATAGTAACAACCAACTGCATGAAAAAATTTATAACGTCGCCTTATCGGATGGCAGGCAAGACCAAGGCAGTAAAACAGAAAGAGTGGGTAATACCGTTAATGTCCCCGATGCTTCCTATACCAACACCATTGGCGATGCAGAGTTAGCCGTGGTTTGGACCGACCCCGATTTTGATCCTGATGAGAGGGCGTTTTACTACCTCCGTGTTTTGGAAATACCCACCCCGCGTTGGACGGCCTATGACGCCAGGTATTTCCAAATACAAGAGATACCGGAAGAGATACCCATGATTACCCAGGAACGAGCGTATAGCTCGCCGATTTGGTATTCGCCCTGATAGTTGATGTGTGTAACAAGATTTAAACAAGGATAAAACCATGACCTCGGTAAATTCCAAAAGGGAAAACAACAGTCGCCCTCCCAATATCGCCCCGCAAGCGACTCACAAATTGGGCGTTATTGGCGCTGGCATGATGGGCCAGGGTATCGCTTATGTGGCAGCTAAAGCGGGTATTGAGGTGGTCCTGAAAGATATGACACTGGACGCGGCTGAAAAAGGCAAGGCCTATAGCCGTAAGGTGTCGGATAAGCAGATTGAGCGTGGCCAGATGACGGCCGTTGATAAAGAGGCGCTATTAAAACGGATAACCCCCACAGAACAGGATCAGGACCTTCAGGGGTGTGACCTGATTATTGAAGCCGTGTTCGAAAATATGCCCTTAAAGCAGCAGATTACGCAAACCACAGAAGGTTATTTGGCCGTGCAGGGTGTTTGGGCGACTAACACCTCCACCTTGCCGATCACCCAATTGGCCGAGGCCAGTGCGTCGCCGGAACAATTTATTGGTTTACATTTTTTCTCACCGGTAGACCGTATGAAACTGGTCGAAATTATCTGTGGCAAAAAAACCTCTGAGGCAACACTGGCCAAGGCCTTTGACTTTGTTGAGCAAATTAATAAAACCCCGATCGTAGTGAATGACGCGTTAGGTTTTTTTACGTCTCGAGTGTTTGGCGTTCCACTATGGGAAGCTGCCACCCTGGTTGCCGAAGGCGTTCATCCGGAACGTATTGAAACACTGGGCAAAGATATGGGTATGCCCGTGGGCCCCTTAACCTCATTTGATGAAATCAGCCTGCGGCTTATTGTAGAAATTCATGACTCACAAATTGAAATGGGCTTGCGTGATCCAGCCGATGACCCTTGTCCGGCGGGCACCCGGTTAGCAAACCAGTTACTGAAAGACGACAAACGTGGCGGCCGTCAATACGGTGGAGGGTTTTATGAATACAGTGATACCGGTAAAACTCTATGGCCACCCTTAATTGAACAGTTTCACCAACCAGACATCGATGCGGCGGTTAGTGATCAGGATATTAAAGACCGCCTGTTATTCAGGGCTGTTATAGAAAGCCTTAAATGTCTGGAAGAGGGTGTGTTGCGTTCTGTGTCCGATGGCAATATCGGTTCGCTCTATGGCATTGGCGCGCCCAAGTGGACAGGCGGTTATATTGAATTTGTAAATGGTTATGGCTTGCAACGGTTTATTGATCGCTGTGATGAACTAACGTCTCGATACGGCGAACGTTTTAACGCACCTGAGATTGCTAGATTGAAATTGGAGCAAGGAGAGCATTTTGAATAATAGGAACACACTAACGCTAAAACGAATGATGTTTTTTATTGCAAGGTTAGGGACTTTTCTTTTATTAACACTCTCTTTTATTGGTCATGCTTCGTCTTTACCAACGGTTAGCGAAATGTCCTTTATAACGGGCACCAAAGCCGATGTGTTTTATCATAGAGCTGGGGGCGTTGATTTAAAGCTGGATATTTATGGGCCAGGTAAAAATGTTTGGCTCTCCGGGGAAAAGCCGGCTTTACCCACGGTTATTTACTTTCACGGTGGCGGCTGGATGAAAGGCTCCAAAGCCCATGCGCCTATGCAGTTGATGCC
>ERZ1039804.1395-NODE-1395-length-13919-cov-191.300707_pt1 | contig 13919 bp, 27 predicted proteins | sample MGYA00383089_ERZ1039804 | MGnify/ENA primary metagenome ERZ1039804 (study PRJEB29581, sample SAMEA5548359) | metagenome | biome: marine; feature: coastal; material: water | depth 1 m | study: Short-term variability in the microbial, nano- and picoplankton...
AAACATCTAACAAAGCCGAGAACGTTGCGTCTAAAGTTGCACGTGACAGACTGGCAGAATTTAATGACACCACTACCGCTGAGTCTCAAGACGAATGCGTAAGTTGTCAAGGTTAAGGAGAGAGCATTGGACGTAACAATATACAGTAAGAGTAATTGCCCATTTTGCGAGAAAGCCAAGTTTTGGTTCAAATCTCATGGGTACACATATACCGAGATTAATCTTGATGATGAAGAACAGCGTATGGCATTCTATCAAAAGATTCCAGGCGCAAGGTCTGTTCCGCAGATATTCATCGATGAGAAGCTGATTGGTACATATGACGACTTTATGAAAGTCGCTGACACATACGTCAAGAAAGAGGGCGGTTTACTGCAGTTCTCGGAGACATATAAACCATTCCACTACCCATGGGCTGTAGATATTACTACTCGTCATGAAAAGGCACACTGGATTGAAGACGAGATTGACCTGTCAGAAGATGTAACTGATTGGAAGATGGGTAAAATGACTCCCGTAGAGAAAGAATATGTTACCAATATCCTACGCTTGTTCACTCAGTCTGACGTTGCTGTTGGTCAAAACTATTATGACCAGTTTATTCCCAAGTTCAAGAACAATGAAGTGCGTAATATGCTTGGTTCGTTCGCAGGGCGTGAGGGTATTCACCAACGTGCGTATGCGCTACTCAATGAAACTCTAGGGTTATCTGATGCTGAATATCATGCGTTCCTTGAGTACACTGAGATGGCTGATAAGATTGACTTCATGATGGAAGCTGATACTTCTACAGTTCGAGGTCTAGGGTTATCGGTGGCTAAGTCAGTATTCAACGAGGGGGTGGCATTATTTGCATCATTCGTTATGCTACTCAACTTCCAGCGTTTCGGTAAGATGAAAGGTATGGGTAAGGTTGTAGAGTGGTCGATTCGAGACGAGTCTATTCACGTTGAAGGCAACTCAAAATTATTTAAAGCATATTGCGCAGAGCATCCTAGGATAGTGGATGAAGATTTCAAGAAAGATATATATGAGATAGCGAGACAAGCTGTTAAGCTGGAAGATAAGTTTGTTGATCTTGCGTATCAGATGGGCGCTGTTGAAGGTCTTGAAGCTGCAGAGGTTAAGCAATATATCCGATATATAACTGATCGACGTTTGTTACAACTTGGATTGAAAACAAACTTTAAAGTAAAAGAGAATCCATTACCATGGTTGGAATGGGTACTTAATGGTGCCGACCACACAAACTTCTTTGAGAACCGTGTTACGGAATATGAAGTTGCTGGATTAACAGGGGGTTGGGACGAAGCATATGCCTAAAGGAAATCTGATGGACGAAATAACATACGAACTAATTTGTGATGACTGCAGTTCGGAATATACTATAGTTCAGAGAGTAGAATCTGATTCTGTTGAAGAGTTGCCCATATATTGCCCATACTGTGGCGCTGGCGTTGATGTCAGCGATCTTGACGAGGATGATGACGAAATAGATAAATACCTTGATGGAGATGATCTAGACGAACTAGATTTTGATGTTGATTGACACAAAGGTTTTATTATGGCTACACCTTATGACATTCCTTGGGTTTACAAAGGTAGACCCTTCGATTTAACAGAAGACGAACTCAAAGAATATGTTGGGTTCGTCTACCGTGTAACTGACCTCACCAATGGGGTTGGTTATATCGGTAAGAAGCTGTTCTGGCGACCAAAGACACTACCCATAACTAAAAAACGAAAGCGTAGAGTTAAAACTAAAGTACAGTCAGATTGGCAAAAGTATTTTGGTTCTAGCGAACAGGTCAAGACGCTTGTTGAGCAAGGTACGCCATTTAAGCGTGAGATACTACGGCTCTGCCGTACCAAAGGCGAGTGTTCATACTTTGAGACCAAATATCAGTTTGACAATGATGTATTATTGAGTAATGATTATTATAATGAGTTTATCGGGTGTAAGATCCACGCTAAACATTTGGGCAATATGAAAGAGGAATATAACCGTGAGCGAGAAAGTTAAACTATTCATAGGAACGTCATCAAATGGTGAAGATGCTCTTATTGAAATGGCATATGAGTATTCCCTAAGAAAAGAAACTGACCGTGATCTAGAAATAGTCTGGATGCGGCAATCTAATAACCCCAAGTCATTTTGGCATGGGTTCTCTGACCAGCGCTGGTCAACTCCATTCTCAGGCTTCCGATGGGCAATCCCCGAGTACTGTAACTTTGAAGGTCGAGCAATCTACACTGACGTTGATATGCTAAACTTTCATGACATCGGCGAGTTGTTTGATATGGATATGGGCGAAAGCTGGATTCTAGCCAGAGATGGTAAGCGTTTCGGTGGTAAAGAGTTCTGCGTAATGCTATTCGACTGCGCTAAGTTTAAAGATAGGATGCCATTAAAAGAAGATTGGCAGCACGAGCCAACAGCCCACCACCAATTCATTAATAATTTTGTACAAAACGGAACAGTTGGCGATTTAGATCCTGCGTGGAATAGCCATGATAGAGACGTGTTTCCATTTAAGCAATTACACTACACCCATATGCCGACTCAGCCATGGAAGCCCGCATGGTTTACAGGCGACCCCCAAGATCACCCTCACCCAGATTTAGTAGAATTATTTTGGTTATACGTTGACATGGCGAAGCAAAACGGTTATAATATAGATGACTATGCAGTAAATCGTAATGTTAAATATGGGATAATAGGTAGATGAAGAATACAGCACCAAGTGGCGAGATGCCAATATGGGTAGAGGAGAAATTGGTTTTAGTTACTGGTGGGTTTGACCCATTACATTCTGGTCATATAGAATACCTTGAGGAAGCCAAGAAACTCGGTGATCGTTTGATTGTTGGGGTTAATTCTGATGATTGGCTCACTCGCAAGAAGGGTAAGCCATTTATGCCATTTGCTGAGCGCACTAAATTGGTGAGCTCTCTGAGGTGCGTTGATACTGTGGTGTGGTTTGAAGATAATGATGACACAGCATGTAAAGCCATCTCTGACCTACTAGATAGGTGGCCAAAGATAGTATTTGCTAATGGGGGTGATAGGACTGATGGTGCCAATACTCCTGAATACAAAATGTATGGCAATGACCCACGAGTTGAGTTTGTTTGGGGTGTAGGTGGCTCTAAAAAGAAGAATTCTAGTAGCTGGATACTTGACGAATGGAAGACACAAAAGACTGAGCGACCATGGGGCTACTGGCGTGTGTTAGAAGATAAGAAAACAGTCAAGGTCAAGGAACTTGTGATCGAGCCTGGACAAAGCCTGAGCAACCAGCGCCATGAGCATAGATCTGAGCATTGGTATGTACTTAAAGGTACTGTGGTCATAGAAGAAGAAGGTGACAATTGGTCAGTTAACACCTTGCATGAGAATATGACACACTTGATCCCGAAAGGAACATGGCACAAAGCAACAAACAAAGGAAATACTCCTACGCATATCCTAGAAGTTCAGTATGGGGATATGTGCATTGAGGAAGATATTGAGCGGAGATAATATGAACATATCAACAGTAACGTCATGGAATAATGACCTTTTTGAAAAGTATGCATTTAGGTTCTATGAAACATACAACTGGGGATTCCCTCTTGTGGTTTACAATGAAGACGAAAATATGTACACTGACGTCCCTCAATGTAAGGCATTTGTCGACCGCCACAAGCATAACATGCATATGACATACAAAGGCAATTATCGGTTTGATGCTGTTCGGTTTTGTTATAAGGTCTACGCATATACTGACATGATACTCAACAGCGAAGCTGAGGATGGTATTATATTCATTGACGCTGACAGCGTGTTCCATGGAAAGGTTGATCTTGATTGGGTAAAAGAATTCATACACCGTGGTGACTGTATGATGACATATCTTGGGCGTGGCGATCACTACAGCGAGTGTGGGTTTATGTATTTCAATATGAACCATCCAGAGATTAAGAACTTCGCCAGAGAAATGCAAGATATGTATAACACTGATAATTTGCTAGGTGAAGCTGAATGGCACGACTCTTGGATCTTTGATGTTGTCCGTAAAAGGTTTGAGTCAAAGGGAGTTAAGAATCACAATATAGGCGATGGGCAGTGGGGAGAAAATGGACACGTTCAAGCAAGGTCTATTTTGGGTACTGTGTATGACCACACTAAAGGCGCTCGTAAAATAGAAGGAAAATCACCTGAAAATGATTTCTACAATGACTAAAGAAGACTTTTATCACGACTTCCTTTTAATTCGCCAAATGCGAGCGCCAACTAGGAAACGATATCGTATGCTAGGCGAGTTATTTGCTGTTAATCCTAATGCTTGGCGTGTAGTTGGCGTTACTGAAAATGCACTAAGAGTATTTGCTGAACACGACTTCAAGCGAGCTAGTCGAATGGGCGTCAATCGCAGCCACCTAGTAGATCGTATTGATACATACACTGCTATGCTCGAAGGTCCATTGATGGAGTGTGAAGAATGGTGGGACTTTTATGTTGACACAGATAAAACTGTTCTAGCAACATCTACAGAGAACATGGGCAAAGGTGAATGGAGTAAGGTGTATGATATTGATACTGCCTTGGGGCTGTTCCGAAGTCAAGGGTTCGCTTGGCGCCACAAAGAACCAGAGATAAACTTTCTAAAAGAAACAATTAATACTTTACTTTGATGAAAAAATAAGTTATAATTAGTGTATAACTATTGAGGGTAATATTATGTTAGATTTTTTATATTCTGTTATTCAAATATTGGTAACTGCTTCAGTTATTCTTTTCATATGCTTCGTTATAGCTCAATTGCCTGAAGATTTGCGAGAACGCCAACAGGCTTGGGAACAGCGCAAGGCTGAGAAAAATCAGGCGAAATTAGATTTCGAAGAAGCTAAGATGAACGCAGGAATCAAACGTGGCGAAGAATAAGTTAGAAGTTCTATTTGACCGACTCCGAGAAGAGGGTTGGTATTGCGGATGGGCAGAACTATGTTGCCAATCATGCGCTTGGGCTTGTTTACCATATGAACACGATGTTGGTCCATTCAAAGGCGAGGAAATCGACTTCAGTAAATGCCTGTTTAACCATGAACAAGATTGTTGTCTTGATGAAGATGACTGGGAAGGCGATGAAGACGATTATTATGATATGCTTGAAAATTATGATGGGGATGGCACTATGCCAACTTTCACTTCCGATCAAATTACCGACTCAACATTTTGCTTTGATGGTAGTAAGGAAGGAGTTGAGAATTTAAAAGCTATTCTTCCTATCATTGAAGAATGCGATTGTGAAATTCATTGGGACGGGACTGGCGGTATGCGTCCCACAATTAGGTGGGATTAATATGGGTATATACAATACAGAAGGGCATGGTCTCAACTATGACTTTATGGGTGCTGCCGAACTTATTGCTACGGTTGACAACCTAAGCAAAGCACCAATGGGTACTATGATTGAGCTGGGGTGCGGTGATGGTGAATTGACGTCACTATTTGCTATGTCGCACCTGTTTAAAGAAATACATGCGATAGGTGATGGTGTTCATCCGAACTTCTATCACAACACTCAACACTGGGATAACATCATCAAATCATTCGGAGATGCTGACCTGAACCTTGACGACGAGAGCATAGACTTCGTATATATACATGGTTCGCACGATATTCATCAGGTTGCTGAAAAGTATTTACCTAAACTGAAATTGGGCGGTATGATCGGGGGTAATGGATATCTCCTTAATAATCAAAAAGTTATGGTTGAAATAGAAGATGCGCTCGGTGAACCTGATGCGGTATTCTGTGACAGCAGTTGGATAAAGGTAGTCAAATGAAACAAGCTGGTAATTTAATAAAGAATTGTATTGAAACACCCGATGGTACAATATTGTACTCACGTTCTGTACACGATTATGTGTCGCATTTAGATGAGAATGGTAAGACCTATTTTACTGATGGTGGATTAGAATACGTCAGGTGCTCTGCTCATGGTGATGAGATTCATCATTGCGTATGGGATGACGAGCCGTTTGATAAAGTTCGAGAATCAGTCGAATGGGGTACTTATGGGAAAGAAGGCGACCAACCGTTGTCATATGTTAAGTTATCTGATATGTCAAAGGATCATATCCAAGCGGTCTTGGATACTGTAGATAATGTTAGACCAGCATTTAAACGAGCCATGCGCTTAGAACTTGAATTGAGAGAGATAAAGGAAGAATATGAGCAAAGTTAAATTAATTGCGCTAAGTAAGCCCAGCGCAGAGACTGGATGCCACACAGCTGAAGAACTAATCGCATATGCTGCTAGGGTGAGTAATCCTACTAACCAAGGCAATAAGCAAACTGCTGGTAAACTAGTTCGATACTTGATTAAAGAGAATCATTGGTCACCGCTTGAGATGGTTCATATGACTCTTGAGATTACAACGACACGTGACATCAGTCGTCAGATAGTTCGTCATCGGTCATTCTCATTTCAAGAGTTCAGTCAGCGATATGCTGAGAGCGAGTCATTCGTCACTCGAGAGGCGAGGCTACAGGATACTAAGAATCGACAGAACTCAGTAGTGACTGACGATAAGGCTCTGGCTGAGATGTGGCAAATGAAACAAGCGAAAGCAACCGCTTCTGCGTTAGATGCGTATCGATGGGCATTGAGTCGTGGGATTGCTAAGGAACAGGCTCGAGCTGTACTTCCAGAGGGCAATACGGAAACCACACTATATATGGCTGGTTCTCTGCGTTCCTGGATTCATTACTGCGACCTTCGTAGGGCGAATGGTACTCAAAAAGAGCATATGGTCGTAGCTGATCAGTGCTGGGAAATTATTAAGACGCATTTCCCTGATATTGTAGAGGCTGTTGATGGCGAATAAGGTTATGAAGCGTACTCCTCATACTATGCGTGATCTGTATAGGATATTACTCGAGGACTTTAGTAAGAAGCCAAAGGAAAAGTTTGACGGGATATACTTGGTGTATCCTAACGTGAAGATCTCACTCAGCTCAGTTGATGATGAGTGGTTTATCTTTAAAAACAAAGAAAGGTTCTCGGTAGACACTAAAGAACTAAAACAAAACATTGATAAGTATTTGAAGAGGTAGATATGTTAAGTAAATTTATGAAGTCACGTGCTGCTATTGGCACAGGTTTAACGATTGGTTTGTTTGGTCTGGTTACTGGTATCGTATTATTCGATCCTGTTCAGCTAGTTGTGAGTGCTGCCCTAATCGGTACTGAAATCGATCAATGGATGAATAGGAAGGATGACTAATGCCAATTAAATTTAAAGAAAGTTCAAGAAAGAAAGATGGGCGTATGCAGCACCATTACATGCACACTACGCCAGTCGAAGAGTTAAAAGAGGCGTTAGAGAAAGATAATACGCCAAACAAACTGAAGCATAAGATCAGAAATTATTTGGTGAAGGTAGGTTTATAATGAGCGAAGAAGAAGGTTGGACAGCTACGTTTACTGACCCAGACGGCAAACCATTGAGCGAAGAAGAACTTGCCGAGGTCGGGTTGGGGGGTGTTACAGAAGTTCCTGTTGACGACCCTGCTATTGCCCCTCCACCAACTCCTGGTATGAATCCTAACGGTACATATGCCAAGTCAAAGGGCGGTACTGAAATGATGGCTGATCGAATACATGAAGCATTAGTAGAATCTGGGTGTGAAGATAAGATTAATATCATTCATTCACGTGTTCGAGAGGTTGACCCTGATAAAAAGAACATATATGTTGTTCATGATACATGGCGAGACCCTGAATGCGGTCATCTCAAGATCGAGGAAGATCGTAAAAGGTTTGATAAGATTGTATTTGTCAGTAACCAACAGCTACAATCGTTTCATCTGGGTTTAAACGTCCCATATGGCGAATCTATGGTAATGAAGAATGCCATTGATCCGATTGAATTGACTGAAGAAAAGCCGAACGACAAAATAAACCTAATCTACCACACAACTCCACATCGTGGTCTTGAGTTGCTGGTTCCTGCGTTTGAATACTTGGCTGATGCACACCCGCATATACATCTAGATGTGTATTCGTCATTTAAGATATATGGTTGGGATGCCCGTGATGAACAATATGCGGGGCTGTTTGACAGACTAAATGATCACCCGAGAGCCACATATCATGGATATCAACCTAATGAAGTCGTAAGAGAAGCGCTAAAGAAAGCGCATATCTTTGCTTATCCTAATATTTGGCCAGAGACTTCGTGTATAGCAGCAATAGAAGCTATGAGCGCTAAATGTGACGTTGTCTGTCCTAACTTTGAGGCTCTGCCAGAAACTACTGCTGGGTTTGCTACAGAATACCAATATGACGAGAATGCGCAAAATCATTTGAATGCATTCGCTTCAGCATTAGACTATAGTATCAAAACTCTGAGTTTAGATTTCACTCAATCTAAGCTATCTGCAGCGAAACAAGTGATTGATACGCAATATGCTTGGGGTATTAGAAAACAGCAGTGGATTAATTTCTTTAAATCAATTGCTGCTGAATAGATATAATGCTTTACTTTTATGTTATAATCGGGTATACTAGCTGTATATTCAAATAAGTGAGACTTTTACTATGGCTAAAGAACCAGAGAAGTATGTAAGGAAGAAAGTGCGTAAGGCACGGAAACCTATGTCACCCGAGCAGAAGGCTGCAGCATCTGAGCGCCTTCGTATCGCTCGGGAGAAGCGGTTGAAAGAAAACCCACCCCAATATAAGAATATCCACCCTGACGTTCTCGCACTTGACGATGAACATCCTCTGCGTATGGAAAGAGTTAAGGCGTGGATTAAGACTCAACGTGAGATTGCTGCTGAGGAACGTAAGCAAGAGCGTGCCGGAGTTAAGGGTGCTACTATTAAGCGCATTCGTGCTGAAAACTATGCTCGAATGATGCAATCGTACCTTGAGAGTAGCACTTGGACTGATATGTTCTATGGCGAGTACGGTGAGCATCGAATGAACCGCATCTGTACTACTATGGCATATGATGCTAATGGTGAGCCCAAACGATGCTACGGAACGTTCTATATGGATCTGGGTTACATTTATGGATACCCTGAGGAAAGGGGTGGCAAGCCAAATGATTGGACTCCTCCTGAAGAGCGTGAGGTTAAGACTCAATCTAACGACTTGGAGAACTTCTTTGGGTGATATAGTAGATATCCGTGACCGCTTGCTTAAGAAACGAGTTGAAGAAGCAGGCGGGAAGGATTATGTAGAGGGAATGCAGGCTGAGCATGATGCAGAATTAGAGAATGTTGAGGAAGAGATTCGGGGATTCTGTGACAGTATTATGGATGACTTGATTGAATTTGACATAGCTGACGAAAGCGTTGAGTTCTCGACTGACTTTATATTCATGTCTGAGGCGTTACGTTCCCTCATCATGAGAGCGAGAGGGTTTACTCACTTCGTACAAGGAGTTGCTGATACCCTCATAGAAGTTGAGTATGATGAAGAAACTGATATGATCAACGGCAAGTGGAACATTGATGGACTTATGGGCGACGACCCTATCATCGAGAACTTACCACCAGAAGCATTCGTTGATACTGACGAGTTGGCTAAGGCTCTGATTGAAGATGAAGACCCAGAAAGTTGACTTTTTGATAAAGATATGCTATACTAGTATATCAATTAATTATGAGTAAATAGAAATGATTTTACTAGATCTCAATCAGGTGATGATTGCTAATATGATGAAGCAACTTGCCATGAGTAATGAGCAGTTTAGTGAGGATTTGGCTAGACATATGGTACTCAACAGTATCAGAAGTTACAAGACCAAGTTCGGTGCTAAGTATGGTGAGATGGTCATATGCTGCGATGACCGTGACTATTGGCGCAAGGGTGTATTCCCATATTATAAAGCGCATCGTAAGCAGGATCGCGAGAAGTCTACCATTGATTGGAGCATGGTATTCAACTCCCTGAATAAGATACGTGAAGAGCTGAAAGAGTTCTTCCCATATCGAGTGATTCAGGTTGAGCATGCGGAAGCCGATGACATTATCGGTGTACTGACTCAGCGGTTCGGTGTGTGGTTGAATAATGATTCATCCGAGCGTATCCTAATCCTATCAGGCGATAAAGACTTTGGTCAGTTACAGAAATACACTAATGTCGACCAGTTCAGCCCTATCACTAAGAAGACCATTACCATTAAAGATCCGAGGCGTTTCCTTCGTGAGCATATTATGCGTGGCGATCGAGGTGATGGTATTCCTAACTTCCTATCGCCTGATGGTTGTATTGTAGCTAACGAACGTCAAAAGCCATTACAAACTAAGAAGCTCGACATATGGATTGACCAAGAGCCTGAACAGTTCTGTAATGAGATGATGCTACGCAACTATCGTAGGAATGAGATACTAGTTGACCTTGATATGGTTCCCGATAATATAGTCAATCAGATTAATGCTGAGTTTGACTCGTATGCGGTGCCAGAGAAGCGTGGTCTGTTGAATTACTTTATTAAGAATAAACTTAAGAACCTTGTTGAATATATTGGAGACTTTTAGATGAGACGTTTTATTGAATCAATTATGACCGAGCTGTACATTATTAAGGAAGACCCGATGGGCACTCTGGGGGTGTTTGTTATGTATTTCGGTATCGGCTTTGGTGGTTATATGCTATTTGACTGGCTTTTCGGGTAAGAACTATGGCTAAGACGTATATTCATGTAAATCAGCATAAGATCCGTGCTAATTTAAAGCATGGAACGGATGAACCTGTTATTACAGTCAAGTCTGGCAAAACGAATAAATACTGTCATGACGTGGAGATACTTGGTCCAAGTGTGGTAAGGTACTCTGAAACTGACAAGCCAATCCTAGCGTGTGGCGCAAGGGTGGTGATTGAAACTGAAGCTGATGTGATAACGCATCTACGTGAGGAAAGTAATGAAGCATAATACATTTCATGAAGTATTTGAAAAAGTAAGTAACGCACCTATCAAAAAGGATAAGATCGATATCCTACAAGAATACAGTAGTCCAGCTCTTAAAGCTATCTTGGGTTACGCATATGACCCAAGGGTAGTATGGCAGTTGCCTAAATCCGATCCCCCATACAAACCGCTTGACGAGGCAGCTGATCAAGAGACACGCCTTGCTCAAGAGGTGCGCAAATTGTACCTATTCGCCAATGGTCCAGGTCCATTAAACCCAACTCAGGCTAACCTAAAGTCTCTGCGAAGAGAAAGTCTGTTTATTGAGTTGCTAGAGAACGTGGATCATCGCGATGCTAAAGTTCTGCTCATGATGAAGAATGGTAAATTGTTATATAAAGGATTGACTCGTAATCTTGTAGCAGAAGCATTCCCTAACCTAACAAAAGATTGGCCAGATGAAAAATAGTAAGAAGAAAGTTTCTAGCTTTAAGCATTACACTGAAGAAAACATCCGTAAGAAGCGACTCAAAAATGAGTCAAGGCATAATGTAAAGGCGAAGATTGATCACGCCACTGTGAATGAAGAATGGGATGACCTATATGAGGAAAGTAAAGAAAGCACTCATAATCGGTAATGGTCCAAGTCGCAGGTCTATTGACATAGACAACGTGACAGGCATGACCACGTTCGGTTGTAATGCTATTTACCGTGATCACTCTAAGATCGATTATATTGTGGCTATGGATGATGGGATGATTAAGGAACTAAATGAGAACTGCGACTGTACTCATAGCACCCTGATCATTTCACCTGAAGAAGAGCGATATGAGCCACATGAGTATGGCGCTGTTGTAGGTAGAAGGGCAAGAAACAATGCGGGGATGATAGCAATGGATGAAGCTATCAAACGTGGTTATAATGACCTAACCTGCATTGGCTTCGACTTCCTCTCTAACTCAACTGATAATGTATATGCTGGAACGCCCAATTATGGACCAGAGACTCATTGTAGTGGATCAGACAATCAGTGGCGTGGCTTATACTTCTCGTGGTTCCTCAATCAACACCCATCTGTATCATTCACTATGGTAATGGCTGACGATGCGTTCTTTGATAAGAACCATAAGATACCTAATCTACACTTCACCACAGTATCTAAGTATAAATAACAATAAGACCACTACCAAAAGGAATAGAGTCATGAGTAATGAATGGATGATTATCTTCGGCATGTTCATTTTTATCTGTGCTTACTTCAGCTATAAATTCGGTTATGATAACGGTCAAGCTGATGGTGTCGGGAGTTTACTCGACTCTCTTATCAACTCTGATGTCATTGAGATGGATGAAGAAACAGGCATCGTCAAAGCCAAGAAATAAATTAAAATAATGCTTTACTTTCTCCTCTCTTTTATAGTATAATAACTATTCATATTGAGGAGAGAGATTATGGCTAGTGTTGTATCACCAACAGGCAGTCCATCTGAAGAAGCCTTCATGATGGATGTAGTCCTTCAAAACCACCCCGACTATAAGAACCTACCCAAAGGCGCACAACGTTGGGTCACAAAAGAAGCTCGTAAGGGCAGTTTCCAGATGAGTAATCTACTTGAGCAAACGATCTCATTGAGGAGTGAAGATATCCGCTCAGTTCCATTGGCTAATACTAACATCGATGGTATGGACTTTGATGACCAAAGCGATCTGAAGAGTTGTACGTTACGATTAAGAAGCAATGGAGTAGATGCTGGTGATGCTATTACTGGGAACATAGCAGGACTTAGTAATAAGGTAGGAGACATTCGAGTCATCTTATGGAATGACTATAATGGTGATGTTGAATACTATCATATCCCGAAGAATGATGCCGTTTCTATGCAGTCAAATGGCTCTATTCGTATCAGCGCTCCTCGTGGTACAGGTGTAGTAAAGAAGCTACAGCCATTCCGTTGTGAAGATTTTGATGATTTGGTAATGAGGTGATAACATGCAAATGACCTATGGTAACACTCGATACACTACATCGGGTAGAAAGAAGAAGCCATTACCCAAAGCTACAAGGGGTAAGTATAAGCCAAAGTTCGAGCCTCTTCCAGCTAATAACTCATACACTCGTGAGACTCATAACTACCCATCTAATGTCTCAGCTGGAGGCTCCACATCTGTCTCAGAGAAACGATATTGTTCCAGTCCTAACGTAATCGTGGGTCAAGCATACAATAAAGGTAATCTAGTAGTTCTTACAAAGGATGAAGCCCATGATCCAAGAACTGGTAAGCGGAGGTAAATGCGCTTGAAGATTTTACTGTTGAGAATTTTATGATCATTATCAAAGAACGCTTCTATGAAGACCCTGACTCAGTACGTGAATGGGCACTCTCTCAAGACTTCAATACATCGGGCAATTATCCTGGAGTTCGTACTGATTCACTTCATAAGCTGGATCCCACATGGTATGATAATTTGAAAGGAAGCATGGAGAATATCCTAAAGAAAGAGATCACCTATTGGCCAGATGGATATAACACGGCATTTCAGTATACACATAAAGACTCGACTACATGGGCACATCATGATCAGACTCAATGGGCAGCGGTCGTATATCTCACACCAAACGCTCCATTAGAATCGGGTACAGGCATCTATCGACGCAAGGATACTGGTATCTATGAATGGAGTGGTAATGATTCTGATCTTGACTATAATGATATCACATCAACCGAAGACGAATGGGAACTACAAGATAAGGTAAGCAACGTGTATAATCGAATAGTTCTATACAAAGGCTCATACTATCATCGATCTATACAGCCTGGATTTGGTAATGACCAGTATGACGGCAGACTCTTTCAAACCTTTTTCTTTAACACATAGATCAGAGCTGAAAGGAGTAATTGTTAACAAAAACTCTATTATCATAATCACTTAGACTATCATAACAATCACCATAAGAGTTACTCTCATAAGGGGGGTGTATGACTCAACTCCTCTTAATACATGTGTA
>ERZ1039804.1410-NODE-1410-length-13785-cov-5.131027_pt1 | contig 13785 bp, 23 predicted proteins | sample MGYA00383089_ERZ1039804 | MGnify/ENA primary metagenome ERZ1039804 (study PRJEB29581, sample SAMEA5548359) | metagenome | biome: marine; feature: coastal; material: water | depth 1 m | study: Short-term variability in the microbial, nano- and picoplankton...
GGTACAGTCCTGATAGGGTTCTTGCTCATAAATATGTTCACTGAAGGGTAAGAAGCTAATACCTGATACTTCATCGAAGTGTTCATACGTCCATGCACCTACGTCCATCCACTCGTCTTCCTTCACGGTGATTGTAACAGAAGGTTTGTGTTCACACCAATGCCTTTGATACTTTAGCCACAGATTTAACTGCTCAATGGCGGTCATGTCTGTACGACATATAGCACCGTTTGGTGACTTCATAGGAAAGCTAAAGACTGTAGTGCTCTTAGGCTTTCCTACATCAGGCTCAGACGGGATGGCTGCATCAATTAAGAACTGTGTTAGTGGGTCTTTGTTATCGGCACGTACAGTCCGAATGTAATACGGGCTATGTCTTGCATGAATACCTGATGCTGAGTCTGTCAATTGAGATACTGTACCGGAAGGTTTGACACACGTAATAGCAGTAGACTGATTGATGCCTAGCTTCTTAGAGATACTAGCATTAACCTTCACTGATACCGCCTTAAGTTCCTCTAGCATTTCGGCTAAGTCAGCAGTGCGTACCTTGTCTGCCATTAGCTTGTTGTCCATTATTCCAGTAAGAGATACACCAAGTAGACGTTCTTCTTCAGTGTTGTTCTTCCATATCTTACGTAAGTATTTAAAATCAGTCAGTGTTGCTTGGAATGTACCAAGTGTAGTAGCCAATCCTACCTTACGTCTTAGTGTGTCTTCAGTGTCTGTATCACGTACTACTACCTCACTAAGGTTACAGAACTGATAAGGACGTAATATAATTTCACTACATGGATTGCATCCAAAGTCCCAATCAGTATCCCGTCTACCATTCTTAGCGGCTTGCTTCTTAGCAGACTGACGGTTAAAGATGCCACGTTCACCAGATTTACTTTCATACAAAGCCGTCCATTCACGCATGAATGTGCCCATCTCAGGTTTAACTTCATATGCTATACTGTTGTTAGCCAAGGTACGCTGATTTTCGTACTCCCACCATAGTCCTGACTTAGCAGTACGCATTTGGTCATCATTAAGATTAGACAAACTAATTAGTGCACTTCTGCGTACCCCACCCACAACTACTACTTGCCCAATCTTACACATAATATCATGACATTCAATTGGATATAGTCTACGTCCTGCCGCTTTGCGGAACACTTCAATACAGAAATTAAATAGTTCTACTAAAGGCTGTGGTCCAGAGGCACGACCCCCAAATGTTTTAAGTCTAGCTCCTGCTTCACGTACATCACTTGTATCCCACTTAGGAACCTGTCCTGTGTATAGCATAGCTATCAATTCTTTAAGTGACTTAGCCCAACCCGGACGACTGTCTCCTACTTTAATTATGGTATCTGTTTCATGGAAGTCTTCATTTACGATAGGTAACTTCTCAATGTTATGCCTCTCAACACTGAAGCCCACACCTGTACCACACATTAAAATGTACATTGTTTCATCGAAGGCACGAGGACTATCTATCGGAACGTATGAACAATTGTATCCACCTACATGACAGCGGTCTAGCGCAGGCCCCGAAGTCATCAAGGCTCTCATACTAGGCATTACTTCTTGTGATAATACCGCTTCTTCTAATTCGCTACGCAAGGAACTTGTTAAGGTAAAGCTGTGCTTATCTTTTAAATGCTTTGTCATATAGTCAAAGTATCTAGATACAGTTTCTCCCCATGTTTCTCTGCGTTGTTCATCTTCTTTCCACCTAGCATAGCGAGAAAGAGCAATGAAGTTTTGATAGTCAGTAGGTAATGTATTGTTCATATAGCTTACTCCGTAATTGTTCTTATGTTTTTAATTTCAATGCCCTCTACTTCATGTAGAAATTCTTTAAGCCCGTCTTCTAACTCTATGCCGAAGTCTCCATCCGCAGGAGTTTGATACTCCTCTGTGTCTACCTCTAATGTCAGAAACATTTTTACTCGTACTTTCATGTTACTTTCCGTTCGACCCTTTTGCTTCGACTAGTTTAGATAGATACCACTGAGCTTTATGTAAATCTTCTAGCCCATTTTTATACCGGTATCTCCAGACGTACTTCATAATATTTCCTTGAAGATAGTACTCGTATCCCTCGTCTGTTGCCGCTTCAATTGCATCAATACATTCTATACCTGATGCATTGTAATGCGGTGGATGGTTTACCATATCAGGAAACATATCAGTTTGACTATCTTCTGAATCCAAGTCTAGCTTTTTTTCAAGGGAAGTTTTCTTACGTTGCTTCCATGCTTTCTGTGGATTATTTACGTGTCTGCCAAATTCACTGTATGTCATGCTCATGTCTCCTAGTGTAACTTTGTGTTCTTGTTATTAAAGAAATCTACAGTAATTATATTACCATCTTTTACAGAAGATGCAACATCTTTTGTGTCTACTTCAATTTCTTTTTCCTCAGCATCCTGCTTAGTGTTACTTAAGTTACTTACATAGTCCTGTACAATATTTCTAATTGACTCGTCTCGCTCCATCATAGGTACGGTAGCACATACCATAGTGCAAAAGTGCATAAGGTCATCGAAGCTAGCATCGTCTAGTGGATTAAGCTCATGTGTTAGAATAGATAAGTCTACTTCACCCGTCCACTCTCCTTCATGTACGGCAGGCCGTACTCTAATTACAAAGTCTTCGTCTCGTGCTGCCATTGGATTATCTGTCATGTTCTATGTCTCCTTTTGTTAATGGTAAGTATACTTCATACTTGGCCCTGCAATCCTTGTTAGGACAGGATAAATTGCTGTGTATCATATCCCCTAGTACAATATCTTCTACGTCAATGTCTCCACCCCATATGAGTTCGGTTCTGCAGTGCCAACAGTTCATGTTATTTCCTTTTAATTTTAGTACCGGTAAACGGTATAAGTTTAGGGTGATTAGTTTTGGTTCCTTTTTCTTTCAACCAATCCTCTGGAATAATTCTATCGTAATACAACAGCCCATTCTTAGTACACCATTCACCATACGTAGACTTTGCACCCTTACTTAGCTTCCGTCTGCTATTCTCAAATACAAATCTGATGTCAAGCTTCGGGTGTTGCTTCTTTATTGCTATGTGTTTCCGTCTGTCAGATGCGGTAAACATTCCTTTAGCTTCTATTATAATACCATTCTTTAATATAAAGTCCGGAGTATAGGTGCGGTAGGCTAGGTCTTCCCATTCAATCTTGATGCTCTCATAACCGTACTTGTAGTTTAGTTCATCAAGGTATTTGGAAAGCTTTACTTCTAGCCCACTGCGATACCCATACTTACGTGCTCTACTAAATGCTTTATAGTTAGGCACTAGCTTGCTCCTCTTCTATCGAAATGTAAGGAACCATCTTAGGGTCCTTAGCCTTGGAAGGAATAGAGGGGCGTTCTTCAAGAGTAGGCCAACAGCTAAATCTGTACGAACAAAATGTACAATTACTATTTAGTACAGTGTTACCTGTAGGTGTTCCTCTGAAAGTCTCCGGCTCTGGTTCAAAGCACCGTTCAAACTTGTTATCCTTAACAGTCTGCACAGTATCTTCTATCTTAGCTATCTCTTTATCCAAGTCCATGTTTGCCGCAGAGACATACTTGAATTGTCCATTAGCTTTATTGACAACCCACCAACCGCCTACACGTTTGCCGGATGCCTTGGCATACCCTGCTAACTGTCCTACGTAACCGAAGCCATCCTTGGCTGCAAGGGTTTCATAAGACTCAAACTTATTTTGGTATGACCAATTTGATGCAGACTTCACATCATCAACAGCACCGTTAACAACAATATCATATGTTCCATTAATGGTTGTGCCATCATCCAGAGTAAGAGTAACTTGCTCGTCATCTTCATACTGTACTCCTGCTTCTTTTAGTAGTCCTTTAAATACGGCTTCGACAATATCGCCAAGCATCATATTCATTATGAATGTAGTCGGAAACGGCAGTGCCTTTTCACTCTGGTTTTTCTCGAACCACAGTTGACAAGTGGGGCGACCCACGTTAGACATTCTCAGTCTGAAGTCGCCCCGTGTCTTACCGCTACCGAACTGTCGCTTAAGTGCATCTGATATGTCATCCGCCACCTGTTTAATGGTGGTGTCTGCCATAGTGGTCTTGCCTTTGACAGCATTTTCCATGTATTGATGCAAAGCTAGTTCAGCAGGATGGTTCATTATGCAACTCCTTCTTCAAGCTCAATGTCTACAATGCCATCGACAATCTCAATGTCATCTTCATCATCATGGCTAGATGCTTTCTCTTGCCATGCATTAATGATGTATTCATTGTAGTTCTGAACCCACTGAAGGAAGTCAGTGAATAGTCCTTGCTCTTTCTGTGTAAGCTCAATAGTCTTAGTCACATCAAGGGCAACAACAGGAAGATAGTACACTGCTCCGGTAGGAATGGTGCGCTCTTCTGTAGTAGCAGTAATCATATGCTGTACAGGAAGACGTTGCATCTTAGCCAATTGAGTAAACGCACTACCTACTGTCTTAAAGGCATCACGATTATCAACTTCCCATATGAATGGTGTTTCATCCAACGTAACTTCCTCACCGTTAGCATCGGTAGGATTAATCAGCTTTACTGTACCTAGTACTACACGTACACGTTTGATTTGCTTAATCAATTCCTGTGTCTTCTCAGGTAGAGATTTAAAATCGGCAATGTACCCTGCAGGTTTACCACAGTTAAAGCCGCCATCGTTGTCTTTCAAATCTACATTCAATGTGTCTGCCATCACAGTCTTAACAAAGCGATTAGGCTCGTCATTCTGTCCTCTGACATACCGCTTATACATAAAGCGTTGTAGATATGGTCTGACTTCAATGGACTCAGCGTAATATGTCGGCCCATCTGGTATTTCTAACTTGTATGTACCACCAGATACGACTTCCATCTTTACTTTCTTACCTTTAACTTCTGCGTTACCGGTAATAGGTGAATGATTAATACGTAGACGAGCAAGGTTACTGCTCTTCTTCTTATTAGTACCACCTTCGTTTGCTATGCCCATAGCCTTAGCCATTTCTGCATAGTTGTTTGTGTCAATTGTAGTTAGTTCCATGAATTATACTCCTTCTTTCGAGTGTTTAAAGGTTATTAGTTTTAACATGCTACGTCTTTCGTGTCAAGCCAATTCGGTCCTATCTGCGCTTCTAATTCAAGAGGTACATTAAATGATATTCCCCATTGACTTTCAATTAGCTGTGTTAATTCTCTATTGGTTTCACCAATAATGTTTAGTACTTTCCTTTCTTCAGTTGGATGAACATCAAGAATGATGTCATCGTGTACAGTATTTACCACACATGATTGCATACCGTCAAGTAATTTCTCAATGTGTAGCAGTGCAATTGGTACAATATCTGCCGTAGCAAATGACTGCACCGGATAATTCTTTATCTGTGTGAAATGGGATACTCTACCTCGTGAGTTCCGTCTCACATCAGGAAAAGAAAACTCTCTGCCCGAAGGCGTAACTATCTTACCTGTGTTAATAGCTTCCTTGGCTAGCTTGCTGTGCCACTTAGCAATGCCTTGATACTTATCAGTGAAGTGAGCATAGTAAGAAGCTTCAGCAGGCGTTCTACCGTAGCCTGTAGCTCCGAATAGTGGAGCAAAGGTATGTTCCTTAGCTTCCTGCCTGCTTGTAACTTGTCCTGCATCAGTAATAACTTTACTAGTGTAAGCATGTACATCAAATCCTGTTACCACTTCCTGTATAGCCACTTCATCTTGTGATAGGTATGCCGCTGTTCTAAACTCAAGTTGTCCAAAGTCAGCTTGCATTATCTTACCGTCAGCAAACCTAGACACAAACACTTTCTTCACCGGAAACGTACCGCCACGGGGCATGTTCTGCATGTTAGGGTCTGCACCAGATAGTCTACCTGTAGATGTACGATGCTGTAGTAAACGAACGTGTAGTCTACCGTCTTGCTTAGTATGTGTAGCAATACCTTCCACAAAGGAAGATAGATAAGTATCTACGGCAGATAGTCTGCGAACTTTAATTAAGAAGTCCTGTGCATCTGTTAAGTTCTTTGCCCGTGCCGCTGTCTCTAGTAACTCTATCTTCTGCTTGGATGTAGAGAAGCCGTTTGCACTAGCCCACTTAGCATTAGGTGGACGAAACTTTAATCCTGCAACAACACTTGTATTTGTTAGTACGTAGCCTTGGCTGTCGCAAGTCTTACAGTGATTAGGTTTAGCATACTTTGTGCCATCCTTCTTAGTCTTCCATGTCTTACCTGTACCATTACATGTAGTACACTGCTTGGCTACAGTCTTATACATACGTTCCGTTCCGGTATTACACATGGTACGGAAAGCTTTGTCAGACATGAACGGGTCAAGGCGTTCACCCCAAGAAGGCTTATCTATTACTTTCCTACTGTATATAACCCTAGACAATTGCTCTGAGCTATTCAGATTAATAGGAGTATCGCCCATCAATTCTCTGATGTGAGTCTGCAATGCTTCCTGTAAGTCTTGGCGTTCTTGTTCAAACTCTTTTCTCACTTCATCAAGCTTAGTACTATCCACCGTAAAGCCTCGCTGATATATACGGGCGAGAGACAAACACAATCTATTTGTAAGGTCTACTGTACTCTCAAGCCCTGAGTTAGCATCACTGTTTAATCGGGCCTGTATGTTGTCATACAATTGTTGTGTAGCATGTAAGTCAGCAGACAGATACTCAGACAATTCATCGTGCGGAATATCTCTAGTGCTATATCCTTTCTTGAAGTACTCCTTCAATGTGTCTTGCTTCTTGGTGTCTAGCTCGTAGCGTTCAGCACAAGCTTCAAGAGATAGCGGTTCTTTCTGCCCACGCTGTAGTACATACTCACCTAGCATGGTATCAAACACATCGCCATCATACTTGAACCCACTCTCCCATATCCATAGTAAATCATGGGCAGCATTGTGGCAGATAAGAACACTCGCCTTGTCCAACCATGATTGTACTGCTGCGTGACCACAGGCATCTGCCTCAACCTCGCTGTGGTCAAAGGTAACAATACGTTCTACGCCTTGGTCTGATAACATACCTACCTGAACTAAAGTATTCTCCGGTTCAAATGGGTCTAGGTGCATCTTACCATTACGATGTGTAACTGTATTTTCTACGTCTAATGTTAGCTTCATCCCTCGTACCTCGCTGTTAAGTAATCTAATTCACAGTTTACCATACCATGCCAACCTGACAATTTATTTTTTACAATGTTGATATGGCGTAGGGGACTGTCTTCATCCTGCCCTTCTACAGCAGGGGACTTGCCAATCAGCATCATCAAGTCAGCTTCAGCAGCCTTACCTGTACGTGAGCCTTCCATCATAGACTGATTTAATTGTGTACGTCCCTCTGCATCAGCAGATAGCTGTGACATGTAGAATACAGCGCAGTTATATGTCTTAGCAATCTGTCTTGCATGGATAGCATTAGCCTTCAGTGCTTCATCTTGCCTTGCAAAGCCACCCTGCTGTTCAAACTTATCGCCCATGTCAAGTACAAGTATGTCAGGCTTATACGTCTTGGCTACAGATTCAACCCATGCCATACCACGACCTGATGCTTCCTTGATTTTAATGTTATTCATTATCGGCTGATACGCTAGCTTTGCCTTACTTAAATTGTCCTTTATTTCACGGGCGGACATACCACATGCCGCTGTCAGATACCTAGCACCTACACGGTTTGCTTGCTCCTCATTACACAGTACAATACAATTAGCACCCTGTGCCGCAAAGCCACGAGGGGAAGCAATAAGGCTAGCATGGAAAGATGTCTTACCTACGTTAGGTCTAGCACCTACCACAATCAAGTGGCCATCGGATACACCTTCCACCTTACGTGTTACCGGAGCAATATTAAATGACCACCTAGCCTCAAGCTCTGCCTTAGCCAGAAGTGTTTCAACGCTAATGTCTTCCCACTCAATGTTTAGGTTAGGTGTGAAGTCATCACCATACTGCTCAAGTAAGTTACGCAATGGTTCAAGGCTAGTCTTATCCCCATTCACATAATCAAAGCCAAGGTTAGCAATGTCCTCGCCCACTACCTGTTGAAATAGTTTACTCAACACTTCCTGTGCTACGTCACTGCCCATTGGCTGTTCTTTTTTAATCTGTGCAAACAAACTTAGATAAGCCTGTCTCTGTGCAGTAGTCAGTGTACGATTGTCTGATATAAACAATGCTTCCACTTCATCTGGTGTAACAGTACGTTCATACCTGTCCATCGCAAGGTCTACTACCTTCTTAATCTTTCTTACATCTTTACTGAATAGTCTGTCAGGACACTTCGCTCCACGATGGTCATCGTAGAAAGACTTGTTCATAAGACTACGTAATAGGGATAGTTCCATGTCATATACTCCTTTGTTGGTTAAGGTTATTTAAGGATGCCATATCGTCAGGGTGTTGATACTTTATGTCATCTTGTAGTCTGAGGACACGCACGTTGGGTACATGACCTCGTAATTCTTTTGCTATAGCTAGGGTTTTCTTTGCCGCATCGGGGTCTAAAGCTATAACAACTGTTGAGAACTGCGAGAGATACGACTTATGTGATTCGGAAAGCGATGTTCCCAACACGGCTACCCCTACGAACCTAACTCCGCTACTTCCTACTATGGCCGCACTCACGCAGTCCTCAACAACTACCGCTACACTACCACAACCATGTGCATAAGGCAACCCACTATTTCCATAGCGTTTCCATTTTGGAATACGTTTACCTAATGACCGTCCTGTAGCATCCACGGCAGTCCCATTATGTATTACCGGAAACACTACCCTGTGTTCCTTCACATCATACATAATATTTAATTCATCTTCATTCAATCCCCATCCCTTACACCACTCACTAACGTCCTTATTGTTACGATGGGGGACAATGTACTCTGGCATACTAAAGGTACTCTCAGCGAACTCCTCTGCTCCATTAAACCCTGCACGAATATCATCCACTGACATGTGTACTCTGGTTCCACCTTTAGCATCACAAGAAGCCTTATAACAATTCCATATTAAGCTACCCATGTTATTAGTCACAGTGAATGTTTTATATCCATTACAAGCAGGACAGTTCATTCTTTTAGTCTCACCTGTACGTATGTCTATATCACTTATAGTGTTATATATATTATTCATGTATATATCACCTTTCTATATACCAGTTTAACTGTTTTTAACATAGTGTTTCCTTGTAGTCAAGGCATTATTCGCACTGTTGTATGTATTTTTCATGTAAGGTTTAACAGATTGTGGGTTACTGTGCCCTGTAACAGACATGATTTGTCCCATTGAAACGCCTGCCTCTACCATTTGTGTAGTGCCTGTCCTTCTTAAGTCCATTAGCCTTAACTTATCATCCAACCCTGCCTCTCGCATGACAACTCTGCCTGCCTTGGACAATCTTTCTATACTGTATGGATGGTATTCACCATTCACCGGTATCACACGAGGTGCTACGTAGTCTTGAAAGCCGAAGTCTTGCTCCTGTTGCGTGAGCATTTCATGTAAGTCCTCACCTATAGGTAGTGTTACCTGTGCCCTACGCTTACTCTGCTCAAGAAACAACTTACTGTTAGGCAAATCTATGTTACTCCACCGTAACATTCGCATGTCACCTAGTCTCTGACACCATTCGTATGCCATATGGACAATTAACCCAAGGCTACGCCATTCAAATTGGCTGTATGCTGTGTCCAGAAAGTTTTTTATGTCGGTTTCTGACCACACAACCTTACGTTGTGGTGGAGATTTACGCTTTACATTACCAAATGGATTCACTTTGGCGTGTTCCATGTCCATAGCATACCGATATACAAGTGAGCTAACAGTACACACATGATTAGCAAAGCTAATGCCTCGCTTAACCCACTCTTCATACGCCTGCTTCGCCTGCTTGCTTGTCAGGCTATCATATTCACACGTACCAAACTCATCTGTCAGTACACTAAGAAAGTATTTATAGTCACGTTGACTACGCTCACGTAGCATACTGAAGTTATTGGATTGGTAGTAGTAGTCTACTAGTTCATCTACTGTTTTCATGGCTGTTGCTCCTTTTCAATTCTTTCTTCACACGATTTACATACCACCTCTGATTCATCCCACCTTAGTATGCAGTCACATTCTGTACAATAGTCATGTTGGTCATGTTGGTCATCAGTTACTTCCCAAACGGTCACCTCGTCATCGTAATCACTATCATAACTATTGTGAGTACTGTATCCTCCTAGTACAACCACTTTCTTTTTTGCTTCTTCTTCGCTGTTAGCTTTAACGACATACACGTCACTTGTTGTGTAGCTTCTTGTTACTTCATATATCTTAGTCATTTATATTTCCTTTTCAATTATCTGTGTATTCATAGTTCCTACTGAGTATAGGGGAATGGGGTAGCCATCTCTTATATTAAAACAGCTACCCATTACCGGAAGATTTCTGTATAACATATATACATCATTCCATTACCGGAAGATTTCTATTATGCCGCAATCAATTGCTTGAATGGGGCACTGTCTATCCACTGTGAGACTTTCTGTTCACGGGTAAACATTGAGATAGCCTCAGTATCTTTACCAGTATTACGTAGACTGAACCCATTACGTTCATCAGCATATGTAGCAAAGTTAGTGAACGCACTGTACAATGCCCATGCATTCTGGCCACGTACTGCTGTCTCCTGATTGTACAGACCCATCATCTTCTCAACGGTACGGTCTGACTTAAGCAATGTCTCAAGCATAGACTTAACGTCCGCTATAAACAATGGCTTGACAGCCCACCGCTGAAGTTGCTCTGACTGTGCATAGAAAGACTGTTGGCTATGGGTTAGGTCATTTATGAACCTGTCCATGCTGAAGTTACTTGTGTTCTTCCTACGTACCTTGTCATGCTCACCTCTAATCATACCATTAGTGCAGAAGAAATCAATTGCACCGAAGTATGTTTGGTTAGAACATGAACCATCAATACCATGCAAGGCAATGATACGCTGTCCTACCTCAGTACTATGCTTATCATTCTCAATAAGAGCAGTCACGTTAGGTAAGGTAATGTCCATCATAGCCCATGCATTATGCTTGGCTACGTTCCATTTTACTTTCATGTCCTTGCAGGCATCATCATCAAGATGCTCAGTCACCGTGTCGTAAACACCACCGAAGAAGTCGGTATGGTTAGCACAGTTAAAGGATTCACCGACTACACCTAAGTACTCGCCTGTCTCACCGTTGATAACGTACTTCTTATCCTGTACTTTGGTTGGTTCAAATTCTACTGCAAAGTCAAGGTCAGTAGGTAGTAGTTCGCTTAATGGTTGTTTATTGTATAACATATTTAAAGTTCCTTTCGGTTGGGGTTGTGTTGCTAGATTATCTAGACAACTGATATTGTGTTGTATACTAATTGCTATTATCGGTAGTGTCAAGCACTTTTGTTTCACATGATTTACCTAAAGTCTCAGCCTTAGTATTATATACCTCACCTTCAGCGGTGACATATACGCCATCACTTAGGTAGACATCGTCACCGTACTCAACATCGTTTTGATTCCAAGGGCTATACTTATTATATAATTCTTTACTCATTATTTCATTCTCCAAATTGTTATTGTTAATACTATTGTGGCTATTAATATCATTACTTCAAGTAAGTATACGCTATGTAACATTGTCATCGCTCAGTACTCCTATTCTGTCATCTATCACGGCCTCAATTAAGGCCACTAAATTATTCTCAAGTTCACGCTGTATGCCACTTTCATATACTCCTGTCATGGCGGATACGTTGTACGCTACATCACGCGCACAGTTTACGATTTTAATTTTGCTATCAGCAGTAAAGCTCTCTCGCATTATTCATACTCCTTTATATATTCAAGTTCAATGTGTGCATCTGGGTGTGCTACCCTTGCCAATTCAAGCGCATGCTCAACCGCACTGTCCCATTCGCTCGCTTCAAGTGAAGCAGGGTGAACAGTAGTTTGCCCACGTTCTGCATTTATTTTTAATCCTATTTGCCAATACATATTATATTCTCCTTTTTAAATTAAGCTTCCGCCACCTAATACTAATAGTATTAATGACATTAAAAATAAGGCTAGCCCTATTGCCCCTAGCAGTGTGACGATTAAGCCACCTGCTAGTGACCGGCCACCTTGTGTCAATTGTTTGATTATCAATTCCATTATGCTATCTCCTCATTCAATGGTGGCCAATAGATAACTACACTTCCATCTTCAATCGGTAGTTCATCCTGTTGACAAAACCATTCTATTGCCTCTTCTGGCAATACTTCCCATGCTCGCATCGTATTAATAGCGGCTTCCTGCCTGCCATCTGTGTACTGTTCCTGTGCTAGTCGCAGTACGCTGTTCCAATCACTGCCCAGATTGTACATCTTGTGATGTGTCGTTGGCATTACCGGTATATCTTTTAATGTGTCAGTCATTACTCTTCTCCTTCGAGTGCTTTAGATACAGCCTTATTTATTTCTTTTCGAGCCCTCTCTACATTATAGAATGGCTCATCAGTAAGAACTTCAATCTGTCCTAAGGCTTCACGCAGTCGCTTGTTCTCTGCAATCTTCTTTGTTAATTCTTTTTTCGTAGTCATTTTATATTTCCTTTCTAATCTTTTGAAGTTCTTCAATGCATTCATCTAATAGCGCACTTGCTAAGTCTCCCTTTCGAACGGGCTTGTCAATTAACGCACCCAAATCTACACGCAGATTATCACCTATGATAAATGTTATTTGCTGTAATTCTTTTACGGTCATGCTAGCTTCCTTTTGTTATTTCCAAGCGAATAAAGTTCCGCTATCATATGGTTCTGCGAACCATCCATGTTCATCAAGAATGTCATCAAGCTTTTTATGAACACCCATAGTATCTGAATTATAATAAATATTATATATAAATTCATCTTCATGAAAGTCTTCACTGCCTCGAAACCAAATGCCACCACTATTACCATTGAAATCCTCTGATTCCACGGCTCTTGCTTCAGGCATTTCTTTATTGATTAATTTAATTAATTTATTTCTATTCATAATATTTTATCCTTTCTACGCTACGTTTTTCTTAGACTTACCACGACCTTTACGGGCAAGCTGTCTGAGATTATCAATTCTAAAATGGTCAATGACTAGGCTCACTTCTTGTGCATCATTACGAACGGCCTGTCTCAATGCCTGCTCCATAGCGTCCAATAGCTTACCTGCTACAGCCTGTGCATCATACTGAATGTAACCGCCATTATCGGCTTTACTTTCACGGGCAAAGGGCAGTGTTAATTCATACAAATTGTAACGTCCTAATGGTACGCCATGTACTTTTTTATACAGCTTCTCGACACGCTCAAGCTTTGCTTGCAATTGAGGTGAGGCAATGACTTGCCCTGTCATACCTGTTGAACGGGCAAACCCTGTTGGCTTGCTTGTGAAAAGTTTTTTGATTGTATTAAAAATAGTCATTTTATTTTATCCTTTATTTTGTTGTGGCATTATTGCCGATTTAAGATTAGTGTGATACTAGTTGCCCATCATAGTGTCGTAATGAATTGGTCTTTCATAATATCCCCGTTCATCTCTATAAATAGATATGTATGTATTAGCTTTACGGTCATCATTAATATGGATGTGAGTTTTAGTTTCACCGTATTGAATGGTCTTTGTGATGTACCATTTATCCAACAAGTCTTCTGATGCGAGTGCTTCATGTAGTGTGTTAAAATAGTTCATTGTCTTTCCTTTATTTATTTAATTATTTGTCAGTTG
>ERZ1039804.1411-NODE-1411-length-13779-cov-12.281696_pt1 | contig 13779 bp, 9 predicted proteins | sample MGYA00383089_ERZ1039804 | MGnify/ENA primary metagenome ERZ1039804 (study PRJEB29581, sample SAMEA5548359) | metagenome | biome: marine; feature: coastal; material: water | depth 1 m | study: Short-term variability in the microbial, nano- and picoplankton...
CCTCCTGTAGATACTATCTTAGAAGTAGGATCTGCAAGCGTTTCTAATAATACATCACGTAGAGAAACCTCTTGCCCTGCCGCTAGTGATCCTAACGCTTCACCAGCACCACCAGCAAGTGATTCTACTGTTGTTTCTACAACGTCTTTGTATAATATTTTGCGACCAGCTTTTGACGACTGCTCTATAACTTCTTCAGCTGTTCCTTTGGCTAGTTGCTCAATAATCTCTTCACCAACTTCACCTGCTATCTTTTTTGAGACTTTACCAGCAACACCACCTGAGATACCGTCTATAAGACCAATAACTCCAGCTCTCTTAGCTGCTTTAGACTTAATTTTTCCAATAAGCTCCTCGTTAGCAAAAGCTTTTTTTAGCTCTTCAGCATCTGTAATGTCTATACCCTCTTCGTCAAGCATAGCCATAATAGTAGTACCATATTCATTGATAGCAGACGTTGCAAACGCAAAGCCACCAGCAGCACCTACAGCTGTACCTATACCAGGTAAAACCGTTCCAGCCGCAGCCCCTGTACCTACAGAAGCAGCTGTCAATGGAGTTTCAGCAGCAGCTCCCATAGAGATAAAAGACTCAGGAAGCGTTCTACCTAGGTCATACATAAACCCTACAAAGCCATCATTCTTATTGTAAAAGAAGTCCCCTTCCTTAGGCTGATTTTGTTGAATAACTTTCTGAATATCTGCAATCTCTTCAAAGTCTACACTTCTAAGACCAGCATCAGCTTCAGCTAATAAGATACCTGTTTTTGCAGCAGCTACAGAACGGTTAACCATTTTGTTACCGTACTCTGGGTTCTCTTTAAGAACCTCCATTAATGTCGGTTGATCTCTAAGCGCTCTACCTTCAGATAGATCTAAAGGACCTGTACCAATAGGTGATGTTTCAGATAAATAATCTAAGAAAGATTTTTTGTGCTGCTTGACCTCAGGAGTTTCCTTTGGAGATACTGATTCGCCAACCGAAGATGCCGAAGGAATAGGTTCTTCCGGCTGCTCTTTTTTTTTTGAGTTGTATCTAGCTAAGATATCGTCTAGCTGTTGCGTTGATGCACCTCTACTGCGGGCTTCTTCTAAGAGTCTTTGAAGTTCTTTATCCATCTAAACCATTTTCTTTCAACCACTGATTGTATTCCTCATCAGATAAACTACCACTAGTTGATTGTTCTTGCGAAGATACGGAATTTCCAGAAGCTGCTGGTCTATAGTAGTCTATTGCTCCTTTGCTTTTAGAGTTTATAAAACTAATATCTTTATCTGTAGCCAGTCTAGTTTCGTACTCTTTTTCTTTTACAGTTTTAAACTCTCCGTCAACTTCTTTCTCTACCTCAACAACTCTAGCCTCAGTTACATAAACTTTACCATCTTCATCATATCCAAAAGACTCTATGTCATCTATCTTTGAAGGCATAGGATACATAATTAATCTGGAGACATTTGAAGGTGGTTTAAATAGATCAACGGTAGCTTCAGGATAGGGCTGTAGCATTTGGAAGTTTTTATCTAAACCCCCTTTGCCATTACTGTCATCTTTTAGTTTTAGGTCAGTAGGCAATACTTTCATATAGTTCTCTACCAGCTCCTGCTTATACTTCTCTATAAACTCTTCTCTTTTTTCTTCAGGCTGGTTACGTAAGAACTCAAGCTCTTCCATACTATTAAGCATACCATCTTCACCACCAGCATATCCAGTGCGGATACCACCCCAAGCCATTGCCTTCTCTACAGAAGACTCGTTAGCTCTAATGAAAGAATCAGCAAGCTCCTCTGCATATCTGCGTGCAGAAGTAGCGTTAAGCTGTCCTGTATCGCTGTAAAAATCTTTAGTTTTAGCGGAGCTCATCTGAGCCATTTTACGAGCCTGCTCTACAGGGTTCGCTAGATCATATTTCATAGACTGAGCAACCACAAATGGGTTCTGCACAGCTAATACAATATCATCAGCACTACGCTTAGTGCGTCTATACTCGTCAGATAACGATAAGAACTCCTGACCACCAATAGAGTACTTACTAGGGTCTGCTTTATATGCAGCAACCTGAGAGCGATACTGATCGGCATTAGCCATAGCTGTACCTGCTAGTTGAGCGTAAGCACCATAAGCCTCATCAGCCTTTCTTCGTGATCCTCTATTCCCTGACTCTACAGCCATATCTAGTTCTTGCTGATATTTATTCCAAGCTTCTTGCACAGCTGGTTTGTCTCCCTCTAAATAGGCTCCCTCTTTTTTCTTGTTGGAGTCCATCCAGTTGTTCATCTCATTGATGTCCTGACGCTTTTGGTTTATAGCGTTTTGCGCCATTGCTCCAAAGTCAGGTGTCTTGATTATATTTGATGGTACAAATTCCATTACTTGAATTGAGGTTTATTTAATAGAGAACGAACGAATTTGTGTAGGTCTGAGTTTCCTGACTTAGCAAATTTTTGCATCTGCTTAGCCTGCTTAGGGTTAAAGATGTATTCACCACCCGTCATCTCTCCAATCTTAGCACCATCTTTCATAATGTCAATGGGGTTGGAGCTGTGTGAAAAGGCACCCGGAGTCTTCTTTACCTTGGCTCCTTTATTTGCTACAAATTCGTAATTGGGTTTATTTATATCCTCTTCCTCTTTTATAACATCAGTTACTTGAGATTTTCTAGGCTTTAATCCTAATTCATTGCTAGATTCTAAAAGACCTTCCTGTTTCGCTTGAGCAAATCCTAATCCAGCCTGCATAACATCGCCAACACCACCTGTAATATTTTGTGCCCCAGCTTGAATTGCGTTAATAGCAAGATCTTGCTCACGGGTCTGACGCATAACATCTCTACGACGTTGATACTCTGCCCCAGTAGTGGCACGACCCAAGGACTGTAGTATCTCCCGTTGCTGTTGTGATAGCGCTTGAGTCTTTGCACCTGCACCTGCTGCCGTTACAGCTCCAATACCTCCAATGACACCTCTACTACCTGATTGTTGCAGTGCAGCTGTAGATGTAGCCATAGATCTATTGATCTCATCAATTCTTCTTTGGGATAGCTCACTCGCTCTAGCCTGTTGTATAAGGTCTGCATATTCAGAAGGAGTACCCGTAGGAGCTTCAAAGGCAGAAGCTAATGCTTGCTTGCCTTTTCTTTTCTGATACGCACCATAGCCAGCTTTTCCTATGCCGGCTACACCTTGAGCGATTAACATCATTGTAATTGGATCCATATTGCAAAAATACTAATTTTAGTTATGCGCCTTAGAGTCCGCCACTATTGTATTGATAGCGAACAGCTCTATTGGCGTGCTTGAAGTTTTTGTTAGTTTAATCTTAGCGTAGTAGTCTCTAATCTGATCACCTTCTACTGCGCTGTTTCCAACGATTATAAGTAGATCATCAGCAACAGCTGTAACTGAACCACTAAAGGTAACCTTATTATAAGCGTCTACACTTACAGGTGTTACAGATAACGAATTTAAATCAGAACTACCAACCTTATATAAGGTAGCCGAAGCTCCAATAGGGAAGCTTGTGGATAATGCATTCTTAAATGTTACCGTAGAGCCAGATACAGAACTTACCTCACCTAGAGAGAATATCTCACTAGTGCTCGTTACAGAGGTTATAGAACTTCCATAAGTAGATGTTGCTCCGTGTATATAGCTGTAGTAGAAACCCTCTTTCTCTTTGAAAGATGTATCGTCTATAGTACTTGTTTGCTTTGATGTTGTTACAACAGCGTCCCAAGAACTGTTTCCCTCTATTGATATAGACTCAAATGTCTTTATAGAAGATGGCTCAATATTAGACACAACCTCCACTAAAGACTCTGCTGTAGAAGCTCCATAGAAGGTGTTTCTACTTGCTGTATCTTCGTGCTTGTATATCTTACCACCACTAAAGGTGTACATATCTGAATGTAAAGAGTCAATACGCTCTGGAACAAATGAGTATCTCGTTTCCCATTTTCTAGACTTGGTATTGTAAGCAGCTGTAAAAGACGATACTGTAGATGAGTTAGGATCAATTGATCCTGTAGCATCGCTATCACAGTAATTGTTATCAAAGATAAAGGCAGGAATAAACATATTCAACCTAATCATAACAAAGAAGTCTAAGCTGCTATTTGTTGCAACACCCAGTACATTAGATGCCTGATAAGGAAGACTGGTATAAACTGGTGCTCCGCTAGACAACTGATCTAAATATACTACAGCTTCAACACCACTGTCAAAGAAATCACAAGTATCATCAAATGTTCTAGGGTCGTTTAAAAAACCAAATACAGCTGCCGGATCATATTGTACGGGTGCTGCTACCTGTGTCCCTGTTGAGTCTAGTGATACGTCATAGCTGTACGCATCGGTATTTATATGCACCTGAGAGGTAGTAATCTCACCTGAGTGCACAACATAATGATCATTATCATCGTCTATACCCCCACCAACTAGATGCGACTTGTATTTAGATACTGACTCAAACTTATCTTCAAAATAAGAGCTCATACCTACATCGCTAATGATTGTAATGCCTTGAGAGTCTATGCGTAATACTTTGTTTGCGTTGACATCAGAAAAGTATATCATACCGTCTTTAGACGCTACTGACTCAGGGTTGTTTCCTACTCCGTATTCTCCTACATAATATCTTTCATTACCTATAACGTTGGTAGATAGTGAGACAAGATTGTCTCCTGAGCCTGTTTGAATAACATCTCTACCAATACCCGCAACACCACAACGCTTCTCCTGTAAGAAGTATAGTGCCTCGTTGTATCCGACTAGGTACTTAATACTACCGTACTCGTAAGAAAAGTCTTTGAAGTTTGCTAAGGACAAATTAAAGGAAGACAGGTTGAGCCTTGTGTTATCCTCAGACTGAAAATCAGAGTAAGTTACAGATCCCTTACGCTTAATTGTTTTAGCTTCAGGTATATAAGCTATAGGACGACCTATAGAAGAGCTCTTAGACGTGAAAAAATCGCTTACAGAGTAGTCCTCAATATACTTTGCTAATGCAGATAAGCTAGGGTAACTTTCATCACCTGTGGATATAATTTTTTTATTCTTAGATCCAGTGAATATAGTTCTTCTTCTAAAGTACACATCACCAAGTTCAAGGTTTAATACACTATCTGGATTAGAAACAGTGTAAGTGCCGTCAACCGCAGTGGTGTTAGCTGTTCCGTAACCGTAGAATGTATTACCTTTCTTGTAAACATTGCCCACAGTTAACGATACACCGCCCAGAGTCAAGACATCTCCCTTAAATACTTGGGTCAAAGTATTAAATTCTACACCCGTAGCAGTACCTACAGTTACATCTATAATAACAGAGGTGGCTGTTCTTTCATCTTCGTGAGACCCAGAGGTTACAGCAAAGCTTTTACCTATCTCATAATATATATTGCTACTCTCTCTGTTAGGGTTGTATATCTCTATGATACACTCCTTAAACCAGTTAGAGTTGCGATTAAGTAAGCTTTGAACGGTAAATCCTACAGCTGCAAGGTTTTCTTCTATCACTATAAACTTACCAGTAGTGTATTCAAGCGATCTATCTGAAGACTTATCTAATATCGGGTTTTCAAGGCTGTCTGCTAGGTTCTCAAGACCCACAACATTAAACTCTTCAGTAGTCCTACTATCTCCATCATAAGATATGATTCTAATCTTATCTCCTTTCTCATAGGCGTAATCTAAATCAGCACCCGTTAAAGTATTATACCCTGAAGACTTACTAAACAAGCTACTTAAGGATAAATAAATATTGTTTCTTGGCGATATCTGTAAGATGCTGTCCTCTCTAAATGGAATGTATGCACCGGATATACCGTACATCAACTTTAACTCTTTATCTCCTCTTCCTGAGTATACAGGTGCCCATCTTCTTGCCCATACAGGTGGGTCATTCTTTACCCTCATAGTTAGAGAAGCAGCACCATATAGATCGTTTTCGTTTGACCTGTCATTTAAAGGATCAACATAAACAGCGTCAATTTCTTGAACACCACTGCTTCTATTAGCCTCATCGTAGTATACTATACCCAGCTTGTGACTTGATCCTGATTTAAAAGACTTACTAGCAACCTCATCTTCAGAAGCGAATATAGCACCAGAGTTATAAGGAGACTCAATTCTAAAGCTTAAGTCATCACTAGGAGTTTCCATATGAATTACAGGTGCTGATAAGACCTGTCTCTTTGAGCCGCCTATAAAGAAGTCAGATATAAATAAATCTATTTCTGATAGATTAAATTGAACCTGATCAATAGTAGATATCTTATTAGCTGTAAATACAGCGTGAGCATTAAACACAGCGCTTTCTTCAGCTAGGTTAATTCCAGGGTTTTTAAGATTTGTAACTTGACCTCTAACTGAAGACAAAGACACGTTATATTTGTTTGATGTTATCTGAGAAATTACATCAGATATAACATCTGCTTTACTTGTAGCAGCTGAGAAATCTACAACTCCTGATACGTGAAGACCAGAAGACAAAAATTTAACAGGATCTTCGGTCTTAGATATTACTATACTGTTAGAACTAGTTCCGTCATTATTGTAGTAAACTACAGTAAAGTTGTCAAAATCTAATTTAGCACCAAAAGTGTTTCCTCCTACGGTTATAAAATCTCCATTTACAGATATATTGATATAAACCTTAGAGCCAGCTGGTAAACCAGCATCAGGTATACTTGACCAATCCGGAGACAAAGCTCCACTTGCACCAATAACAAATGGCACATCATATGTAGTGCCTTCTGATTTATAATTAGGATCAAGATCTACATCTATGTTTAAGTTTTCGTACCCCTCTGTATATCCTCCATACATCAGCCTGCCATTAACCAGCTCTTGCGACTCAGCAGATTGAGGTACGTTATCGTAAAGTTTGTTTTGCTCATTCAAAGGAAGAGCAATACCGTCTTCTGAGTTTGTAAAGTTTACAGTAACTGTAGTACCTGTACGCACGTTATTAACTGACGCTACCTCATAGAAGGTAGATTCATTGCTAGACCTAGCGTAGAGATATATTTTCTCAACATCGTAAGGACTGTGCTTTAAGAAGACGTTTATTTGATTGTAAAAATCATCTTGTGACTTTGTTGTAAATCCTCTTCTAAGTTGATTCTGAGATACAGTAAGAGAGCTGTAAGGAGATAAAGCACTGTGCTCACCGTCTTCGTAAACATATTTGTAAGCAAATTGAAATACCTTGTCCTTAATGTTGTTTTCCTTAAGGCTTGGGTTGTTTACAATAGTATAAGTAGGTGCTTCTAAAGGTGGGCGTTTAGCCACCGTAAGCACAGCTAGTTTTTCATCATCTGTACCCGTAAGTAATTGTGGGTATCCATTTATTAGTGCCTTTGTAGTATTTATCTTCTTCGGTGCAGTCAGACCATCACTAAAGTATAGTAATACATCACTATTGATATTTACAAATATGTTACCCTTTACGAATCCATTCTCTGTAAACTCAAGTATAGAATCCTTAATGATTCTTTCTGAAGTGTTGCTGCCTGTACTATAGCGATATATGCTATGGTCGTTATTGCTGTTCCAGACGAAATAAAATATAAAACCTAACTGTTCATCAGATATACTTCCAATAACCTTATTGGTTCCTGCGGGCAATGAAGTCCTCAAGCTAACAGCTGTATTTCCGTATGCGTTCTTAATAACAAAAGCATCACCGTCAGCATCAGAAGATACACGAATGTTTACAGCATCTGTCATCTCAACAGACTTAACTAGACGCTCATCATCGTCTTTGTTTAAGTAGTTTGGTGTAATCTTATGTACAGCCATAATTAGTATTTAGGCGACTGACGGAAATTCTTTCTTATCATAGCAAGAGCATCCTGCTTGCCAAAAGATTTCATACGTGCGTTAGCTTTTCGTCTCTCATTGTAATATTCTTGTCTTGCTCTAGCTTTTTCATTAGCGGGAACATTGCTTTTTCTCTCTATGATCTTATAGTACATATAAGTTCTAAGTGCTTCTTCTGCAAATACGTGAACCACAGGGTTCTCTGCAAGAGCCTCATCACCTACATACTCAATAAGAACTTTAGCTACTGCGCTATTTGTAGACAGTTCTATTCTATTCTGCTCAAAGTTAATACGATACTCACCAAGACCTTTACCGCCACCTAGACCATATAAACGTCCGTTAGAAGTATTAGAGATGTAGTCTCTGTATACATATGATTCAAACGCATCCATATATGCAGGAAACCCTGACTGAGCATTATCCTTTAATAGGTTTAAGCTGTCGTTTTTTACAAAACTGTAAACCAGACCGTCAGAACCAACGACACCTAGTTTAGTCAAGGCTACAAAGTCAACAGGTAAATCAACCTTACTTAATGTAGCATCAACGGTTAACTCTAATGTTTTAATTCTTTGACCCATATCAAAACCCATCTCACGTATACCACGTAAAGCAAAGTTTCTAATAGCTGTATCCGTAGCATTAGAGGCATAATCGTCTCCAGCTAGAGTGAGTATAAAGTCATTTACAACCTGACTAACGGCTACTGTTTCCTGTGACATTATTTAGTTTCTTCTATCTGCTTCTCAGCTGTCGCATAATTTACAACATCTGCATCTCGCAGGTTAACACCAATCATTTTTGCGATCTCTACAACAAGGTCTACATAGTAGTGCTTAGGCAACTCAAAGTCAACACTGTTTGCAGGACTGTATATTTCAACTCCTGGTACAGCTGTAGAGTAACCAAAGCTTGGTTGTGAGGCTATTTTAGCGCCAGTTGTAGGATTAGTACCTTCTGGCAGCTTATAGTACCTTAAATCTATTCTATTGATAGTTGTAGGAAATACTTCTATATCTGAAGACACAAGCGCAACAGGTGACTCACTAGTAGGCTTAGACAAATTACTAGCTAGTATCCTGTCTATATCCTCTTGGTTGTATACCAAATCAATCTGAGTGCCCAAGAAAGAACCTAAAGCATAAGTAGATTTAGTGTTTACAGATATTATTCTACCAAGACTTGTCGGCTTAGCAAAAACACCATTAACCTTAGATATGTTTTCTTTCTTAGCGAACACAGAAAGGTCTTCTTGTACCTGCTTTTCTTTAGCTTTGTCCCTGCCTTGATCAATACCTGCTCTACGAAAACGCATTGCATTACGACCCTCGTCAAAAAGTCTGTTATATATATTCATCTGTGCGGCAGCAGCGAATTCATTGAAGACTGCTGGGCTCACAAAGCCCTTCTGGTCCTTGTTGACCAGATCCTTCAAGGCGCTATATACTCTATTTACACTTGCCATTAGATAATTCTTTGTTACAGCAAAGATAATAAATAAAAAGGGGCTGCATTTCTGCAACCCCTTAATCTATAGTGACTTATATGTTTTGTTAGAGTCTGTCAAGCTCTTCAAGCAAACGGTCATATACAGGAGCTCCTTTTTCTGTTAAACAGAAACGAGACATAACGTCTACCGGATCTAATCCAGCAGCAGCTGTGATAATTAGTCTATTGCTGTCAAACCAGTACATACCGTCAGCCTTCTCTTTTACAATCTGGAAATCAACAGCCTGCATTACAGCTGACTTACATTTAACTTGTGGATTGTCAAACAACTCTACAAAACGTGTAGGGTTCTTCTTGGCATCCATCAATAGGTCACGACGAATCTCAGCACTCTTACGCTTAGTGTTAATACCTAAGAACATTGCAACGGGTAAAAGCTCAGAGATATCCTTGTCACGAACCATAGACACAGCATCAAACTGCGTGAACTCACGTTCTAGTTCTTCTTCGGCTGAGCGAGACTTGTCAATCATCTCAAACAAAGATCCACCGTTAGCTGTATTATCAGGATGTTTTAATAAGAATTCCAAAAGGTTTGGTTTCTCAACAGGAACAAATAACATCTTATCTCTAAAGATAATGTGCTCACGTTGTGCGTGTTCGCTTTGGTTATCCACATAGATAGATGGCTCGTTAGGAGAGTATCTTATCTGACGAACCTTGTTGTACTCTTTGTCAAAAACTGTTACGTTAGTTCTTATAGGACATACAATACCACCACCGCTGATAATCTTAAAAGAAGATGGTTTAGATTGAGTATTGTCAAACTCTTTAAAAGAGTATTCTTTTTTGGAAGCTGCGGGAGTTGCAGCTGTTTTTGTAGAAGCTGTAGACGCTGCTTTGCGTGCGCCAGCTGAGGGCTTTGTATTTGCCATTATCGTAGTAATTAAATGAAATTAAAAAGTAAAGATGAAAGGGGAGACCGAAGCCTCCCCATCATCATATGTTTTGATCTTATTTGATCAATACGTGTTGGTTAGCTGCACGAGTAACCAAGTTACACTCAGAACGGTAGTTGAACTGTAGGCTATCCTCGTTAGTGTTAGAAACACCCAAGATAGAACCTGTCATCCAGTGCTCCATTTCACGAGAGTATCCGTTAACAGCTTTGTAGTTCATCTCTAAAGCCGCAGCACGCTCGCCAGACTTAGGATCAATTACAGATGTCATTGGAATCATTACACCCTTGTAAGAAGAACCACCTAACAATGTTGGGTCGTTCAACAATTTCCAAGGCTTCTTGTGGAATGTGTATCCACCACGAGTGAATGATTGAAATCCTAGTTTTACAGCTTGATCAGCATTAGAAAATGCACCAAAAGACATTGGTCCGTTTGTTGGATCACCGAATCCAGCAGAACCATTAAGGCTAGCTACCATATCGTCAATCTCTAACAACTCACCTGTGTTAGCGTAGATACAGTACTCAGGAGAAGAACCTTGCTTATCTAATTCAGCAACGATCAAGTCAAGATCAGCCAATCCGTTTGTAGCAAATGTTGGAGCTACGATACCACGGTCTTCAATAGCTTCAAAGTAACCTTCAGAACCCTGAACAGTTGCTCCACCTACTGTAGCTGTATCTTTTTTACCTAACAACATCATCATCTCACGCTTGTCGAGGAAACGCTGACGAGTGTCTTGCTCACCTTTGATGTACCAACGGTAATCACCACCACCTAAGTTGATGTAACCAATGTTGGTAGCTTGAGAACCAGTAACCTTAAATGTCTCTTTCAAGATCATATATGGGTTAGTGCGGTAAACAACGTTGCTTTCTAAGAAACGCTTAGGCTGGTCAGAACCTTCAGCGTATAAGTTACCAATGATAGGAGCGCTTAATGCATCACCATCAGCAGCAGCAGCAACAACAGTACCTAATACCTCTACGGTTACTGCACCAGTTGATTCATTAATATCTGTAACTACGTAACGATCAACACCGTGAAGAATTACATCGTTTGCACGAACAAAAAGGTTTACATCTACGTCTGAAACAGTAAATTGAGTAGCTGAATCCCACTCACCTACTTGCTTAGAGTGAAGACGAGCTTCTTCAAAGTACTCTACTTGTTTTGCAGATCCGTTAGCTTTTACAGCTCCGGTCATTTGCAAGAAACCAGTGATGCCTTGATCACCGTATGTTTTAATCAAAGCTTCACGTACATCTGGACGGTCTACTTTGTTGATGAAGTCACCTAATGCGGTGTACTTCGCTGGATCCAATTGACGGAAAGACGATTGTACGCCACCGCTAACTGAAGGAGTTCCTGTTAGTGCCATTTTATTTTTTCTTTATAAATGGGTTATAAAAATTTTAAAGTCTTATCTGTACCAAGCGCATCAATGATTTGCTTAGCCAGATCATCTCCCGGTTGTGCCTGAGCTACACCCGGACTTTGAGTTGATACGTTAGCGGCTTGCTCAACGATCTTACGCTGTCCATCACTTAAACCTTGTTGATATAGACTTTTTGCAATCGCATCTATATTATCCACCAAGGCTTGGTGTGTATTGAACTTATCGTAATCCCATTGACCTTCATCACCTACGTACTGGTCAAAGAATGATTCTAAGTTGCTATTCTTATTAATAAGTTGGCTCTTGTAATTGTCAGTAATACCAAAGTTAAACTCACCGCTAGGTAAGTCAAAGCTTAAAGCTTCTAAAGCTTCAGTCTCCTGAGTCATACTAGATAACCACTGCTCGTCAATAGGACTAGTAGCTGTAGAATCGTTATTGTCTATCGGCAAAGTGTATGAGCTGCGCAACTCTTCAATCTGCGTTCTAGACTTATTTGCATCAATCTTAAGCTGTAATTTAGATAGCTTGATCTCGTCATCCGTGTACATATCCTCATCGAGTTTGTACTTAGATCCTACAAGCATATCAATTTCCTCACCTGAAAGGTCAGAGTATTCATTGATCATTGACATCTTTACAGCTGTCATATCATCCATTTCGGATGGATTGATCGATTGATACTTAAACCAGTCTTCTGGTGAGCGTCCGGTATTCTCGACAAAGTCGGAAATAACCTTAATTCGCTCATCAATTTCTGCCTCTTTTGGAGTAAGCATTCCCTTTAAAGTGTCAATACTGTCTAGCTGTACCCCTAGCGTTTCGCTCAAGTACTGTGCTACAATATCATCACTAATCTGAGGCGCTTGCTCCTCAATTTCTGTATTTAAAGAACTTTGCTCTGGCTCACTAGGAACCTCAGCTGTAGTTGTTTCTGTTTCTGTAGGAGCCTCTGTAGGCTCTGCTGGAGTTTCAGCAACAGGCTCTGAAAAATCAAAGTCAGCTGTAACCCCTTCAGGTATTCCTGAATCTTGAGCTGGCTCTTGTGATGCTTGCACATCCTGTACGTTAGCCTCCTCCATTTCAAATCCAGCAGCACCTAGCGCTCCTTCTAATTCTTGTTCGCTATTCATAGCTTCTTTTTTAAATTGAACTTTTATGTTACAAAATTAACACTTTTATACATATGTTTTTTTAATGCACTGTGTTACAGATAACTAGATGCCGCTACCTGTAGTTGTTGAAGTACTCTATGATATCACTTTCTAGTTTTGAGTCCATTACGTAAGCACCGTCATACTCTACACTAGTGAAGGTATCCTCGTCTTCTTCTGTTATTTCTAGCTTGTATTTTACGTTCTCATAAACAACATCAAAGCACTCACTACGCTTAATCATCTTAATGTCTTCATTAGAGTGAAATACAGTTTCCACGTCTTTATGACTTATGTCTGGTACATTTATTATTCTGCATACATACTTCGCATAATTAGTTCCTTGAGTGTCTACTATGTAGTTGTCCTTTAGAGTAGTCATTATATAGAACTGCTGTTTTTTGTCTAAGCCTCCGTAATCAAATCTACCTGTAAACTTCACTAGCGGTAGGGTTAAAATAACCCTACGAACTGCTGAGTCTAGTTTGTTAAAGTCTATCTCTGTAGTTATACTTGATGACTTTATAGGGTCGGAATCAAAAGGCAGTCCCATAAGTCTGTAGTATGTTACTAGACCTATCTTCTCTTTTATATGTTTAGTCTTTGTCCGTTGCATACTTTACACCCATAATAGTACCTACAATACTAAAAGCATTAGTAAGAAGTATACCGAACATATTAGACCAAGTGCTTCCTATTATCTGTGTGTCCGTACCAGAGGTCATAGCCCAAGCATACATAACTGTAGTTAACACACCTACTCCTACGATAACATATAAGGCTACCTTTACAATAGTGCTTATCAGCTCAAATTGTGTTCGCTTCTGCATTACCTCTAGATCCTCTAGCGCTTCATCACGTAGCTTCTTGCTTTCCTCTAACGAGTTTTGCAACTCTAGAACTAAGGCTTCTTTGACTACAGCTGCCTCCTCAAGATCTCTGTTTTGCTTTTGTACCTGTTTGGTTATCTGTAGTCTTTTCTTTCGTGACTTTAG
>ERZ1039804.1412-NODE-1412-length-13773-cov-33.736623_pt1 | contig 13773 bp, 13 predicted proteins | sample MGYA00383089_ERZ1039804 | MGnify/ENA primary metagenome ERZ1039804 (study PRJEB29581, sample SAMEA5548359) | metagenome | biome: marine; feature: coastal; material: water | depth 1 m | study: Short-term variability in the microbial, nano- and picoplankton...
ATACGACGATCTTCAGGGACGAGGCCCAGACCGGCACGAGAGGCTTCGAAACTGGCCATCGCGTGGAGCGGATCCCCATCGAGCCAAATTTCACCCCGGGTGACCTGTGGATCACCGGTGCGTGCAATGGCGCGCAATGTAGAGGTTTTTCCAGCGCCGTTTCGGCCCAACAGAGCGAGAATTTCGCCTTCATTGATCTCAAAACTGACGCCCTGCACGATATAGCTTTCGCCATAGAAGGCATGGATGTCACGGACTGAGAAGTAGGCGGGTGTGTCTGAAAGTGTCATCGCGGCCACTCCTATACTTGGGCTTCGCCGAGGTACGCTTCGCGCACTTTCGGGTGGCCTTTGATATTTTCTGGCGTGTCTTCCACCAAAGGTGTGCCCTGCGCCAAAACGGTGATACGTTCCGCCAGCGAGAAGACCACATGCATGTCATGTTCGATGATGGCAATGGTGATGTCGCGGGTGTCACGGATCTGTTTGAGAAGATCAATGGTGTTATTTGTATCGGCGCGGGCCATACCTGCGGTAGGTTCATCGAGCAATAACAGACGTGGCTCTTGAGCAAGACACATTCCAATCTCAAGCCGGCGCTTGTCGCCGCGTGACAGGCTAGCTGAATGCATATGGCGTTTGTCGGCCATATTCATGTCTTCCAGCGCATGCATCGCGTGCTCAATAATGTCTTTTTGGTTGCGCACCGCTGCGAAGGCCGTCATGGAAAATGACCCATCGCGTTTAGCAAAGCAGGGGATCATCATATTTTCCATAACGGTCAGATCGCCGAAGATTTCAGGGGTTTGAAACACCCGTGAAATGCCCATTTGGTTAATTTCATAGGGCGTGCGGCCGAGCACAGATTGCCCATCAAACATCACTGATCCCGTATCTGGGATTAGCTTGCCTACCAGACAATTGAGCAAGGTGGATTTGCCGGCGCCATTTGGACCGATAATGGCATGAACTGTTTGTTCTTGCACGCTAAGGTTTACATTCCCCAAGGCCTGCAGGCCTCCGAAGCGTTTGTTGACGCCTTTGACTTCAAGGATACTCATTCGTCTGTCTCCTATTCTGCCGGCGTTTCATCGGAAGGCGCGTCGGCCTTCTTGCGATTAAACAGTTTGCCAATGCGCTGCCCACCTTCGACCAATCCGCCTGGAAGGAAGATGATCACCATCATGAACAACAAGCCCAAGGTCAGATGCCAGCCCTTGCCTACGAAAGGGTGAATCAGCGTAACCATAATGTCTTCAAAGCCATCAGGCAGGAAGGACAGCCACTCATGCAGAACGCTGTCGTTGATTTTGGAAAGGATATTTTTGAAATATTCGTTGAATCCGGCGCCCAGGATGGGACCGATCAAGGTGCCAATGCCACCCAGGATTGACATGATGACGATCTCTCCCGAGGCGGTCCAGTGCATACGCTCCGCGCCGGCCAAAGGATCCATACATGCCAGCAATCCGCCTGCAAGCCCGGCGTACATGCCGGAGATGACAAAGGCCATCAATGTATAGGGCCGTGTGTTCAGACCTGTGTAGTTGAGCCGCTCTTGGTTCGATTTGACGGCCCGCAGCATCAGCCCGAAAGGAGAGCGAAAGATGCGAATAGAAATATAAAAGGCCAGCAGTAAGAACAATCCAGACAGGTAATAGCCAGCATTGAGCGTGAAATCCCAATTCCCGACCAACAGGTGGGTTTCTGACCGCATGGACAGGCCGAACAGATGTGGGAAATTCGGATCTGCAGCGCTCAAAAGAACCTGTGGGTCAGAGTTGTAAACCTGTAAACCTGTTTCCCCGTTGGTGAGGTTGTAGCTCGAAGATGGGTTGCCCAAGACGGAGTAGGCCATATTGAACATCATCTGGGCCAGCGCGAGTGTAAGGATCGAAAAGTAGATCCCAGAGCGCCGCAGGCTGACGTATCCCACGGCCAGTGAGAAAAGTCCGCTGACTGCGATGGACAAAAGAATGGCCGGGATGATGTCATAGCCGAGCAACTTAAACATCCAGACCGAGGCATAGGACCCTGCGCCCAGAAAGGCTGCATGACCGAAAGAGAGGTAGCCCGTTAGGCCAAAAAGGATGTTAAACCCAATAACCAAGATGCCGAAAATTGCGAAGCGCTGCATCAGGTCGGGATATCCTGCGTTGAACATTTGCGCCATGGCTGTTCCCTCGGGAAAGGGATTGAGCACGAAGGGCGCGACAATCACCATCACTGTTACGATCAACAATAGGGTGAAGTCTTTTTTTTCTAAACCAAGCATATTCTCAATCCTCCATCACGCCCTTGCGCCCCATAAGACCGCGCGGACGTACTAGGATAACAATGATTGCCATTAAGTAGACAATGATTTGGTCGATGCCCGGAAGGATGTTTTTCACTTCGTTCATCGAAGCAAAGCTCTCCACAATTCCCAGCAAAAAGCCGGCCAGAACCGCGCCTGGCAGCGAACCCATGCCGCCCACAACCACAACCACAAAGGACAGGACCAAAAGTTCTACACCGATATCATAGGTCGGAGGGGTGATCGGCGTGTACATCACGCCCGCAAGTCCAGCAACCGTGGCGGCTATGGCGAAGGTGATGGTGAAACGTTTGTCGATATCAATGCCCAGCAGGCCTACGGTTTCGCGATCTGCCATGCCAGCGCGCACAACCATCCCAAAGGTGGTGAATTGCAAGAAGGCAAAAACGCCGCCGATGATCACGGTCGAGAAGAGGAAATAGACCATTCGCCAATAGGGATAGGCGATAGCATTGGCTTCAAATCCCAGCCAAATTCCGAGATCCATCGTCCCGATAAAAACATCAGGCGGGGCGGTTTGGATGGGGTTTGCGCCGTAGAAAAACTTGATAATTTCCTGCAACACAATGGCCAAGCCGAATGTCACCAGGATTTGATCCGCATGAGGCCGTTTGTAAAAATGCTTAATCAAGCCACGTTCCATTATCACACCGACCAACAGCATGATGGGAATAGCCAGTAAGATTGCCAAAGGCACTGACCAATCGGTCATCCAAGCAGCCGGACCTGCGCCGAACCAATGTTCCAAATACGTGGTTTTGATCGTGGCCGGATTGCCCAAAAAATCCACTTTCGTCGGATCGGTGGTTGCAAAGCTGATCGAAAAAATTCGGTTCAATGTAACGGCGCAGAACGCTCCGATTACAAATAGCGCACCGTGCGCGAAGTTCACAACACCGAGCGTGCCGAAGATTAAAGTCAGGCCAAGTGCGATGAGCGCATAGGCTGAGCCTTTGTCTAGGCCGTTCAGGATTTGAAGAATGATGGCGTCCATGGTCCCCACCTGCGGGTTATCTATTTATTGGAAAATAGGGTACGCTTTTGCGCACCCTAATTGCGTGGTTGTGCAGAGATGACAGGCACCTCTGCACGCTTTTATCTAAGCACCTGGGTTACATGCGCCTAGGTCCCCACCGGCAAACATTGAGTGATCTGGAGCGTATTTTACTTGCTCCATTGGTGTCACTTCAACGATTTCCAGAAGGTCAAACTCGGATGTTGGGTTCTCTTTACCCTTCACAACCAGCACGTCTTTGAAGCACTGATGATCGTCGGCGCGATACAATGTTTTACCATTGCCCAGACCGTCGAACTCAAAACCTTCCAAGGCTTCACCGACACCACATGGATTGAATGTGCCAGCGCGGTTACACGCATCTGCATAGAGCAGAGTTTGACAATATACGGTGTGTGCCGCCTGTGAAGGAGGGAAGCCGTATTTTGTGCCGAAGGATTTAACAAAGGCTTTGGAGCCTTCGTCTTGCAAGGACCAGTGCCAGTTCGTCGAGCCAAAGATGCCCTTCACGTTGGCGCCCGCACCCTTCGCCATCAGGCGAGAGTACAGCGGAACGATGATTTCAAAGTTCTTGTTGTTCACAACTTTGTCGCGCAGGCCAAACTGAACAGCGTTCGTCAAAGAGTTCACCATGTTCCCGCCGTAGTGGTTCAGAACCAAAACATCCGCACCAGAATTCAGCACTGGGGCAATGTAAGAGGAGAAGTCTGTCGCTTTGAGCGGTGTGCGCACTTTGTTAACAGTATTCCATCCCATAGCCTCAGTGGCTGCAGCGATGGATTCTTCTTGTGTCCAACCCCAAGTATAGTCAGCGGTCAGGTGATAGGCGTTCCGGTCGCTGCCGTAACGAGCCTGAAGCACAGGTGCCAACGCCGCCGCAGACATGTAACCGTTGAAGAAGTGACGAAAGCCATTTGCTTTTTTGTCTTTACCTGTCGTGTCATTGGAGTGGGTGAGACCCGCCATGAAAATCACGCCAGCCTCTTGGCAGAGACCCTGTACCGCAATAGCAACACCAGAAGACGAACCGCCTGTGATCATTACGGCGCCGTCTTTTTCGATCATGGATTTGGCAGAGGCACGCGCCGCGTCGGATTTAGTTTGCGTGTCACCTGTTACATATTCGACTTTCTTGCCTAGGATGCCGTTACCTTCCAGAGTTTTTGAGGAGAAGGTGTTGAGCATGCCGCCGTCGCCTTCACCATTGAGGTGCTCAACGGCCAGCATGTAAGCGCGCAGCTCGTCGGCACCTTCGTCAGCGTAGGCGCCGGTCTGTGGAACGTTGAAGCCCAAGGTGACTGTACTACCAGTTGGTGCATTGGTGTAGCCACTGTGGCTTCCTGCGGTCAAAATCGTCGGCAGTGCCAATCCAGCGCCAGCAGCGGCTCCGGTTTGCAACACGTTACGACGGGTCAGAATTGATTTAGACATTGAAGTCCTCCCGATTGAATAAAGGGGCCCGATATTTTTATGCGGTTCCCCCGAAAACACACTTCACAGTGTTGCGCTAGTTTCGCTCTTTGATGAATTGTTGTGCAACGTTGGTCTTGTTTTGATCAAATATTTTGTAAATTATTGCACGGATACTTGATAAAAACTGTAAATAAATTTACAAAACCTTCAGAGCCGTCCAAGGTTTATGAGAAAAATCGCCAAGGAATTCTGAGATGGAGCGCAGCGCCTTTGCCGGCAGTCGGATACGCGAAAGGCGTTTGGCGCTTGGGCTGCGTCAGGCCGAGGTGGCTCTGCGCGCGGGAATTTCTGGCTCCTACCTCAACCTGATTGAGCACAACAGGCGCCGCATTGGTGGCAAAGTTCTGTTGAGTATCGCGGCGGCGTTGGACATTGAGCCTGGCGCGCTGGCACAGGGGGCCGAAAAACGTCTGGTCACCAGCCTGCGCGATGCGGCCATTGCGCGGCCCGATGTGGAGGTTGATCTTAGCCAGTTAGAAGATTTTGCAGATCGCTTTACAGATTGGGCGCGCCTGATTTCAGCCCAACAGAGTCAGATAACTGCGCTGCACCAAACAGTCAGCAGCCTATCGGATCGTCTTGCCCATGACCCATTCCTGTCGGATGCGTTGCATGAGGTGCTCTCAACTGCGTCTGCCATTCGATCGACCGCGAGTATTTTGGCAGAGCCGGGGGAAATGGATCAAAATTGGCAGCGCAGGTTCCAGACCAATGTGTTCCAAGACAGTATTCGCCTGGCCACGGCCAGCCAATCTCTTGCGGATTATCTAGATGGCGATTCGGATCGGGTGCTGGATTCGCTGTCGCCATTGGATGAACTCGATAGCCTATTGGCCAATAAGTCCTATCATTTTGCCGAGCTTGAAAATTTGCCAGACTGGAATGGTGCTATAGCGGAGACCCTTCTGGCAGAGGCTTCTGCGGCGGCAAAAATCTTGGGCATGGCATATTTTCGGCAGTATTGGCGTGATGCGCAGATCTTCCGCCTGCCGAAATTGCTGAGCTTGGTGGCGGACTTTGGTCTGGATCCGGTGCGAATCGCCCGGGAGACAGAGCTGTCGCTTCCCCTTATATTTCGGCGCCTGGCCAGCCTGCCACCTGATCCCAGTCGCCCAGCTGTCGGGTTGATGATTTGCGATGGCAGTGGCGGCTTGTTATTCAAACAGCCCTGCGATGATTTCCAGGCCCCACGGGTTGGCTCGGCCTGCGCGCTCTGGCCGCTTTATGGCGCGCTGACGCAGATCGGCGTCGCGGCACGCCACCAGATTTCGCACAGTGGCCGGCCAGGGACTTTAGGCGAACAAAATCTCTTTGACACTTTCTCCATTGCGGAGCGCGTGACCTCTGCCAGTTTCGAGGGCGTTCCAGTTTTGCGCTCGACCATGTTGATATTGCGTGCAGAAAAGCCCAGTTCCGATGAGCCCTTGCCAATTGGCAGCACCTGCCGCTTGTGCAATATCGACGCCTGCCCAGCCCGCCGCGAGCCGTCAATTTTTTCAGATGGGTTTTGACAAAGCGGGTTGAATTCGGCTCTAGTGCCAAAGATGACAAATCTGAACGAAGGGAGGCTAAAGTGCGGCATGTTTTGCTGATCGAAGATGAACCGAATATCGTTGAAGCCCTTAGTTTCATATTTTTACGCGACGGTTGGAAAGTCGATGCGCATTCCGACGGCGCCAATGCGGTGGCCACAACCGTGCAAACCGCTCCCAATGCCATTATCTTAGATGTTATGCTGCCCAATCGCTCCGGTTTTGAAATTCTCGAAGAGTTGCGCAGCCTGCCCGACTACAAAGACATCCCAATTTTGATGCTGACTGCCAGAGGCCAGTCGAAAGATCGAGACATCGCCATGGCCCGCGGGGCGTCACAATATATGACAAAGCCTTTTTCCAATGCAGAGGTGCTGCAAACAATGAATGCATTGGTTGGACACCTGCCGTGATCGGCAAGAGCGATCAAACTCTGAAGAGAGTTGCGAATGCCGCCCGCGGGCAACGTGTGACAGATTCCGTTCTGATATTACCTTTCGTGGGTACGATCCTTTTTTTGCTGCCAATCATGTGGCCGCGCGCCTCTGAGGGTGTCGCTGCCGAGGGCACTGCGACCTCGACGGCTTTGATCTACTTATTTGTCGTCTGGGCTGGGTTGATCTGCTGCGCCTTGGGTCTGGCGCTTGCACTCAAACGATTTGGCGTGGGACGGAGCTGAATGCTGTCTCTCGATCTGCTGATTTTTGTGTCGCTTATTTATGTGGCTTTCCTATTTGGCGTTGCCTTTTGGGCTGAGCGGGCGAGTGATGCCGGGCGCGGCGGCTGGATGCGCACGCCGCTCATTTATACATTGTCATTGTCGATATATTGCACCGCTTGGACCTTTTATGGCGCTGTGGGATTTGCGGCGCGCTCGGGCCTGGAGTTTTTGACCATTTATCTTGGCCCCACCGTGGTGCTCATCGGATGGTGGTTGATCTTGCGCCGATTGGTGCGGATCGCCCGCGCGGAGCGGATTACCTCTATTGCCGATCTGGTGTCCTCGCGGTTTGGCAAGTCTGCGCTTTTGGGCGGGTTGGTGACGGTGATGGTGGTGGTCGGCACAACCCCCTATATTGCCCTCCAGCTGCAATCGGTGACGACGTCGATATCCGTCTTTGCTAAGGGCACTCAGAACATACTCAGCTCAACCAATATCGCCTTGTGGACGGCTGCGGGTCTTGCGGTGTTTACGATTTTGTTTGGCACCCGCAATCTTGATGTGAACGAGCGGCACAGCGGTGTTGTCATTGCCATTGCCGTTGAGGCGATTGTTAAGCTCTTGGCGCTGCTGGCGGTTGGGGTCTTTGTGGTCTGGGGCTTGGCCGGAGGGGCTGGTGATGTTTTGGCCCGTATTGATGCCTCGCCCATCTCACAATGGGAGGTCAGCACCGGTCGCTGGATCGGCGTCACCTTCCTTTCGGCGGCCGCCTTCTTGTGCCTGCCGCGTATGTTTCAGGTGATGGTGGTGGAAAATTCTGAAGAAAGCCATCTCGCGACGGCCAGTTGGGCCTTTCCGCTGTATCTTCTGCTTATGTCGTTATTTGTGATCCCCATCGCGGTGGTGGGGCTGGATATTTTACCTGCGGGGTCAAACCCGGATCTTTTCGTGCTCACCCTGCCGCTGTCTGCGGAGCAAAATGGTCTGGCGATGTTGGCATTTTTGGGCGGGTTCTCTTCGGCGACCTCTATGGTGATCGTGGCGGCGATTGCCCTTTCAACAATGATTTCAAACCATATCGTGACCCCTATTTGGTTGCGCGCGCGTGGGCAGGGGGCGACCATTTCCGGCGATGTACGCAGCGTGGTTTTGACGTCGCGGCGCATTTCGATCATCGGCATTTTGACGCTCGGCTATCTTTATTATCGGATTTCTGGCGGCGGGGCGGCCCTGGCCTCTATTGGCTTGATATCCTTTGCTGGTGTCGCGCAGATCTTACCTGTGATGCTGGGGGGAATCTTCTGGCATCGTGCGACCAAAGTTGGGGCCCTGGCTGGGTTAATTTGCGGGTTGGTGGTTTGGAGCTACACGATGTTTCTGCCGTCCTTTGGGCCGGAAGTGCTGATCTCCCAAGAGATAATCGACCATGGGCTTTGGGGGCTGCAATGGCTGCGGCCGACCGCCTTGTTTGGCATCGAGGGGCTGGATCCGGTGGTGCATGCGGTCTTGTGGTCGATTTTGCTGAACAGTTTCGCCTTCGTGGCCGGCTCCATCTTGTCGAGACCGTCTCCCTTAGAGCGGGTGCAAGCGGTGCAATTTATCAGCGCTTTTGAGAGCGGCTCTTCCGCGAGGGGCTGGCAAAGAGGGGCAACAGATGCTGAGGATCTCTTGAGCATGGCGCAGCGCATCATTGGTGCGGCTCAAGCTCAGAATTTGTTTCGCACCGCGGCACAGCAGCAGGGCAAACAGGGCTATCTGCCCGATCCGACGCCGCAGTTTCTTGAAACCCTTGAGCGCGGCTTGGCTGGGAGTGTTGGCGCGGCCACAGCGCATGCGATGTTGGGGCAAATGGTTGGTGGGTCCTCTGTTACGGTGGAGGATTTGATGGCCGTGGCGGATGAAACCGCACAGATCATGGAATATTCAAACCAGTTAGAGGCCAAGTCCGGCGAATTGACCACGACCGCACGCAAGCTGCGCGATGCCAATGACAAACTCACAAAGCTCTCGATTCAGAAAGATGCTTTCCTCAGTCAAATTAGCCATGAACTGCGCACGCCCATGACATCGATCCGAGCCTTCTCGGAAATTTTGCAAAATCCAGATCTCTCGGATGGCGATCGGCCTAAATATGCGCGGATTATTGAAGATGAAACCCAAAGATTGACGCGGTTGTTGGATGATCTGCTTGATCTTTCCGTGCTCGAGAATGGTCAGGTCTCATTGGATCTGCGCCAAGCACGTTTGCGCGAGATATTGGATCGTGCGCAGGCCTCGGCCAATGTGGACGCGCATATAAGAATTCGTCGCAGCGCTGGGCGCGAGGAGATTTCGATTGTCACAGATCCCGACCGGTTGACCCAAGTATTTATTAACCTCATGTCAAACGCAGCGAAATATTGCGAGGCGCAGCGGCCAGAGTTGAGCATCATCGTAACTGAGGCGCCCGCGGCGATCACCGTGGATTTTATCGACAATGGCGCCGGGATAGATCATGCCAATCAGGATATGATTTTCGAGAAATTTGCCCGCGCGTCAGATCATTCAAAAGCTGGGGGCGCGGGGCTGGGTCTGGCGATTTGTCGAGAGATCATCACCAATTTAGGAGGGCAGATTTCCTATCTGCCCGGCCAGCGCGGTGCGGCGTTTCGGGTCAGTCTTCCGCGCGATTAAGTGCCAGCATTTCGAGTTGTGGCCGCAGATGGGCCAATTGATACCCCGCTCGGGAAGTGGCGTCTAAAATATGATCGGTGGCGATGCGCCCGGCTTGGGCGAAGGCCCAGACAATGCTACAGCGATTGCCTGAGGCGCAATAGGCCAACACTGGGCTTGGCAATTGCGCCAAAAGTTCCGCTTGCCGCTCTATTTTATCGGGGCCGAAACTTGAGGGATCAAAAACATTCGCGGCGAAGTCCATCCCGGCGGCTCGGACAGCGGCCTTGATCGCCTCCATTTGGTGAGATTCGGGGTTCTCCTGGTCTGGGCGATTACATATCACAGATTTGAAACCTGCCTCTGCGATGCTTGGCACATCACAGATGTCGATTTGTGGGGATACGGAATATGTGTCGGAAAGGGTGTTAATCTGCATCGGTCAGCCGTCCTCGTTTTTATACCTGTGAAGTGGAGCGGGTGGTTACAGCATAATGCCAATCACCACCATCATCAGCCCAATTGCAGAGCACCCCATTGCAACCAGGTTCCAAGCGATGGCTGATTGAAGATGCACCTTCATTTCATCGTCGCTAAGCCCCTGTTTCTTCGCCCGCATAATTCGCAAGATGGTGTAAAACAACAGGCCAAGTCCGATAAAGGTCACGATGATCCCAGGGATGATGAGCCAATCCATAGTCTACTCCGAAAACTTTAAATTTGCGCTACAGTCGCGAAGGAAGGCGTCTTGTGCAAGTCGAAAACGAAGGGTATCGCTGCGCAATCACTTATTGCAACGGAGTTACCTATGTCAGAAATCGACAGCAGCTATCGCGTCACCGCCGATGAATTGCGGCAGTTCATAGAACGTATTGAGCGTTTGGATGCCGAAAAGAAAGATCTGGCAGAACAACAAAAAGAAGTCATGGCAGAGGCCAAGGGGCGTGGGTATGACACCAAAGTCATGCGCAAACTCATCACCCTGCGCAAACGAGACCAAAACGACATCGCCGAAGAAGAAGCTATTTTAGAAATGTATAAAGAAGCGTTGGGCATGTAATGCTGTGGCTGGCCTTCACAGGGCCGGCTCAATGACTTTTACATCTCCGCGTGAGATGATTGTATTTACATCTTCATCATATAGATCAGATAGGCTGCTGAGCAGATCATTCGTCCAGCCGGGAAGGGTAATTTCCTCCTCCATCGCCTCTGGGTTGGCATAATGCTCTAAAAAAGCCGCCAACACCCTTTGGCGCTCTTTTTCTGAGTTGGGCGGATTGGCTTTGAAATAGTTTTGCATTTTCTGAGCGCCGATCTCAGTTAACAAAGACCCAATCAGATCATAGCCAGCCTTTACCGGATCTTCTGCATTTAACCCGATCAGGTGACGCAGAATTTTGGGCCAAATAAATGGCGTATCCTCGTTGCACCAAGCCGTGATCTTAGCCCTTGGCAAGACCGTGCGCATGCGGTGGATCAGCCCGGACCATTGGACGACAGCGGGGGTGGCTCCCGCCATAAAGCGCTTAAAGGATCGACCATGAGATTTCCCATAGGCTGCTGGAATAAAGGTGCCGGGGTCGCGCATGCAGATTGACAATTCAATGTCATGACCCTGGAATAAGGTGCCAAAGGCTTGGAGTTTTTCCACCACCAGAGCATAGAAATCGCCTCCCTCAAAAATTCGGTTCGGCACGCAGATGAAATTGGCATTGGTCAAAATCATGCGCTTGGCATCTGAATCACCAAGAATATCGGCCAAAAGTTCCTCTCCGGACATATCCGGACGTTCGCCTCTGGCCATGGCTTGCAGGTTTTCTCGAATGACATTTCGGTATTTACGCGGGTGGGGTAGGGCGACCTGATTCTGGACAAGCGCGGCTTTGTTCTTCACAAGCGAAGCGTGCAGGGCATCTTGGTCTGTGCAATGGGCGCCAATATGGTAAACAATTTGCATCGAAATATGCTGCCTTGGAAATAAGTCTTAGCGGCCAGAGTATAGGCAACCGTTTATAAAATAAAACAGCCGAAATCAAAAATGAGGGCTTCGTGGCAGAAAAATTGAAGAAACGCACGGGATTGGGCAGGTGGCTGGCACTGGCCATTGCTGGCTGCGTGCTCTTGCCAATTGTTTCGATTGCTTGGATGGGATTTGGCAGCGATGGCGCGCGCTGGGCGCATCTTTTGGCAACGGTGTTTCCGCGCTACCTGAGCAACAGCCTATCGCTGATGTTGGGGGTTGGCGCGGTGAGCCTCGTCCTGGGCACATCCTTGGCTTATTTGGTCACGCATCTTGAGTTTCAGGGGCGTAAATGGGTGCAATACGGGTTATTTTTCCCGCTGGCGATGCCCTCGTTTGTGGCCGCCTATGCTTGGGTAGATGTCTTGGAATATGCCGGCCCGCTGCAAACAACTCTGCGCGATTTGGCAGGATGGTCTTCGGTTCGTGAGTATTGGTTCCCCAATATTCGCTCCCTGCCGGGGGCGATATTCGTGCTCTCTTTGACACTCTACCCATATGTGTATCTTCTGGCCCGCGCGGCATTTCGCGAGTTGCCCGCCAGTGGTCAGGATGTGGCCCGTTCCCTTGGTTTGGGGCATATGCGGCAGTTTTTGCGCGTCAGCCTGCCACAGGCGCGCCCGGCCATTGCCGCCGGCACTGCGATTGTCATGATGGAAACGCTAAATGATTTCGGGACAGTTGATTATTTTGCTGTGCAGACACTCACCACAGGCATTTTTTCGATTTGGCTGGAAAGTTATGACCCAGGCGGTGCGGCGCAATTGGCTTTGCTCGCCGCCTTGATTGTGGCCGGTTTGCTGGGGGTCGAGAAAATCGGCCGCCGCCGCGCGCGCTTCAACAAATCGGGGCGGCAAATGGCTCCGATCCAGCCGCAACCCCTATCCTCCCGGCAGGGAGCCGCTGTGCTCGTCTATTGCTTGGTTCCGATTGTTTTGGGATTTTTAAGTCCGCTGCTGGTTCTGGTGGCCCCTGTCGTGTCGGACTTTAACCTTTGGCATGACCCGGGGCTTTGGCGTGCTGCGGGGCACAGCTTAGCTTTGGGCAGCTTAAGCGCCGGCTTGGTCGTGGTGCTCGCCACTGTTATGGTTTTGGGGGTGCGTAAAATTTCAGGGGCATGGAAAAAATCTTTGCTGACCCTGACAACGCTTGGCTACGCCTTTCCCGGTGCCGTTCTTGGTTTGGGGATATTGATTCCCTTAGCCGCGTTTGACAATTGGCTGGCAGACCTCTTTTTTGCAACTTTCCGTCTCGATCCCGGCCTCCTCCTGACCGGGACCGCCGGGGCGTTGATCATTGCCTATTGTGTACGCTTTTTTGCGATTGGTGTTGGGGCTGCGGAGGCGGGTTTGGCTGCGATCTCAACCAATATTCCACTGGCTGCCAGCACATTGGGACATGCGCCTAGAGATGTTGTCCTGAACATATATCAACCACTTATGCGAGGGAGCCTGGCCTCTGCGATGGTGCTTGTCTTTGTGGATACAGTCAAAGAGCTGCCAGCCACCCTCCTGCTGCGCCCCTTTAATTTCGACACGCTGTCCACCCATGTTTACGGACAAGCTAGCCTGGAAAATTTCCACGGATCCACCCCCGCCGCCCTGCTCATCATCACCCTATCCTTTGGTGCGATATTTCTTTTGGCAAAAGCGCATAGGTAGGGCTTGCATAGGTAGATCTTTTGTCCTAAATCCCCCGCAGTGCCCCTATAGCTCAGCTGGTAGAGCAACTGATTTGTAATCAGTAGGTCCGCGGTTCGAGTCCGTGTGGGGGCACCATTTAAATCAATAACTTAGCAGACATATTGGCGCAATAATCAGTGATTTCTCGCCCAAAAGGTTTCACTTAGGTTTCATCGTTAGCCTGACTCAGTTGTTATTTGGTGGGTCTAGGCGAGCCAGAACCCATATCTCATTTCGAACTGAAGCCTTGTTTAGTGCCGTAACTATGTTGCAGCGTCTGATGTGCAGATATTTGACCGCTGAAAAGTAGGGGTTACTCCACCTAATCCTTACAGCAGAGCCGCAGGCCCATGGACCGCACCCCCCTATCCCAGGGCCCCGCGTCTCGGACCACGGGCCTTTAGTATTAGAGTTGTAAATTC
>ERZ1039804.1417-NODE-1417-length-13704-cov-21.700784_pt1 | contig 13704 bp, 12 predicted proteins | sample MGYA00383089_ERZ1039804 | MGnify/ENA primary metagenome ERZ1039804 (study PRJEB29581, sample SAMEA5548359) | metagenome | biome: marine; feature: coastal; material: water | depth 1 m | study: Short-term variability in the microbial, nano- and picoplankton...
GTTGATGGTTTAATGCTTATGAGTTTCATATATATATTATAACTTTTTATATAAATCATCATCAGGTTTTCCTTCACCAACTTGCTTTGGGTTCTTCATGACGAATCCATATACACGACCATACGCCCATCGCTCTTTAGTCATTCTCTTGGACAAAGGAAATCCACTATCTTTTTTATCACCTGATTTAGACCGCACGGAAGTTGGGTTTGATTTCCACGCTCCAATACCTCTATCATATACATCTTGAAGTATAGTCTTCTTAATGCCTGACGTTTTAGAAATATCTTCAACTGAATGACTTTCATTTTTAGGAAATCCATACTTTTTATTATACTTAGATTTAAATGTGCTCATATATATATATCTACTTAAAAGATAATTCAAACTCTCCGTGTTTTATTTCAATAGGTGGTATTCGTTTATCTACAATCTTATTTTCTTCTTCAGTTGATTTAGCAAGAATCTCATATACATCTTCACTAAACCCTGGGAACTTTTCCTCATAATAATCAGCACCATAGACTTGATAATTTACAGTATTCCAGTCCAAGTTTTGGAACTCTTCTTCGTCAGCACAATAATCTAATAGACCCTCAAACATTTTAGCAAAGTTGCTCTCGTCATGGTCTACCCATAAACCTTTATTTTTATCATCTAATTCTTCTATTGATGGAATATTATTAGTGTCTCGTTTGATAAGATTACGGGTGTCTTTGATTGTTTCTTTGAATTCTTTAGCAACTTTCATGTCTTTGAGTTGTTGGTGTAGTTCGTCTAAGTTTTCTTCCATTATAATATAAAAATAAAAAAATATAATCTTTCAATACTTTATAATGGAACCACTAAGCGACACCGAATCCGAACCTGAACAATTCCCAACTGAACCAGTTGTTGAAGTGCAATCTTTAGAGAAACCAAAAAAGCGTGTATACAAGAAAAAAGTAAAAGTAGTTGAACCTGTAAATGAAGTAGTTGAAGAAGCACCTGCTAAACCTAAGAGAGTCATGACTGAAGAACATAAAGAAAAAATGCGTCTTGCTCGTGAAGCATCTAAAGCACGTAAAGCATTAGCACAAAAACCTGAACCACTAACACGCCAAGATACTGAAGAACCAAAAGCAGAACCTGAAGTAAAACCAAAACGTAAATACACTCGCAAACCAAAAGCAGAAGTTGTTGAACCAGTTGCTGAACCAAAAGTAGTTGTTAAAGAGATCCATCACCATTATGCTGAACCAAAAGCGAAAAAAGCAACTGGAGAAAAAGCACCACGCAAACCTCGTGTAAAAAAAGAGAAGGATATTCAACCTAAACAGATAGTTCAAAGCGTAGATTTTGTCTAAGTATATATATATGAGTTTAGATATTAGCACACAGAAAAATAAAAAACTAAAAATTATTAATACTGCTAATCATTTAGACAAGCAATTATGCGAATCTCTACCAAGTCCATTACCTAACTACTCAGGGTTCAATTGGGTAATCAGCGGAGCCTCAGGTAGTGGAAAAACAACTTTGATGACTTCTGTTATGTCGGCAAGAAAGAAAAATGGAATTAGACAATCGTATAGAAACGTTTTTGATAGAATCATAATATGTTCGCCAACTTTAGGTCAAGGCAAATCAGCAAAAAATGACCCATTCCATGATGTGCCTGGTGACCAAAAATTTAAAGAATTTAACTTACAAGTGATGGAAGAAATGTATGAGATGTTAGAAAAAAACAGAGATGAAGAAGAACATAGTGTATTGATATTAGACGACATAGGCGCTCAACTTCGTAAGAGTGCTGGTGCTGAGAAGAAACTGGTTTCGTTGCTACAGAACCGACGTCATGTATTTACAAGTGTCTTTATTTTAGTTCAAAGGTTTAGAGATTTACCAACTGGTATTCGTGCTAATATGTCTCACTTCTGTTCTTTTAGACCAAAAAATATGTTAGAAGAAGAAGCAATCTGTTCTGAAACTATGCCGTTCCATAAAAAGAATTGGCGACAAATTATGGATTATGTTTTTGATAATAGTGATAAATTTTCTTTCTTGATGATTGATATGAGTTTGAAAGAAACCAATAAATACAAATACTATAATAAGTTTGACCCCATGGAGATAAACGAAAATACCACATAGACTTATATAATATACTTACTTATTATATATGCCTCCACGCAAGAAGAAGCGTAAAGCAAAAACCCCTAAAACAACTCAAAGGCAATCACAGCGTCAAAGTGTAGTTGTTAATATCGGTTCTAAATCTAAACCACGAAAATCAAGTGGACGAGGTGGTTTACCTCCGCCATCTCATATGCATAATTTAGCACCTACTTTTGTAACAGCACCACAAGTAGATTACACACCAATATTAGCAATGATGCAACATCATGCTTCGCCAATTGTTGCCCAAGCACCTATGCCTGTCCAAAATGCCGTTACACCTTTATCCAGTGCTAATGTAGCAACCAATACCGCATCACAAATGGCGGGACTAGCAGCAGAAGCAAGACGACCTGGTCCAACTGCTGGTAATTTTCAAGCACCTCCATCATCTGAAAGGTCTGTTTCTGTTCCATTATTGGCTGCTATGTTTGATAAACCTGAACCTTTATCAAGATCATCTAGTCCATCTGTTGCTTCAACAAGAGTGTCTTTACCTGCAGGTAGAGCATCAGTATCTACAATTAAAGAAATGGGAGCAGCTGAAGAACGAGGTAGAGCATTAAGACAAGCAGAAAATATAGCATCAAGAAGAAAAGCATTTGGTAGTTTACAAGACACAGCACAACAAGCAAAAGCAAAATTAATTAGTCAAGAATTAGAACAACTAAAACCTAGTAGTGTAACTGCTGACCAAAGGGGCAACTTTCGTTCGGCAGTTTTTGGAGCAGGTCTTAACTTAACAGATTTAAGTACTAGTGCACAAGCAAGAACAAGAAAATCAAGATTTTAAAAACTTAAAATATAATCTTTAGTGAATATATATGTCAATTAAAATTATTAGTGGTCACGTAGTATTTAATGAAAACGCAGTTGTTATGTCTAAGAAGTTTGATTGGAATTTAGAAAATGAATTCAACCCCCAAGCAGGAGATTTATATATTGTATTTGGAGGTCATGAACTTGCCCATCAACTTTTAGAGGTTCAATTTAGGAAGAACTCATCATTCGGTTATATCATTATGAATAGCGAACAAATCAACTCTCAGTTTTTTAGAAATAAATATTATATTCAACTCATGAAGCGTAATGTAGTATTTGACTATAACACGATTACATCTGATTATTTAAAGAAAGCACACGAGGTTAAGTGTCTATCTTTTTATTTTTTTGAGTTTATGAAATTTAATGATGAGACAAATACTAGACCTTATGATATTACCTTTATTGGTTCTAAAACAGAAGAAAGAGAAAAAATTATGATAGACCTTGAAGATGAATTCCCTGATTTAAAATTCTATATTGATTTTGCTTGGAGTCATGCGTCGCCACAATCTATGACCGATGTATTACAGAAATCTAAGGTGGTATTAAATTTAGCGTATTATAAACAATCAAGACCACTTGAGTCTCACCGAATTAATAAAGCATTAGCGTGTGGCTGTGATGTTGTTTCTACTTTAAGTGATGACGATGATGCAAACGATTTTTATAAAGATTATTGCTACATGAGTGATGATATTAAAACTACACTACATAAGTATTTTAATGAGGAACTAGACAAGAAAAAACCTTACGAAGATTTAGTCAAATCTTTATCTCAAAAGTTTAATCCACACATGAAATTTATTGTAGATCATATACATAAAAAATTATTATCTCTATCTAATACAAATGAATCCGCCGCAGAAGTTGTTTCGCAACAGACCACCAGCGATTCAGACATTCCAACCAACACGGAAACGGAAGAGCAAGTTAGAGAATCAGTTTGATAAAGACTATCCTTTCATTAAATGGGAAGCGAGAGTTTTGTCTCATAAATTTTTAATACCATTAGAAAAAGTAAAACAGTTAATAGATAATAAACCTGAACTATTAAAATTAATATATGAGACAAAGGTATAATGAACGAGGAAAATTATATATAGGTTATATATAATGTTTCAAGTGCCTTTAGCAGGTCAATCAATCAATACAGCAAGTGTAGGAATAGACACTACAATAACAAGTGGGAATATTTCATGTAGCAATCTTAGTGCTGTAAACGGAACAATCAATAATTTAACGACTACCATTTTTAATCCAGTATCTATTACTTCAGATTCAATAGATACACAAAATTTAAATGTGACTAATACAATCCCATTATTGAATGTGTCTGTATTAAATGTTTCCACGAAAAACACTAGTCAAATAAATGTAAGCAATATGTCTATCATAAATATATCAGCAACAAATATTAGTGCTACTTCAATCACAGCACCTGATGTCCAATCTACGCTCACAGCAGGAACAAACATAAGTATTTTAAATAATGTTATATCGGCAGCAAATGACGCACTACTTCCAGCAAATGCTAATTTTAGTTCTATCACTACAACTGAAACTTCTATATTGGGTGGTGCTGTTTATATTACAGACAATTTAATTGTGAGCGACGCTGTGAGTGCGACTACATTAAATGCTACTACATTATTGGCGAATAATATTTCAACTGGTGAAATGAACTTTGAAAATAATTTAAACTATGATTCAGTCACAAAACAATTGAGTGTAAATACAGAAAACTCTGCTGTATCAAATTCTTCTAAACCAGTAACGTCAGGTGCTTTATATGATGCGATAAATACATGTACGAGTGATTATATACAAATAGCTATGTTTAGAGCAAACTTAACTGGTAATAGAGCGGTTACAATTCAAAGCACGACCGCAAATGCTGGTGGTCAAACATCTATGTTTTATGTGGATTTTTACCCCAAGTTTAGAAATAGTTATATTTCAGCAAAATTATCATTTTCTTATGCTGTATCAGGTTTTGGAACTGATGCGATTTACCACGAAATATATGTTGGAACTGCGAGTAATACAAATCAAATGCAAATCTATGAAGCAGAGCAAAAATGGACCGGAACCTCAGGTGGAGGCACAAGAAGTGGTGCTATTAGTAGTATGCAAGGGGTCTATCAGCAAAGTGATATTGTGACCTCGGGGTTATTTCATAGGATTTATTACAAGATTACAAATTCAGGTGATGATACAGTCACTCTACAATATTCTACCCAATTTACATGCGTGGAAGTGACTGAATCGTATAGTTTAAATGAAGCACTAAATCCAAACTTATATATTGGTTCAGGTAATGTATCGTGTGCGTCCATTAGTTCAAGTAATTCATTAACTGTATCCAATAATGCGAGAATAAATTTTATGGACGTGGATACACGCAATTCTAACTCATTCAATATTGCTCATACTAGTTTAACTGCTGCGAATCAATATAGTTTATCCGTTGGTAATGATGGAACTATGATCCAAAACGGAGCAAATGGGAAACCTATTTTATCAAGAATGAATAATCAACACATTATGCGATTGGACGAAGTAGGACTGGGTATTCATACTGGAAACGTCAGCGTAAATGAAGCATTAGAAGTTGTTGGTAATATATCATGTAGTGGTAATCTAAATGTAAATGGAACTCTTGATTTTACAGACCTTAATGTAGATAATAATTTAGTAGTCTTAAATGACTCATTATTAGAAGGGTTGCTAGTTAATAGTATTGCTTTATTCAACGACGATGTGACCATAGATGAACTTGCTGATTTAATCGTAGAAGGGAATGCGTCTATGGAAAATGTAAGCGTCAAAAACTTATCTGTAACCAATTTTACATCATCTAATATCAGCACTGGTTCTCTTATTGCTGGGCAAAATATAAGTATTTTAAATAATGTGATTAGTGCTTATATTGAAGGTGGAACCGATTGGAATGTATCGTCTATTCATGTGGATAATGATGTAGACATTTTTGGTAATTTAAATGTAAGTGAAACATCAACTTTTGAGCAATCGTTGAATGTTGAAAACCAACTCTTTTTAGGTAAGGCAGGTGATACAGATGGTCAAATGGTTCTATATTCAAATATAATAGGTGATAATATGGTTATTAGTAATAATGGAGATGATACTTGCTCGTTCACAGGGCAAGGATTAATTGATGAAATAAATTTTAGTTTAGGTGGAAACCAAATTGTTACGATGACTCCAAATTCTGTTAATATAAGTGGTGTGGTTAATGTAAGCAACATTTCTATGAATGCCTCAATAACTGTTCCTGAAATTTCTACAAGTGAAATCAACCTTTCTGACTCAACAAGTATTGGACAATTTACACAAATCAATCGTCAAGCAAATAGAACATTTTTTGTAGGCAATACAGGGACAGGACTTGGGTGTGATTTTGTATTTTATCCAGCAACACAAGATGGGTCTGTCGCATTAGAAATCAATAGAAATTTAACAACCACCATTTATAAATTAGATGTTGCGACACGAATGGAAGCAGTCAATATTTGCACAGACAACAACATATCTTGTACTGGGTCAATGACGATAGGTGGAGATATAAATGTAAGTGGAACCATAAATGGTAATTTAGTATTAGATACTTTAAATGTGTCTCAAATAAATAACAGCACTATAAATACCATAACAGCAAATGTAAGTGGAGATGTAAATGTGAGTGGTTTATTGTATGTAGACCAAACAGCCATTTTTGAAGACAATATCCAAATGTATGGAGATTTTATGACGCTGGGTGATCCAAACGGAGGTTCAGACACGGAGTTGTATTTATATTCCAATACAGTTGGAGATTCATTACGAATGGCGCATGTATCAGAAACAGAATTTATTTTTAAATTATCAGACACAAATGAGAATATGAACTTCTTAGTTGGTAATGCTTCTGTATTAAGTTTAGACAACTCACAAGCAAGATTCTATAAAAATGTTAATTTAAGTTATACCTTATCTGCTACAGTTTTAGAAGCAGACGATTGTAATATTGAACTCATAAATGCTTCTAATATTTCAGCAGATATTGGCGAAATTACTAATCTATTCGGTAATAATTTTTCTGCTCCTTTTATGAATTGCTCTACACTAAGAGCAGACGATTTTATCAATAATACAGAAATGGTATCACCACTCATTAACGCATCAACTATTAATTCTTCTGCTATGACTATAAAAGGTGATGTCAATATTAGTGGGTTACTTTCTACTGAAAATATATCCGCAACCACTTTATCTACTACTGGACATGTTGAAACTGGTAAATGGTTAATTGGAGCAAGTGATTCAACAACTGCTTCACTATACAATAAAGACATTACATCTGTTTCAACTCATTATGCTTTACGACAAACAAATGGTGGTGGAACGTCTATAAATGGAACAGGAGTGTTTTTTAAAAACAACGGAACAGATGTCGGCGAATGGACGGCAACAGGGTTAGGTGTAGGCAAAACAACACCAACCAAAAAATTAGACGTATTAGGTGATTCACTTTTTACAGGGAATGTCAATATTAGCGGGACACTTGCTGCCGACCAAATTGATGGAATAGATTTCAATAATATATGTTCTACCAATATTTCAACCACCAATTTAAGTGCGAATGAAACAAGCAGTAATCATATTAATTGTTCTACACTTACTGTATTAGACACCGCCGGTGCTGGTGGATTAGATGTAACTGGGACAAGTAGTTTTAGAAGTTCATTTTTTTCTTTTGCGGAGGCATATTTAGAAGCAGATGATAATTATTTTGGCGACCCAGCAGGAACAGAGGCAAGGTCACGCATTAACTTTTTTAGTCAACAAAATGCTTTTTCAGTTGGAATGCGGTTTGGATGCGACTCTGACGATGTGGTAAGATTAGATATTCCAACTACAGGTCTATACACACAATACAATATTAAATTTGGTAATACATCCACTATGGATATGGACAACACAAGCACCAAGTTTCATCATAATGTGAATATATGTGGAACACTCACAGCGGATAATATTGCTGGTATAGATTTAGCAAATATATGTTCTACCAATATTTCAACCAGTAATCTCTCTACCAATAAAATAACATTTCTCACCACATATGGTTTATATCAAGACTTTACTGGAGCAACCAATGTTTCACTCGCACAAGTCAAAGGTGATATTTTATCAGCATTAGGAGCAAGTTTTTCAGCAACAACACTCAACTCAAGCACATTAAATAGTAGCACCATAAAAGCAGGAAATATTTATGTTCAAGGTTTAGGGGCATCATTGAATTTTTCTGCTGCTGGAATATTGAATAACAACGAAACAAGTTGTGTGACTAATTTGAAAACTTGTAATGTATCTACTCTAAACTCTTCGTTTTTAGATGTAATAAATGCTTCTGTATCCAATGATTTAGATGTAGATGGTCAAATAGATTGTTTAGACCTTTTATCCAACACAGGCACAATAGGCATTTTAGACAGCACAACTATCAATGTATCTACTCTTAATACATCAACCATAAATGCTGATAATTTATCAACTGGTTCAATGTTATTTAATAGTGATTTTCAGTTTAGTCTTAACACGCTTTCATTAGCACCATCTGAAACTTCAGCAGCAATCCAAACTGCTACATTATCCACATTAGCAACCCAAGTAGATTCAAATTTTGGAAACTTTAGCACAATGAACTCAGATTTTGGAACAATTGGTGGTGTATTAAATACTCAGTTTTTGAACACATCACAAATAAATGCGAGTAATGTGATTGGTATTAATGTAAGTGCGACCAACGCATCTGTTTCCGGAGATATAACTATTGGAGCAAGTGGTAAAGTGGGAAATATTTTATCAGGTTCAACTGCTTTTGGTCATAATTCATTTTTTAGTAACAACCAAGTAGCAATTCATCAGTTCAGCGGAGGAGGAACGCATATCAATTGTGGCCCTGGAGCAGGAGTTGCTATACGCAGCAATGGAGCACAGATTGCGAGTTTTAATACAACGAATATATCCATGACCTATCCAGTAAAAGTTCCTGAACTGACTGCTTCATTAACAAATAGTCATCAAAATTATATGCGGTTTTATAGAGCAGGGACTTATAATTTTTTGACTGGTTCAACATTTCACGATGTTCAATATAGTAGCACAATAACAAATGGTTATAAACCAAATACTTCTTTGATTACGACCAATACTAATGCTGATGAATTCACTATTGTAAAAGCAGGATATTATAGATTTTTTACCCAAATAATAGTTTTTAATAATACTTATAATAACCGTGTAGTGTGGCGGATTAGACCAGTAGTAAATGGAAGTCAAAATAATACTTATTCCCAATTATGTTGCTATACGAGACATAACGCTTATGGAAATAGAGGGACTGTTAATGGGAATGTTATCAAATTATTTTCAGTTGGAGATACAGTGAGAATGCGGTTAGATGTTGGTAAGGCGTCATTTAATTCTGCTTTTGGTAGTGATTTATCAAGTTTATCACTATCAGGAGGAACATATATGGAAGTACAATTTTTAGGAGAATCATAATTTTTATCTCTACATTATATATATGTATGTAAAAGCAATTTTACCATCTAATGTTGCCTTTTATGATATGAGTGTATTACCCCATTCAATAAGATTAGCAGATAATACACCTCTTGATGCAAGTGGGAATGAATTACCTACAGAACAAGTTATGATTCAATTAGGGGATTTAATGGAAGGCGCACATGCACTCATTAGTGAAGTTAAAGATGACCCATTTGACCAACCAAGTGAGACAAAATCTGATTATTAAATCTCACTATAGTATATGTACATATTGCTGGTTTTTCATGACCAAGAGTGTAAGTTTTTGAATGCTATGTGGTTATACGATACAATTAAAGATATGATTTATGACACCAATAACGTCATAAGATATAGTGATGTGAATAAGAAAACTCGTGTGTATAAGACGGCAAAGTCTTTCTTTAGGATACTTAAAGTTTCAGATAATGATAATACTTTATACTTCAAATAAATAAATACCATAACATAAAATATTATGTTATTGTATATGCCGTATTCAAACTGCTCTTACTTATTCCTACACGAAGCACAACGTGACGGAACAACATGGAGCAATCTACCAACACTACAGAGTTCAAGACGTGAATGCTATATAACAATTACAGATTGTAAATTGGTATTTGACTCAACCCAAACTGATGAGTCTGTGAATCTAAAAATGGTTATTCCTACTCTAAACTATACTTCGTCTTCTAATGATTCGCCTGTTGTTGCTATGTTAAACACCGTTGATAAAAAACTATATGATATGCAACATGATAATAAAATTCACCTACTAACCAACGACGCATTAAAAAAATGCGAGTTTATTTTAGAAGACAATAATGGAAATGTCATTACTATTGACGCTGACGATTCGTTAGAGATTATGATTAAGATTGACTACGTGGACCAAGAGAGACAAACAGAAAGTTATTTAAGCGAAGTTCCTAAACATCTATAAATATTTGGAATCGATATTTACACAGGTCGCATTTCCTTTTTTCCTAAAAACACAGAGATTGCCTATTCTTTCATATGATCCGTAGGTCGCCATAAGTTTTCTAAATTTCGCAAGTTGGTTAATATCATGAGAGTTCATTATATTAACATTAGATAAAAATTCTTTAAATAGAAATCTTACATATATAATATGAGGGGGGGGGGGTTGGTGGTGAGGGGGTGCTTTTCATACTCATATTTATATGAGAATAATAGTTGTTAACTTTAGTTTAAGGAATTAGGATTTTCAAATAATAATAGGGTAAATCACCCTCCTCACCCTCCACCCCTCCACCTTGTATTATTTGTTATTCTTATTCTTTATTTTCTTATCTAAAAAGGTAATAAAAAAAGAAAGAAGAGAAGGTAAATAACGAGTCAGTGGTGGAGGGTGAGGTGGAGGGGTGGAGGGTGAGTGGAGGGTTAGGGATTCTTGTTTTTATAGAAGGCAACCAATTCCAAAATGTTTCTTTAAAATAGCAATATCAAACTTTTTACTATTACATTTTTTACCTTGTATAGTACTGATACCATTTAGTTTTAAGTTACTCAATCTAACTCCAAACTTAACAATATTCACTTCATAGTTTGTTTTGCTTTCATGTAAATAGGTCTTGAACTTATCAAATAGGTCTTTTGATGTAATAACAATTTCTTCTTCTTCACACTCTGAAACCATATCTTTAATAAAGGATTCAATTGGTGTGATTGCTAATTCACATAGTAGTTTCTGATATTCTGTCATTGGAATAGGAATCATATTAAACTTATCCATATCAGGAATTGCTTTTAGATATTCATAAAACGACTTAATATAGTTTACATCGTTGATACATTTACTCAATTCATTAAAATATTCAACATTTCCCTTGAGTTCGTTAGATGAACTGATTAATAATTTACGGCGGTCGCCTTTGTGTGTATTCATAGGTTCATCATCATTGGACGCAACAACGAAGCGATGAAATGATGTTGTGCTAATCGTATCTTTACCTTTTTGGTTAATCTCTAATGCTGGATCTGTGACTAACGCTTTGATTTTATTTTCGGAATCTTGTGTTTGTTTCTTGGATAGTTCGCTCAAATGCACAAAAAATGAGTTCGCCATCTTAGGATTAAAATGACCCCATATATCACGTTCAGGACAACTTGTTTCAAAATATTTATTTGAACCAACTAATTTTTCAATGATACTAAACAATCTACCTTTACCACAACCTTCTCCACCTTGAAATAAAATCATGGTTGTCTTTGTAGCAGGGTATTGAATCATTTGTGCTATCCAGTTGATGAAGTAGTCATAAGTTGCTTCTTCATGATTACATAAAATCTTAATATGGTTTAAGAAAATACTAATATCTTTTTCTTCCCAATCAGTCACATTTTCCATATCAAATGGAATCCATAAATTATATATATCATTAGGACAAGTCAAAGGTGGTGGGAATGTGTCCACATCTGTATATTTTCTAATGTGTTCATCTTTCAACCAAATATTAATAAACGAAACCTTTTTATTATCTTTGTCCTTAACATTCAAGTGTTCATAAGCGTCCGTTAGATTTTTACGATTCATAAAACAAGGGCGTCCATTGTATTCTTTAATGAACATAGACTTATTGATAATTTTACAATGGGTCTTTTCAAATTCTGTTTTCATAAACTCATAAGTTTCATGTTCTAATACTTCATCTATTTCATCAAGATTTTCAAGGTATTCACTTGAGATTGCTTTGCTGTGTTGTTTCATAGTTAATGTCATATTCAAGTCGGGGAATTCTTCATTTACGTAGTCAGTCATTTCTTGTAGCATTTCAGGTTTATCATAAAAATTTCCATATACAAGGATTCCATCAAATGCATATTCAGCAATCTCAAGATTTTTGGAATGAATATAAGAAGCCATAGCATTCATTATTTGATTTTCATAGATACATAATATACGATTGACAAACGATCCTTCAATATTTTTAGGTTTGTAAATCATTGCTTGTTGTAGTTGTTCTACAAAGTCAGGTTCTTGTTTTAGTCTTACACGAATATTTTTTAGTTCATCACGCAAACCTTTTAAGATATTATCGCAATCGTTCGTGATACGAGAGGTCTTCTCTGTATTTAACATTTTAAGGATTTCAAACTTGGGGTCAGGAATACCAACCATTTTTAATTTATTTACAATAGCATCACGATTCTTAACATATTCCGATAAATTAGGGCAACGAATATCTCGCACACGACAAATGTATTCAAGAATATGAGGGTGTGCGTTTTTCATGTCAAAGTCGGTAGTAGTAGTTCCAAACAAAAATCCCCTAATAATTCCGTCTAGATTTTGAATAGAAGACATACCATACAATCGTCCGTTTTCTGATGACTCGCTATATTTATATACTTTTTTCATGACGCCTTTACACTTGATATGTGCCTTTACATAGTCAATAATTTGATTATAATGTTCTTTGATTTCATTAAGTTTATATTTTTTTTTGTCAGCAAACTTGATGTAATCATCAATAGACATTTTGCGTAAAAGGTTAAGTTGTTCAATTGGGATTCGTTCGTATAGTTCAGTCATTATATATTACTCTAACATTTTATTTTTAAGTTTTATTTTAATTAAATTAATATTTTATAAAAATCCCCTAAAGATTCTTATAAAAAAAGTTCTACATCAAATTTTTCCCTAAATTCTTTGGATATTTTCTTCCAATAATACCACTTCATGGTATATTCCACGTTGCGTTTTTTATGTAGTTCATAATGGTTTGACCTCCAGCGTTTTACATATTCGTAGTTGTTTCGGTGAGTCATTCTATATATATTACTAAATATTTTTTTAAGTAAGTTAAAAATATGTTTTAGACATTTGAGACAAATGTTGAATTGCTTTTTGTAATGCATCAGGGTCTTCTTTGTTAAAAGACATGGTATGAACCACACGAAATCGTGAGTCGCATTCTTCTTTACAAAGTATTTGAACACTATGATAATAATTGTCAGATAGTTTTGTTTTCAGGTTTCTAGCAACAATCATATATTTGTATTCTTTTTTCATTATCTTACTTTATGTTTTTTCTTTATATTATTTTGTACAATCATAATTATTCACAACAGTTGCAATTGCTGTTCCACGATTCTTGGATA
>ERZ1039804.1422-NODE-1422-length-13676-cov-4.880626_pt1 | contig 13676 bp, 30 predicted proteins | sample MGYA00383089_ERZ1039804 | MGnify/ENA primary metagenome ERZ1039804 (study PRJEB29581, sample SAMEA5548359) | metagenome | biome: marine; feature: coastal; material: water | depth 1 m | study: Short-term variability in the microbial, nano- and picoplankton...
TTACTCATACTCGTACTCCTTCGTACTGTTACTTTTAAAGTATACCAAATTGAGAAGGGGGTGTCAACCCCCTATTTTTACGCCGCTTCCAACATTGAGAAAGGAACAGTGTAACGTGAACCACGCATGGACACGACAGCTTTCTTAGGGTTCATCTTTTCAATAACGCCTTGAGTACGTTTTGTTTTCTGAACAACCCATACTGAGTCACCGACATTGAAAGTGGCTTGAGCGCTGATCGATTTAATCTGTTGAGCAAGGTTCATGATTTGTGACAACTCTGTTTGTGTCATTGTCATCATGGCGGCTTTGATATCTGTTACGTTCATTTTAATGTCCTTTCAAGACTTTCGATTAACTTACTCTTGAGTTATAGAATCACTGAAGGGTAGTGTCAAGCACTAAAGTAACATTAATATTATTTAATTGAAGTTGGTGTCAGTTAGGGAATTGAACCCTACCACCTTATGATATGACGCCTGGATATCTTCAAGGTTAGTGAACCTACACTGACTTAGATGATCTGATAGATCACTGTTAAACATTTGATGGTTACTAAGATTAAACAAACACCGAATAAGAAAGGAACAAGAAAGGCAATGGAACCATCTTCTTTTCTACGTATGAATGTTGCATACACAAGATACGAACCAAAGATAGATGTTGATGTTGATAAGATAAGTAACATTAATATTGTTGTTATTGTCCATTGGGACAGTACCATAACAACTAAGATAAATGATGATAGTAGATACAATCTTTTCATATTAAAACCTTTAAACGAATCATTATTATATCATAAGGCATAAGCCTATTATACCATAGAAAGCAATACTTGTCAAGTCTTTTTTTACTTATAATTGATAAATTTATCTGGACTTCTAAAATTTTTCTTGCGCATAATTGTTTTCATAACAACATCGAATTCGTCGTTTCGCCTGTCGTATGTAACTGCAACTGGAATGTTTAAGTCTTTCTGGATGTCTTTAAGAACAGCTTCAGCACCCGCAACATTTTTCAAAGACTTGCCTTTTTGTGCGTAGACCTTCTTAATGAAATCAGCCAATTCTTTAAGGCTAATACAAGGAGTATTACGTTCATCACCCATACGATCAGCGAAGTGACGTGTGAAGTTAAAGTCGATGTCGTACTTCTTGAAGAGTTGATCAACAATCTTTTCGAACTGCTTGATCTGTTTCATACCAACCAGATCACATGATTGTGCTTCTTCTAAATGTTGTTTGAAATTTTTCATTAAAACTGCTCCGGGTAAATTTTCTCTTGTTCTGCTAACCATACCTCATAATCTTTTTTCTGACGACTAGATGTCCATTCTTTCTTGTTGAGCATGTATTCGTTTGAGCCACCAAATCTAGTTTCTTTCCCACGAAAATCTCGCCTAATTACACCGTTATCAGTAAGCGCAGTCGCCAAATTAGCAACGTCCAAGCCATTATGACTTGTAGACATATCGTTTTCTTGAGCATATGCTACATTCATCTTAGCTCTTTTTTTATCCCAAGCATTTGCCTTTCGTTTAGCACCAGGCATTAAAAGTGCATCTGAATACGTATAAGCGTCAAGCTGTTGTTGAATCATTTCTCCATATATCAAATCAGCTTTAGTTACGTTTTTAGTTGGCAACTTTCTTAATTTAACCCTAGGCTTAACGAAATCAGTATCATTAAGCTTATGGTACTCTTTCCAGTTCCTAGCACTCATAGAATTTTCATTTAAGTGTTGTTTAAAACTTTTCATTCTTCAAATTCCTTAAGTTTCACACGGATAGCTTTTATCATCTTCCTGTGGGTTCCAGTCAGTGTACGGTTCTTTTCCAATTCGTCCATAATCTGAGTGGTTTGTTTTTTGTACTTAGATGCCCAAGACTTGCTCTTGGCAGTATTCAAATCAGAAACGTTATGTAAACGATCTGCCAACTTAACAACCAAAGCCCAACTACTCATGCTAGACATTTTACCACTTAGGTAATCTGCTTTACTTGCTTTAAATTCTTTGCTCTGTTCATCAGAAGTTAATTCTTTGACCATAGAGGCTACCAAGCCACCAAACATCTTTGTGATGTCTTCTAACTCAGTGTCAGTGTCTTCTACTGTATCGTGAAGGTATGCGGCACTTATCAAAGCATCAAGGTTATGAGACTTCTTGAACTGCTTTACAATCTTAGCGACTTCTACAGGGTGTGTGATGTAAGATTTACCATCGCTGCGGGTTTGCTTTCTATGGGCATTAGCGGCAAACCTAATAGCTTTCTGTGATTGCGTTAAAGAAGACTTAGCCTCAGTCAAGTCTGTAACGTAATCTTTGAACCTTTTCATTTCTTATTCCTTATAAAGATAGAAGCATTTATCAGCACGTTGAAAGCTATACCCCTTAATTTGTTTTCCTGCACGTTCGTACAGATTAGCACGTTTTTCATCTGTAACATCAAACATATACCATTTAGCACGATCTATCTTGATGATCTCTATAAAAGCTTTTGTCAACTTGCGATAAAGTCCAACAGGGTTTGGCGTGTCGCCTTCGATAGTGTACACCTTGATGTGTTCAATATCCCCCATCCATTCATCTATATCATTCTTATACATAGTGATTTTATTGTCTACTGCTTCAACGCAATATGTAAAACCCTCATGATCTACTTCTATTTCCATAATAAAATCTTTCTCTTAGATTCGAAAGATACTCAATACAACCTTAATTGTCAAGGTCTATCTTTTGATCTCTCACCCTTTTTAGGTTTGAGGAACCTTCGTGTCTGTCTATCAGTTGATGATAATCCAGAAGTCTTGACATACTTTGATTTCTGTTTATCAACATTGATCCCTGCACCACCACCTCTGGCGTTGCCTTTGTCAAATGCTCTCTTGCCGTGACGCAATAGTTTTTGAGTTTCTTTAGAACCTTTGATTTCGTCTGATGCTGATCTAAAGTCATCATACTGACCACCCGCAATTTTCTTTGCAGAATAAAGCTTCTTGGTCATCAATTGGATTTCTGTATTCACTCCATCAACGTCAACGGAGAAGTGTACAGAACCGTAATAGCCGAACTGCTTGTCGCCACCACGTTCTTTTGGGTCAAACTCTGATACTGATTTGAATGCTTTGAAAATGTTTTTTGAAACAACACCGATATCTTTTTCGTCGTTTACTAGGATTGAACCACGCAACCAATCATTCATCTTTGATGGGTCTTTACCACGATCAACAGTCTTGTTTACAAATGCTCTAAGCTTCTTAACGTCAACCATGATCTTCGCGTTCTGAACACCCTTGAGTGCAGTCTTCAAACCAGATTCGTATTTCTTGAGACGATCTTTGATTAAAGGCTCATACTTTTGGTAGAGCGCAACGACTTTTTCTTTGTCGTTCTTACCAGTAAAATCTTTGATTTTTTCGTCTGCCCAAAATGTCTTTTTAGCGGGCTTCAATTTTTTGCTAAGTCTTTTGATTAAGGAGTCGTCTAGGTTTTCAATCAAGCCATTTTCTGCAAGAAGCTCTAAACAGATGCTTTCTAGGATTGCATCAATGTTTTCAATGTCGCCCCATTCGGCTGAATTCTCGTTAATAAAGCTTTTAAAGTTTAGCATAACATCCTCATGTGTTCGATTTGTATAGTGTTATTTATACAAACCAAACACGTCGAGGGAGAATTTTTAAGCCGCTAGTGCTTCTTGATCAGCAGTACAAACGTAAGGCTTGTTCCACTTACCAACATTGATATCTAGGTAAAAATCAATGTGGTGATAATCTGTCATCATGTCAGACTCATCAAACCAATCGTCACCTTTCATAGCTTGTAAAAGCTCAGTAAGAAAGTTACGAGCCTCACCTTGGTAATGGTCACTAATCCAATATGTGTTAACTTGGATATAGTTACTAGTGTTCTCGTAGTAAGTGCGACCAGTTCGTTCGCTTTCTTTTTTCATCTCTGCATTACGAACACCAATGAAATCAAAAGGCGAGGCAGAAATATTAACAACTAGAGAAGAGTGATGCTTGACAGCAATACTACCTTTAGCACCATACTTTTTAAGAACAGCTTTGATATTAGGCGCTCGTTCTTTTTTACGTTCTTGGGAAATATAAGCCATGATTTCTTCACTTTCTTTTTTGTTACATCTTGTTATAGAATCAAAGGGGGTTGTTGTCAAGAACTATTTAAAGATTTTTGACTTTTTCTATTGCTTTGTTAAGATCACGAACATTCCAATCAGCACCAACAATAAATTCGTGACCAACAAATTCTTCTTCTGCATCACGCAATTCAATCATAGCGTCTACCAACTGATCAGTGTCAGTGATGTCATAGTCAGCAACATTACTCCACGCACGAGATGCCCAATGGGGATCAGCTAACATTGTAGCAGTACGGGTCATTGCAAATTTCTTATCTGTAATTGCTTTGCGCTCAGGATTAAATGTCATTTCAATCGACTTGAGTGCTTTTTCCATCGCGGGAGAATTTGCCATCTGATCTGTCTCTTTCGTTTTGATTACATATTAGTTATAGAATCAAAGGGGGTTGCTGTCAAGAACTATTTTTTCCAAACAGCAACAAAACCAAACATTCTTCTTTTGTCTTTTTTTCTAGGATCAGTATCAACAACAGTGTTACCGTCTCTATCAATCACTAATACGTGACCATCAACACGAGCAACAAAGGCGATAATGCCTTTATCTTTAGAGGCAATCTTTCTGATCTTTGGTCTAGCGGCTCCAACAGTGGTTGCGCCACCTAAGGCAGAGAAACGACTACGAACAGCAAAACCATTACGACGTAAGGTATTGTCCCAAACGTTCTTACCTGTTCTGTCGTTCCACGTTGTGCCTGACACACCGAAGAAGTTCAAAGTAGCACTGGCACATGGGGTTTTTACTAAAACAGTCATTGATTCGTCTCTTTCTCTTGATTACACTTATTATTACCAAAAGAAGAAAGCCCCGTCAAGGGCTTTTTGTTATTAAATCAATTTTTTCATGATTTGTTTGATTTCGTCTTCTTCAACCAACTTTTCTAAGTAACTAACAACTAAGTATAGTTGATCTTTTGCGCTATCAAGATCGTGTGTGGCATCTGCTAATGCATCTTGGAGATGGTTGATCTTTTGGTTATCTTCATCTTCCATGCCATCGTACATGTCAAGAGCATTGTTACGATTTGAAGCATCACGACGTCCTGTTTCAAGGTTAGAAATTACACCGTTAACATCAGAAGCAATTGCTTCGAGTTCAGTTTTCGTTTCGTAATTCATAGCTTATCCTTTCAAGCTTTGGTTAAGAACCAGTGGTAAGTTTTAGTGAACCGTCTTCTTGCATCGCAAAGTCTTCAATGTATGAGTGGTGTGTACCACTTAGTTTGATGCAAGTTTCAGCGGCTTTCCACAATGATTTGATTGTACCGTCTACTGCCCAAGCAGTAACTTCGATAGTAGTACGCTTACCACGATCTTGGATGTCTGCCATTAAGTCTTCTTGAGAAGCATTAGGATCGACAGTTTCGTAAACAACCTTACGAGCCTTGTCAGTGAGAATTGCGTGATCTGAATTTTTAAGACCGACTTCATAGATACTCCAAACAGTGTTCATGTTCAGTTCATCTTTCATTTTGAAGAAGTGGTTCATTGTGGTTTCAAAAGACATTCTATTCTCACTTTCGTTTTGATTACATATTAGTTATAGAATCAGTTTGAGTTGTTGTCAACACCTTTTTCATCTTTTTCTAAAGAATGTACATCGTGACCATATGACCAATGACCATTATCAAGATCAAAGATGCAGTTATCTTTCATCCCAACAGGAATTGATTTAACGTCAACACCGTATTTGTTGCCTTGGTAAATATCAGGAACAATCTCAATCACAGTTACATTGGCGTATCCATGACGACTACTAAAAACCATATCACCTACATTAATCATATTATTAACCTTTCAATCCGTCAGTAAGACCCATCATTTCACAATACTCAGGAAACTTTGCCCACAACTCTGCAATAACCGCAGTTTTATCTGCGCCTTCAGTCATATAGGCTTTTTTAAGAAGTGTTTCAAATTCTTGCATAACATACCTCATCATTTGATTACTAATATGTTATAGAATCAAAAAAGGGGGCTGTCAACCCCCTTTATGCCCTTGGTAGGGTCTTAATGCGGATACTTTCGTAGAGCCGCCACAATTAATCTTTCTTTGATACGAAAGAGTACAACTCTCTGGCTTTATCCATTAGTTCCTCTGTGGAATACATCTGGTAGCAATCCTTAATTTCTTCTATGGATTTCTTGCCTTTCTCCATCATATTCTCTGCGAATTGAACATTCATATGGTATTGTTGATCCATATATTCTTTAGCAAGTTGTAGCATTTCTGCTCTGATTTCAAATGGGTTCTTGTTAGTCATAATAGTCTCCTGTGTGTTGTGTGTGATGTTACTTAATGTAACGATTTATTTATCCACCTGGGACAAATCCTTTTGGTCTAAACCAGACTTTCTGATCATGTATTCTGCCAAGAAGTTCTTGTATCTCGCGCATTTCCTCTTTCAGCCTATCTGATGTATGACCGTTAGCAATAGCCAAGCCTCTACGCCCAGCTTTTGCTGTTAGTGCTTCTTCAATAATCTCAATGTCTCTTATGTCGAGTTTGAATTTTGTATTAGGTTTCATAGCCACCACCCTAGCTTTGCCCCGTTGTGAATGATAATCATAAAACAAGTTGCAATATGTACCACCCACCAAAAGGTTCTAATTACTGCTACGGCGTTTGCTTGACGATCAGTTTCGCCAACCTTTTCTCCCAGACTTTTAGCCCAGATACGCCATAGTTTTTTCATGTTGGATTGAAAACGTCTTCTGGAATACTTGACATCTTCTTTGTCTTAAAGAAACCAATGTATTCTGGATATTTGATCATAAACAAACGTGCAAACAATGCTACGTAATTGTTAGAAATCTTGTACTTGTCACCAGTAGTAACAACGTCAGTTTCCCAACGTACACGATTAATGATCAACCAACCACTTAGTTGTGTGTGACCTGCTCTGATTGCTTCTTTGGTAAACTGTTCAAACAGTTCAAAGAATGCAGGGTTCTCTCTGTGCCAAATAAACCACTTTCTTCCAAGTGGGTTCTGCATCATCTGATTGCAGTAGTCTTCTTCACTAATTTCTACAAGTGTATCGTATGGATTCGCAGTAGCCATAATATAATCTCCTATTAGGATTTTTCAGTTTTATTCTTTTTCCAAAGGTAATTAATATCTTCTTCGTCAGTTCGTGCATTGTATTCGAATACCGTAACCTTATTACCCTTCTTAGCCAACCACTGTTGTATTAGCAGTTGATCATCTTCATGTGTGTCTGCGCTCGACGGAGCCGAACGCAGTTTAGTTTTTGTTTCACTTTTTTCCATAAGTTGCTTTCATTCTTTCTTGTGAGACAAACTCTGGCTCATACATGCCATTTTCTATTTCACGTTTAATAACAACGCCAGACCACCATTCTTTGTTCATCTGACCTGCCCAACCTTCTGGTGCGCCTTTGTAACAACCAGCAACTAAGCCAATCGCCCCATAAGGATGTACATCATCTCGAATTTTCATATCACGTTTATGACTGTGACCACAAGTTGCACTACCAAATCGTTTAGCTAAGATGCCAGCAGCGTGGTTGACACCAGACATAGGACGATAACCATTAGTAAAAAAGTGTGCATAACTTACACCATCATAATCATGAATAGCTGGTGCGTCATGTTCATACTCGTGATATTCGTCAAACCAAGTATCTGTGCCAAGGTGCTTAAAAGAAATACCGTACTTCTCCCCTTCAATACGAGGGTCCATGCCGATAGCTCTTCTAATTCTTGTTTCGTGGTTTCCTTCAAATCCGTAATATGCTGGACGTTTGCGCTTATTAGCTTTAAACTTAATACGCATACGATCCATTGCTTCGTTGTAGCATTCAATATCTGCTTCGTAACTTTGGCTTACAAAATTCTTTGGAGCCTTAGCTGAATCAAAGCTATTCAGTGACCGCATATCTGCACCGTCACCTAAATCCACAACGTAGTCAGGTTTTACGTCCCAGATTAATTCGCCCAACCAATCAAATCGCTCATTGCTAACTTGAGGGTCACTGTGGGCGCATGAAAACACAACTGCTGTTTTACCTGCCATTAGTGTTAATCTCCTTACATAATTTAAATGTACTTCTATTCTATCACAATTACTTCAAAATGTCAAGTAATTATAAAAATGGGGGAAAATTAATCCCCCCACTGATGCTTAGGACATCACCCCTTTAGAAGCTGTGCTTCCCCACGATTGATTTCAATCTTTCGGGGTTTCTTAGCTTCTGGTATCACGTTTTCCAACTTTACGGTTAAAATACCATCATGAAGGTCAGCGCCATCCACAATAACTGTATCAGCTAGTGTGAAAACTCTTGAGAAGGAACGACCAGAAATTCCACGATGAATATAATGTTTATCGTCTGTGGCTTCTTGTTTACCTTCGATTGTTAGTACCCCTTCTTTGATCTGAATATCAAGATCGTCATAGGTGAACCCAGCAATTGCTAATTGCAATTCATATTTATCATCGTCTACCTTGACAATGTTATATGGTGGGTAAGCCTGTTGATTTGGGGTTGTGTCTCTCATTCTTTCAATCATTCGGTCAAAGCCGATTAAGAATGGATCATTAAGCATAGATGTGTCTATTCTACGTGTATTCATTTTGCTATCTCCTTTATTAAGCAAGATTAATGTGTGTGACCCATTAGGCATCACACGTTTATTTATAAAATGTTTTCGTCGTAATCTTAAATTTATCTGACAAAAGGCTTAAACTCAGTACCGTTAGCTACCAAACACGTCCAACCATTTGGGAACAAGGAAACCAAAGTCCAAGAACCTGTCTCTTGATTTGTACTAAAAACAAATTCAGTATTAACAAGTTGACCACTTGCATGTTGCTGTAGAATTTTGCCATTAAACAAAATTTCTTCACCATATTCACGCATTTGCTCTGCCATCTGTGGCATAGTCCCACAAGCTTGTATTGATTGGAAAGGCGGTATTACTTCTTGTGCCACAACTCCAGATGCGACGATAGTTAACGGTAGTAAGTATTTAAGCATAGCTTATTCTCCTGTTGAACCGAAACCCCCGTCACGTTCTGTTGTGAATTCCATAGGTTTTGTGACCTCTAAGAACTTTTGTTGAGATACTTTTTCAACCATCCCTTGAGCTACACGATCACCATTCGTAATTTGTACAAGGCTATCGGTGTTGTTTTGTAACATAATAAAAGTCTCTAGTTTATAGTCAGAGTCAATAATCCCTGTACCATTTGCTAAAGATAATCCTTTCTTATACGCCATGCCAGAACGGATAAACAATTTTAAGACATGTTTTTCTGGTACGTCGAAAATTAATCCTGTAGGTACTAATACCCTAATTCCTGGTGGTAGCTGAAATGCATCTGCTACTGTTGATACACCCTTAACTGCTACTTTCTGTGCTTTGTTCCAAGAGTTGAAGCCTTCAAGGAAGTCTCCTTTTTTAAAACATGCTTTAATATCAAAACAGGCTGAGCCTTTTGTTGCATACTCTGGGAGTTCTGCATTTTCATTCATTCTATAAATATTCATTTCACTTCTTTCCGATGTTATACTTGGCTTGCAAAGTCCAGTTACTCTTTTCCTTATGAGATAAGATTTTTATTTGATTTAGTTGAGCTACTGGGTCTTGAGCTTTTTCTGTTTGAACTACAGAAACGAGTCCCCACTCTTCTAAAAGATTAACGATAGTGTTCCTTCTTGATGCATCTTCTTCGATGAAGGTATCTGTTTTACCATCTAGGATAAACAGTTCCTTAAAGTGTAGTATAGCATATCTACCTTGTTTATGCAAGATATGACAAGTCTGATACAACTTTTTTTCTTTTCTTGATGAAATACCAATTCGGGTGAGAGTTTCTTTTACTTTTAGGAAACTATCTGGTGTTGGGAGAGTAATCTCAATTCCTACACCTTTAAAAATATCTTCTGAGTTCATAATCTACAGCACCTTTTTTTTATTATAATTATGTTATGCTGATCGTCAAAATTCTGACCATCGAATATATTTATCTAAATTGGCTTTTCTCTAACCCCCTGTCTCTAGTTTCTCTCTAACTTTAACAAGTTGATCACTATTCAAAGCTTTCTTGTACATTTTAGCAACTGTACGATTGCATGAATAGACTTCTTGTATTGCGTCTAAGTCTTTATCCACGTCTGGTTTGTTCCACTTAGAGAAGCGTTTACGTTTACGCAAAGCACCACGATAGTAGTCAAACTGAGCGCCACTAAACAAATCAGCACGTAAGTTCATCTCGTTTGCATGAAGAATAGTATCCTCAAAGTTTGAGAAGCCACGGTTAACAATAAACGGAGTGTATAACTTCTCAGCTTGTTCTGGTATGTCATGATCATTAATGAGATCGTCTTTAGAAAACGATGCCGCATTCATAAAATCAAAAGGTGTTATTTCTTTCGGCAATGGTATTCTCCAAATCTTTTAGCATATCATTAAATGGTATAACACAAGTAGCGCATAATTTCAAGGTTAACTTACCGTCCTGTGTATCGACATTAACCGTGTTAATATCTTTCTTGGCTATTCTCTTGTTGCATTCCCAACAAACAACCTTACTGAACAAAGCATCAGTCCACTTACCCATCGTCTTTGTCTTTCATATATTCAGAGAAACGAGCCGCCTTATCAGGTGGCTCTTCTCGTGGCTTGTCTTTATTGAAAACTGTTTTAGAAACAGGTTTTATTGGTGTGCTACTGATTTTCATTTGTAATCAGCTTCCATCATAACTTCAGACATAAACGCAACCATGTTGATCTCTAGGTCAGCACAACGTGTAGCCTTGTCCATATAATCAGCAATAGTCACCACAAACCCTGGGAGACTGCGCAACTCAACCTTATCCTGTGCCATATCATAGATACGACGGAACATCTCATTCATGTCTTGATCAGAGTTCTTAGCAACCCACTTACGTAGGTTAGTCCAATCTTTTACCTTCAACATACGGAATGCTTCTTCAAGAGACTCTTGTTTGAGATTAACAAAGATACCTTCGTCAATCTTACCAGAAGCCGCATACGACTGAAGTTCAGTCAACACACGACGGAAATCAGGGAAGTGTTGTTCCACAACCTTGGCGACAACCTTGTTGTCATAGTCCACTTGTTCGTTCTCTAGGATTTGTAGTACACGTTTGTAGAATGAAGCCGCTAGTTGTGGCTTCTCACTATTCTCAATGGTAAAGTCTACCTCAGACAAACGACTGCGAAGTGGTGCAATCATACGGTTCTTAAAATTACACGTAAAGATAAACCCACAGTTAGAAGAATATTCTTCGATGAAGTTACGCAATGCTGGCTGTATCTTAGAAGAGCTTAGATAATCTGCTTCGTCAAGGATCACATACTTACGACCACCTGCAAGAGATACAGCGGATGCATATGCGGAAATATCATAACGTAAAGTGTCGATGCTCATATCTAATGAGCCATTCTTAATGATATAGTCACAACCCATTTCATCAAGCATAGCTTTTGCAACAGTAGTTTTACCAACCCCTGGGCCACCAGATAGTAGAAGGTTTGGTACGCTATCGTCTTCAATAAACTTCTTGAATGTTGTTTTCAGCTTTGGGCTGAGGATTGTATCATCTACCTTTTGTGGTCTGTACTTCTCAACCCACAATACTTCATTTGTCTTTGCGTCTATAGCCATGTCATCACCGTTCATCATAATATAAAATAAGTTGTAGGTTTATAGCGAGAGCCTACGTCGCTTGATCTTAACTAACTACCTTGTCAGCCATTGGAGCATCAGCAGGTACGTCTGCTGGAGCTTCTGGTAATCCACCTTCTGGTGCTTCACCTTGTGGTGCGTTTTGCTGTAGGAATACTTCTAGCTTATTGCGTAGCATACCCACGCCTGCTAGTTCACGTCCTTCAATGCCGCCACGGCGACTTACAACATCAATTAGTTGTACAACCGTTGCGATGTCCTGCAGCGAAATTGATACAGGCTCTTGCTGTTGCTGTTGTTGTTCTTGTTCACTCATATTATCTATCCTTTTTGATAAGTTGATTTGGTATCGATTGCCACATAGTATGTAGCATCAGGGCTTTTAAACTCTGAAATGCCTTTTGCGCATAGAGTTACGCTATAGTCTTGAGGCAATAGCTTAAGGTTATCTGTTTTGATAATAACCTTAAAGGTATCATTGGTAGAACCAATTTCAATACCATAATCATCAGCACCTGTATCAGTGCTACTAATAGCCTTAAGGTAAATTTTACCTTCCTCACCGACAAATGCGACTTCTTGGAATTGAAGCACACCTGCCGCTTTAATAACTGATTGAAGATCATCCCATGCAACATTCACTTCAACATCTTTAGTCGGTAGCTCAATCTGCTTTGTAGGAGCCGCATGAATCATAGATATATCAGCAAATACATACTTGGTACGTTGCTTGCCTTCAGTTACCAAGAAGTATTTATCATGAAATTCTACATCAGGTTCTTTATATAGACCTAAAATAGATAAAAAACGTGATAAATCGTAAATACATGCTTGGGACGGAATGCTATCAGCAATAGTCGCCTGTGCAATCAAGGTTTTTTCTGGCGTAATAGTTTTAAGCGTGTTCCCCTGTTCCATCAAGATAGACTTGTTGATAGTGGAGAAACTCTTGAGTATTGCCAGAGTTCGTTCAGAAAATTTCATTATATAGTCTCCAAATTTAGTTATTATTTGATAATAACACCGCTGTGTTACTTTGTCAATCTTTTTTGTAAGTTTTTTTACTGGACGTTTTATCAGCCGTAGCTGAAACACCTAACGACCCAATAGCTGACATATTACCTTTAAAGATATACGAGCCAATGTGGTTAAGTTTCATCCACGGACACATCCACACTTGCATGCCAATCTCTCGTGCTTTCTGGCAAAAGAAGTAGTCTTCACTTAGATAGCGTCTAGTCTTAGGATCAATTACACAATCAAAGAACGCTGTAATCTCTCTAGTACCATCAAAGTTATCAGTTCTAATGTGGTCTGGTTTATACCTTAGCTCTGGATATGCTTCTGCATATTTTAAAAATGTGTCACGATGGATACACATAAACCCTGTGCCACCTTCACCAATCTCAAGTGGCTCAGCTAGATTAAAACTAGCAAGCTTGTTAATTGGATTGAAGACATAATCCGCTGTGTATTCGTCTAGTGCAAAAGGCGTATCGTCTGCTTTACCAATCTCAACAGCTTTCTTCACCTTTTCCCATGCGATAGTTTTCTTGGGATAAGGACCTGTAACAATATTATACTTGGGATCGGCTACTTGAATTGCAATTAGACCTAGTACGTCACGAGGGTCAAATGCAATATCAGAATCGATAAACACGAGATGTGTGCAGTCAGAACGTAAGAATTCGTCAACTACATAGTTTCTTGCTCTTTGGATCAAACTCTCATTGAACAGGTAACAGAACCGAACATCAATGCCATTAGCGGCACACATCATAGCTAGGTCTGTGCATGACTTTGCATATGACCCACTACAATTTCCACCATACATAGGTG